>Ga0065720_1004286_pt1 | contig 12724 bp, 13 predicted proteins | sample Thericmetagenome_FD_59107 | JGI IMG/M metagenome (GOLD analysis project Ga0065720, IMG submission 59107) | Thermophilic microbial communities from the Joint Bioenergy Institute, California, USA of rice/straw/compost enrichment - eDNA_2 v2... | ecosystem: Engineered > Solid waste > Grass >... | reverse complement strand
TCTCAGCCTGCAGTGTTTCGATTTGCTTCCGCAACTCGCGCTTGCCCCAGCCGCTTTCTTCAGTTCGTCCAGCTGTTTGTCCCGTTCGGCGACGTCGGTCTCCAGCTTCTTCTTCGCTTCAACCACCTCGTTGTACCTGGCCTTCGGCACGAAGTGCTCCGGCAGCGCCTTGTTGATGTCGCCGACAATCTGGTCGAGTTTCGAATCCTCGATGCCCGCTTTCTTGAGCAGTTCTTTCAACCATTCCATGCTTGATCACCCTCCGAATTTGTATAGCGGTTCGATCCGCTGCTGGTGTCCGGCCGATATACCCCGGCCGCAGGTAACGAAATGGGCCCCGGAAGTCTCATCCGGAGCCCATAAAAACAGCACCCTCGCTTCACTGCGGGAGTGCTTCATTCGATCACTTCAATGCTTTTGATTTCGTTTTCGTAAAGTTCGTAAGCAAAGCCGGATTTAGGTTGCGTTACAACACCTATGCTTGCAATTTCCGGATCATTGTCCAATGGTTGAGTATAGTCTGTGCAGTCGCCTTCGAACACCTGCCCATCCACTGTCACAACACGAACCCGTTTCCCGGCGTATTCCCATAAGTTCAAACAACATCACCTCTGCTTTCGATATGGAACAATGTGTGTTCCCTTTTTGCTATAGTGGATTTTAAATCCATCAGGCTCAAACTTCTGGCCGGATTTGTCAACATAGATACCGATCTTTTCAAAATGATTTCTTGGTTGTCCCATTCTCCATTTTTGGTTAATCGGATTTCGCCTGTTCCAGCATATCGATTAACCAACTCTTGCGCTTCTTCCATCGAGATCGTCAAGATGCTTCTACCTTCGATGAAATTTTTGTGACCTGGTATGTGCTTGCCTTGCGCATCCCTATGAAGTGTTTTATTCACCGCATCAGAACGAATCTGTCGCCTGATGTTCTCAATTTTCGCACGGTTTTCGGCTTCTTTCAAGATGCGCTTGCGCTCAACGGCTGATACTCCGCCTTCAACCTTTTCACGACGCTGAGCTCGTCGCAGCTCGGGATGAGCATCCAAATGCTCTCGTAACCGATCTTCCCACCCTACCACTTTTCGAGCATATCGGGCTTGGTTATCTGGATCGAGACTGCCGGCTTCCAACCGTTTGTACCTGCGAATCTGCCTTTCGATATAACGTTGCCGTTGCTCCGCATGATAAAGCCGCTCAGCTTTCACATCGTTCACCGGTTCAGGCAGCCGGCTGATTCCCGGAAAATACGTGGAAAGTGTATGGCGGCAGTTCGGATGGAAAGTTGATTAGATCGAGTGCCATTTGCTCGAAAATGGAGACGATGTCATATGGATCGCGCTTGCGCTCATCAGCCATTATTCATCATCCTCGAGGTCCTTACCCTCGTCTTGAGCGTCCTGGTTGATGGCGGGCTCATTGTGATGAAGCAACTCTTGGACCTCACTTCTAGTCATTACTTTTCCAGCTGGAATATGAACCCAGTGGCTTCCCCTCCTCCCGCGATCACTTGCCCCAGCTTGTTCACATAGTGCCGGGTCAAGCTGAATACACATGGTTATATCAGGAACCATAATCGTGGAGAGGAATAACACAAGCCTATGGGAAAACAAAGCTTTCTGCAAGGAACCTTGATCCTGTCCGGCGCGGCGCTGATCACCAGATCGCTGGGCTTCATCAGCAGCATCTTTCTGGCACGACTGCTGGGAGCGGAGGGGATCGGCCTGCTCATGATGGCGCACCCGCTCATCCCGCTGATCATCACGCTCACGGAGCTCGGGCTTCCCGTTGCGATCTCGAAATTCGTCGCCGAAGCGGAAGTCCGGCAAGACCACGCCAAGACGAAACAGATCCTCGTCGTATCCCTGATCGTCACGAGCACGCTCAGCATCACGCTGACGCTGGTGTCGCTGCTGGGGTCCAGAGCGATCGCCTCCATCCTGCTCGCCGATCAACGCGCCTATTACGCAATGGTCGCGCTGACGCCCATCGCTCCGATCATCGCCATCTCCGCCGTGCTGAAAGGCTACTTCCGAGGCAAGCAGCAGATGAAGACGATCGCCGTATCCGACATCTTCGAGAACATCGCCAACATCTGCGCCATCCTGCTGCTCGTGGAGTGGCTGCTTCCATATGGCATCGAGTATGCCGCCGCGGGGGCGATGGCTGCGTCAGTGGTCAGCGAAGCGACCAGCCTGACCATCCTGGCCATCCGCTTCCGCATCGAACGGGCCCGGTTGCCCAGGACGATCTCGGTCCGTGAGGCCCTTGCCAAAGGAAAAAACACGCTGTTCGAGCTTCTGCGGATCGGTCTGCCCACGTCCGGGCAAGGTTTTATCCATTCGCTGTATGGCGCCGTGCAGCCGCTGCTTGTCGCGTACAGCCTGTCGCTGGCGGGCCTGATGACATCCGAAGCCACGGCCCAGTTCGGGCTGCTCACGGGGTATGCGTTGCCGCTATTGTTCCTGCCGGGCTTCGTCACCCATTCGCTGTCGACCGCGCTGATCCCGGCGATCAGCGAAGCCGGTGCCAGTCGCGACAGCCTGCTCATGCATCGCACGATCGAGCAGGCGATGCGCATCGCCTTGCTGGTTGGCGCGCCAAGCACGATCATCCTGTTCGAATGGTCGACTCCCCTGGCGTCGTTGATCTACCAGGCGCCGGAAGCGGGAGCGCTCATCCGGATCCTGGCACCGTTCTTCTTCCTGTTTTACTTTGAGTCGCCGCTGCATGCGATCCTGCTTGGCCTTGGCCGGGCAAGCACCGCGATGTGGAACTTCATCATCTCCATCTTCTGCCGGACGGCTGCGATCTTCATCCTCGGCAGCCGCCTGGGCATCGAGGGCGTCGCTCTGGGGATCGGGATGGGCATCCTTGTCATGACGATGCTGAATTTCTTCTCCGTGTCCAAAGCTGTCGGCTTCTACATGGAACTGCGCCCGTACATTGCTGCTGGCGTCGCCATGCCGCTCATGGGCATATGCGGCCAGCACGCTTATGCGTATCTGCAAGGAGCCGGCCTGACGCTGCTGCCGAGCGTGCTCCTCTCCATTCTCATGGCGTTGGCTTGCTACTTCGCGGCATGGATAGGCATCAGATCATGGCGCACCTGACCGGATCGGAAACCCTCCATCAAGAATGACGAAAGATTGCTCTGATGGAATCGCCATAACATTTTCATAACTTCATCCCCAACTGAGGGAAATCCTGTAGTATGATGAATCAATACCAAGCTTTCCGCCAGACTTGGATTGATACATCAGGGGGATACGGATCATGTCTCGGAAACTACTATTCGCAACGCTTTTATCTTCGGTTATGTTGGCAGGCTGTTCGTCCGGGGGGAGGGGAGGATCTGACCAGTCTGAAGGCAGAGGTCGCCGCGCTCAAGCAAGAGGTGGAGGCGCTCAAGCAGCAGCTCGCGGACTCGCCCGCTTCGGCAGGCAGCTCTGATCAGTCGGGCTCGGATGCGTCGCCAGCAGCGTCGGAAGCATCGTACAACCTCGGACAGCCGTTCCAGTATGACGGGGTGGAGTTTACGATCACCGAGCGGGAGCGGACCACGCAGATCCATGACCAGATCGTGGCTGCTGAAGGCTATGAGTTCCTGCTCTATAATATCACGCTGCACAATGCGGGCAGCGAGGACTACTCCTACAGCCAGAACGACTATTCCATCGTGCTGAGCAACGGAGAAATTCAGGACAACCATCTGATCCTGGATCTCAAGAATGTCCTGGACGACTTCCTCGGCACGGGCGAGCTGGCGCCAGGCGGACAGACGACCGGCTGGGTTGCGTTTGAGGTGCCTGTCGGCGATCAGCCGATCGAGTTCCGATACGTGAAGGCCACCTTCAGCGGCATCAAAGGCTCGTTCAAAATCAGGCTGTAACCTCATCACCGCCGACAACGGCCACCGACCATCATCTCCGACACATAAAAGTACGGCTCGCCTTAACCATTCTGGCGAACCGTACTTTTGTCATTATAGCACCTTCGACAGAAATTCCTGCGTCCGCGGGTGCTTCGGATTCGTGAAGATGCGTTCCGGCGTATCGTCCTCGAGGATGCTCCCCTCGTTCATAAACAGCACCCGAGTCGCCACTTCTCGGGCGAAGCCCATCTCATGGGTGACGATCACCATGGTCATGCCCTCATCCGCCAGCTGCCGGATCAGGTCCAGCACCTCGCCGACCATCTCCGGATCAAGCGCGGAGGTCGGCTCATCGAACAGCATCACCATCGGATTCATCGCCAGCGCGCGCACGATCGCGATTCTCTGCTTCTGCCCGCCAGACAAGGTGGACGGGTACACATCGGCCTTGTCCTCGAGCCCGATGCGCTTCAGGAGCCGCATCGCCGTCTCCCTCGCCTCCGCCTTGATCTGCGCCTTGCTCGTGGTGATCGGATGCAGCGGCAGCTTCTCGCTTCTCAGCAGATTGCGCAACCGGATCAGCCGATTCTGCCATTTCAGCCTGCGCAGTTCGCGCAATCCCAGATAGACCGGCGCCAGCATGATGTTGTCCAGCACCGTCTTGTTGTTAAACAGGTTAAAGTGCTGGAACACCATGCCCATCTGCCTGCGATGTACGTTGATGTCCACCTTCCTGTCGGTGATATCCTGCCCGTTGAAGATGATGGAGCCGCTCGACGGGTCCTCCATGCGGTTCAGACAACGAAGGAAGGTGCTCTTGCCGCTTCCGGACGGCCCGATGATCGCGATCTTCTCCCCTTGCCTGATCGTGGTGGTGATTCCCTTCAGCACATCCAGCTGTCCGTATGTCTTCCTCAGATTAATGACGTCTATCACTTTTTCTCAGGCTCCTTTCCAATTGCCTGATGATCAGCGCAGCGATCGCCACCAGGACAATGTAGATGATGGCCATGACGAGATAAGGCACCATGAACTCGTAGCTGTTCGAGCCGATATAGTTGAAGGCCACATACAGATCGGCTGCGCCTACGAAGCTGACGACGGACGTCTCCTTGATCAGCGTGATGAATTCGTTGCCCAGCGTCGGGACGATGTTCTTCACCGCTTGCGGAACCACCACTTTCAGCATGGTAACCCGGTAGTTCAGACCGAGAGCCCGGCCCGCCTCCATCTGCCCGGGATCAACGGACAGGATGCCGCTGCGCATGATCTCGGATACGTAGGCAGCGCTGTTCAGGCCGAAGACGATCACGCAGACCGACAGCGCAGGCATATTGATACCGAGCATGGGCAACATAACATAGTATGCAACGAGCAGCTGCACGACGATCGGCGTTCCTCTGAACAGCCCGACATAGAATACGCACAGGCTGTCCAGGATCTTGGACAAGCGATTATACTTGGGCGATACCCGTATGATGGCGATGATCGTCCCGATCAGGATGCCGATGGCAAGCCCGGCAACTGCGATATAGATCGTGTTGTACAGGCCGGTCAGCACCCTGACGTACCCATCATGCTCGATGAAAATCTCCCAGAACCGTTCCAGCTTCTTGTCGAAATTTCCCATGACACTCTCCCAAATGCATAGATACTCCGCCCTTCAGCGGAGTATCGGTCTTATAGCGACAGGCGAACTGGCACGGATGTAGGTCCGTCCGATCGCGCTGCATCGCGTTCAGCTTTATTGAAGTTCGTTGAAGGCTGCGGCGATAAACTTCGCAGGCGCCTCGTCGATGATGACGAGATCGAGATTGCCGTTGAGCATATCCTGAACGGCCAGCGAACCGTTCTTGTAGCCGACTCCGGTCACATTCAGGCCCGGGAATCCCCAATCCTCGTCGCCTTCCACATAGAACTGCCCGGTTGTGCCTGTCTGGAAGCCGACCTTGTTGTCCTTCGTCAGACCAGCCAGCACAGCTTCCACGTCGGCCGTTGTCTTGGTCTCGTCGAAGCGCGTGTCGGAAGCCTTGACGATGATCATCTGCGCCGCATCATAGTATTTGTCCGTGAAATCCACGTATTGCTTGCGTTCTTCCTTGATCGTCAGGCCGGCCATGCCGATATCCGCCTTGCCCTGGCCTACGGACAGGACGACGGCATCAAAGTCCATGTTGCTGATGACCAGTTCCTTGCCGAGGTAATCGGCAAGCAGTGCGGCGATCTCCATGTCAACGCCGTAGTATTTGTCGCCCACCATATATTCGAACGGCTCAAATGCGGCATTGGTCGCCACGACCAGTTGATCCTTGCTGTTGTCCAGCTCCGCGGAAGTCACCGCCTGAGGCTCTCCGTCGCCGAAGTAACGATTCAGGATCTCATCGAGCGTGCCGTCTGCCTTGATCTGGGCGATGAATTCATTGGCTTTCTCCAGAAGCTCCGGTTGATTCTTGTCCACGCCAAATGCGTATTCTTCCTCAGTCAGTGGAATATCGATCACCTTCACACCCGAGCTGGCGCTTCCCTCATCCTTGTTGCCTGAGCCGCAACCGACGATGGCGATCGTCAGCAGTGCTGCGAGCAGTATGGTTGCAAATTTCTTCATCATGACCTCTCCCTTTTTTGAATATGCAATTCTTTCTGTATTATTTGTATAAATATACATGATCTGATCCAACAACGCAATAACCAAAAAATGAGCCCTTTTTTATTGTAAGTCAACATGGCAAAAAATTGAACCATCTGGCAGGATAAACATCCATAAATAAGGAAATGAATATTCATATTTTCCATTTCAGAATCCGAATATGAACCAGAGGAGGAATCAGGTTGGAGATCATCAGAACCTATCGGCAGTCGCTTCCCGAAGTCAAGCTGATTGGCAAGAAATACGGCGACGAAGATCGGGTGGACGGCATGTTCGGCTACCATTGGGGGCAGTGGTTTGAGAACGGTTGGTTTCAGGTGATTGAGGAGGCCGCAGGCGGCAGGGACAGCCTGGCGTCCTTGTACGAGGACGGCACGGCTGTGCTCGGATTCATGCGCCACAAGGACGGTGCTCCCTTCGAGTACTGGATCGGGATGTTCGTGCCTCCCCGGACGCAGACGCCCGAGGGGTTCAACGAACTGGCGCTCGGCGCGATCGACGTCGGCATCTGCTGGTACCACGGCCCGGAGCAGGAGCTCTACTGCAAGGAAACTCTTGCCCTGGAACGCCTCCAGGCAGAAGGGATGAAGGCAGCCATCGACGAGCAGGGGTATATCCAGTTCTTCGAGCGCTACAGCGATGAGCGGTTTATGAATCCGGACGAGAACGGGCACATCATCCTGGATATTGGTTTCGTCGTGAAGCCGGCGTGACAGGCAGGACAAGGCGGTGAGAGGGGCAGTCCCCCAGCCACCGCCTTTCTGTTTCTGTGCCCATGCCAATAGCTCCGCACCTACATATGATGTGTTAGCCCAACGATAAGGAGTGATCACGTCATGTCTTTCACCACAATTCCAGGATTTCCGGGTTTCCCGGGGCAGCCGGGACAACCGGGTGGTCCAGGTTCAACAGGAGTGCCGGGAACGCCGGGGCCCTCAGGCCAGCAAGGAATGGGGCCAACCTCGCCGCCGCCAAGCTTCATCCCCCAGCAGCCGCTCACCTCCACCTTCGCCGTTGATCCCGGAGCGATCGCGGGTTGCCTTTTCCGCAATACTTACATCTGGCTTAACAATGGCAGCCAGTTCTGGTTCTATCCGATCTTCGTCGGGAGAACCTCGGTAGCGGGCTTCCGCTGGAACGGACGGTTCTGGGCGTATACCGGGCTGAGCCTGGAGTCCATCCGAACCTTTACCTGCTTCTGAGATTGTCCATATAAAGGACGGGGAATCCTGCCGATTCCCCGTTCACCGTTCATGTTACCTAATCCTTATATGGGTCGAACTCATCCGCTCCTGCCATGCAGACGCCGATCGGCTTCAGCACATGCAGGACCTCCACCGTCTCCGCATGGGCATCCAGCACCTCCTGCAGCTTGCGGTATACAAACGGACTCTCGTCGGTGCCTGCACCGCGCAGCTCCACGCCATATTCCCGCACAGCATGGAGCATCTGCTCCATGCTGATCTGGCCGCCTGTTCGCGTGCGCGTCTTCCAGTTCATCTTCCCGGCCGCCTGCGTCCTGCTCATGATGCGCCCCGCTCCATGCACGGTGCTGTAGTAGGCGTCCCGGTTCTCGGCGCTGTCCTTGCCCCTGACGATCACCGATATATCGCCCATGCTGCCGCCGATGAAGCTGATCTGTCCCGGCGCGGATGGCGTCGCTCCTTTCCTCACAACGATGACCTCTCGGCCGTTGTGCGTCTCCTTCCAGGCGAAGTTGTGATGATTGTGCACCTCAAGATCCGCTTCGGTCTCCAGGATGTCCAGCACCTGCCGGATCACATAGTCCCTTCCGGCATAAGCATAGCGACCAGCCAGCTTCATCGCGCGGTAGTACATGTCGCCCAGCTCGCTGTCCAGGTCGAGCAGTACAGGAGGTTGGTCCATGTTTTCACCGGGAGCCTTCGCCATGAAATCCCTGCCCGCCGCCAGGTTGATGAACCCGCTCGCCGTGCGGTGGCCGAAGCCCCGGCTGCCGAAGTGGTTGGCGACCCAGATCCGTCCCGTACCTGCCTCCTCGAATGTATCGACGAAGTGGTTTCCGCTTCCCACGGTACCAAGCTGATCGCGGGCCAATGTCTTCAGCTTGTCATGCACCTGTTTGCCTATGGATCTGTATACCGCCCAGTCCGGATCATCGAAGAGCTCGTGATCCACCTTCTCGTTGTTGACCCGGCCGATGCCGAAGGAGATCTTGCGCGCAAGCTCGTCCATGATCCTGGACAATCTCGGCCTGATATCATCCGCATGCAGCTTCGTGCGCACAGCCTTGTTGCCGCATGCGATGTCATACCCCACGCCGGATGGAGAGATCTGGCCGTCATAGACGACCACTCCGCCGATCGGCTGGCTGTAGCCTTTGTGGTGGTCCGCCATGAGCAGCGACTGAATCACATGGCCATGCTCAGCGCACCTCTTCGCCTGCGCGACCGCACTCGGTTCAGGCGTCCCCCATACGCGAACTCCATCTATCGTCTGATATGCCATTCTCCTCATCCTCCATTGCGTCCTTCAATGCCACAAATCTATTATATGATGATCTGCGCAAGGCCGCGAAGGGGCTGATTGCCGATGTCGCTTTATCCGCTTCTGACGCTTCGACCAAGGTTTGTACGATTTTTCATACAACTCGACCCGCTCCCGGTGTTCCAACCAAGNTTTTGTACGATTTTTCATACAAACGGATCTAATTCTGCCATTTCGACCAATCTTTTGTACGATTTTTCATACAACTCGACCCGTTCCCGGCGTTCCGACCAAGGTTTTGTACGATTTTTCATACAAACGGATCCAATTCTGCCACTTCGACCAATCTTTTGTACGATTTTTCATACAACTCGATCCGCACAGATCGCCGGTGCCAAGTTTTTGTACCATTTATCGAACATCATGCCGGGTTCAAAGTATCAGATCACCTTGATCGCCTGCCTTGGTTATCGCCGATGATGTTGCCAGCTTCATCAAGATTCACCCTGCAATTAAGCCAAGGCCGCCCACCAGGTCGGTCTTCGCCAGCTTCCGGACGACCTCATACCTCTAAACGGGTGGCCCCTATCCTTCTTTCACGAACCTCTATTCGAGCGCCGCTGCTCCATGCTTGCGCACCAGCCGGTACGAGCCCTCTCCCTCGCGGATGATGCGCCATTGCCGATGGATGAGCAGCANCAATTCCGCCGCTTGCGTCCCGGTCAGAGGCACCCCTGCCAGCTCATTNCCCATCTGCTGATAATCCCGCTCTTCGGACAGGCCATACCTGAACCACAGCAGCCGCTTGAGCGCATGGGCAGGCAGGAAGTTGAGCGTATACCCTTGCGACATGACCCGCGGCCAATCAACGCCGAGCTCCTCCGCCATGTTCACCCGCTCCGCGAAGTCCATCTCCGGATCTCGAGCCTGGACGAACGGAGCATCATCCCGCTTCCTGAACGACTCCAGGATGACCGCATCGCCAACGCCTGACGAGCGGCAATTCTCCAGCAGCAGCGCAAACGGGATGCCAAGCACGACCCGCTGATCAGCCAGCAAGTACCGGTTGAACCAGGCGTTGACCTGCTCCAGCACATCGATGCGCAGCGAAGGTTTCCCGGACTTCTGGAAGGCATGTCCGCTTCCAGCATAACGGATCAGTCTGGTCGTTTTCCCATGGCGCTTGAGGGCCGTGTAATACTGATCCGCCTGCTCCACCGGACAACGCAGATCCTCCGCGCCGTGCATGATCAGCAGAGGCGTCGTCACCCGGTCTGCGTAAGCGATCGGCGACCTTTCCCAATATCTCGCCGCATCCTTCCATGGATGGGTGCCGAGCATCGCTTCCGCATACCGCGGGCCGATATCGCTGTTGCCATAGAAGCTGAACCAGTTCGTGATGCTGCGTTGCGACACCGCCGCCCGGAAGCGATGCGTCCGGCCCACGAGCCAATTGGTCATCAGGCCTCCGTAGCTGCCGCCCATGACCCCGGTTCGGGTCGGGTCGAGCCACTCGCAGCGGGCCAGCGCTTCATCCAGCGCCTGCAGCACATCGTCCGCATCCCCCTCCCCGAAGCGGCCGATGACCGCAGAAGCGAACTGTTGCCCATAGCCGAAGCTGCCGCGGGGATTGGTGTATACGACTGCCATGCCGGCAGCCGTCAGCGTCTGAAATTCGTGATAGTATACTCCGGCGAACAGCGCATGCGGGCCGCCGTGAATCGCCAGCACGACCGGAACCTGCCCCTGACAGGCTGATGACTCCATGCCAGCGGGACGCAGGAGCCACGCTTGCACCGGATCTCCCGCGCTGTTCGTAAACCAGAACGCTTCCGGTCGCGAGACGGACAGCGATGAGGCCAGTTCCTGATTCCATCTCGTCAGCTGCATGATGCGAAGCCGGGAAGAAAGGTCGTCCCGGACCGGTTCAAACTCCATTCGTGCACCATCAGAACGCCCAACCGGGCACAACGCCTCATGGTCCAAGCCTTCCGCCAGCTGATCCTCCTGTCTCGATTTCCCATGCACCTGATCACCGTCTAAAAAAAGCTGAACCCGCTTCAGCGCTGCATCAACCGCCACAGCCGATCGCTTTTCTTCCTGTACTGACTTCGCATACTCCTGTACACCATGCAAATGTCCGACCCCAGCTGGCTCCATTGCCACACGATCCGCGACATCCGCTTGCCGTTCTTCCTGACCAGGCTTCCCATGCACCTGACCGTCATCCGTCTGTTGGACCTTGCCCGGATCTGCCTGCCGCACCTTCTCCGCATCCGCTCGCGCCGCCTCAGCTTCCGTACCGTCCAACACATACAGCTCCGCCGGTCCGTCCGCGCCGATCGCCTGCACGACAAACTGCGGACGATGCTGCACCTGGGCCGCCTGCCAGATCACCCACGGTTCCCCTGTGAGCGGCTGCGAGCTCCCGTCGAGCCGCCATCGCCACAGCTGCGTCCCCCCCGTGGCGTGACACCACCGCCGCGATCGTCAGCTCCTCCGGCCCGGACATGAAGAACGGCCCGGGCATGCTCTGACCGGTCGTCATATCGTTCAGCACATATACGCCCAGCTGCACATCGTCCTGAGACAGCCGCATGATCGCCTCGTGTCCGGATCGCTTCAGATCCACGACATACAGCGCCAGCTGGGTTCCGGCGCCATATCGGCCGTCATGGCCGAGCCAGGCCAGCATCGTGCCGTCGGGCGACCACGCATAGCGGTCGATCGCATAGCTGCCGGGAACGGCCTGCACCGTGGAGCCGTCCTCCAGCGATACGATATACAATCCGCGATGCGGCTCGCCGCCCTCAGGATTCGGATCCCCGGCATGGGTATGGGCCAGATAGGCGATCGATCTTCCATCGGGAGACCACCTCGGCTGGGAGATGTCGCAGGCGCCGTTGGTGAGCCTCGTCGCCGTCCCGGAATTCGGCTCCGTAAGGAACAGATGGCTGTACAGCCCGTCCCACCATCCGGCTCCTTCGGAGCGTGGGATGTACCGGTCGTAGACGGCGCCGCGACGCGCCGCATGTCTCCTGTCTTCCTCCCGGCTCCTCGCCTCCCGCTCCGGGTCGAGGCTGATTCGGGTCGTATACGCGATCCGACCGCCATCGGGAGACCAGGCCCATTCCATGATGCCATGCTTGCAGCTGGCCAGCATCGTCGGTGTCTCGCCTGCCGCGCGAACTCCGAACAGCTGTCGGACGCCGCCGTCCGGCCGCAAGAACCCGAGCCATTCTCCGTCAGGTGACCAGCCCGGAGCACTGTCCTGTGTCCCGTTCGTCCATGCCTCATCTCCGCCGCCGTCAAGAGCAGCCACGCGAATATGCGAGGCATATTGATCCAGCTCCCGATTCGTCCTGCGGTGCACATACGCGACAGACTGCCCGTTCGGATGAACGACAGGATCGCTGACCCATTGATACTCATGGATCAGATCCGGTGTGATGATTCGCTTGCCCATTGTGTCTTCAGCTCCTTGGCGATCCTGGTGATCGGCATTCGGCATGAGGACTCCGATCTGCGCCAGCCATCATGCCTTGTGGAATGGTCGTTTGACGATGTTTGATCCACCTTCTCAACCCAGCCTTCTCAACTTTGATCCAGGTAACGGATCGCGATCGCTGCCAGCATCGCCGACCCCAGAGGCAATGCCGTTTCATCCAGATTGAACTTCGGATGATGCAGCGGATACGATGTGGCGGGATCACCGTTGCTGGTGCCCAGACGGAA
>Ga0065720_1020791_pt1 | contig 12729 bp, 9 predicted proteins | sample Thericmetagenome_FD_59107 | JGI IMG/M metagenome (GOLD analysis project Ga0065720, IMG submission 59107) | Thermophilic microbial communities from the Joint Bioenergy Institute, California, USA of rice/straw/compost enrichment - eDNA_2 v2... | ecosystem: Engineered > Solid waste > Grass >... | reverse complement strand
CCTGCCACTGGCGGGCGCTCTTTTGCTGCTCGCTTGCATGGCATTCGCGCGTGATCAGGCGCGCGCTGCGCTGGCCGGTCGTGTAGATCCACAGCCAGCGGATTGCGACCAGCATGCGGTTCTCGAAGCCGACCAGCAGAAAGACATGCACGATTCCCCAGATCAACCAGGCGAGGAAGCCACGCAGCCTGGTGCGGCCGAACTGCGCCACGGCAGCATTGCGCCCGACGGTGGCGAGACTGCCGCGCTCGCGATAGCGGAAAGGCGGGATCGGCGCACCGTCGTCGAGATGCCGCGCCAGGGCATGGCCCAGATGCCGGCCCTGTTGCTGCGCGACCTGCGCAAGGCCCGGCAGCGGCTTGCCGCTTTCATCCAAGCAGGCAGCGGCATCGCCCAGCACGAAGACCTCAGGCCGTTCAGCCAGCGACAGGTCCGGCTGAACCACGACGCGCCCGGCCTTGTCGGTCGGTACCCCAAGCCAGCGTCCCAGCGGCGGCGCAGCCACGCCTGCGGCCCATAGCACGGTGGCTGCGGGCACGACGCTGCCATCGGCGGTCAGGCCGTCCGCGCGCACATCCTGGACCGGCGCGCCGGTGCGCACTTTCACGCCAAGTTTCACCAGTGCCCGCTCGGCATAGCGGGCCAGATCTTCCGGCAGTTGCGGCAGCAGCTGCGGCCCCGCCTCGAACAGAATGATCTCCGCCTGCTCGGGTTTGATGCGGCGGAACTCACGCGGCAGGGTCTCGCGCGCCAGTTCCGCCAGCGCGCCGGCCAGCTCCACGCCGGTTGGGCCGCCGCCGACCACCGCTATTGTCATCAGCCGCCGACGTTCGACCTCATTGTCGCTTTGCTCGGCATGCTCAAATGCCAACAGGATCTGGTTGCGGATCCGCCGCGCATCGTCCAGCGTCTTCAGGCCCGGCGCAAAACGTGCCCATTCGGGATGACCGAAATAGCCATGGGTCGCACCGATGGCGAGCACCATGATGTCGTAATCGAGCGGCCCGGCGCCCTCCAGCATCACGCGCTGTCGGTCGGCATCGAGGCTGGTCATCTCATCCAGCAGCACGGTCGTATTGGCGCAGTTTCGCAGAATATGGCGGATCGGTTGGGCGATTTCGCCCGCCGACAGCGCGGCGGTGGCAACCTGATACAGCAGTGGCTGGAACAGATGATGGTTCACGCGGTCCACCAGCGTCACCCGGCAGGCGGCATCCTTCAGTCCGCGCGCCACCTCCAGGCCGGCAAAGCCGCCACCTACGATCACCACATGCGGCACCGCGCGCGCCGGCCGCGCGCTGTCCTTTCGCATCGCCATTGCATAGCTCCAGTCGGTTTCCAGGACAGAAACCGGGGCGCCAGCCTTTGTTCAGGAAGAAGTTCGCCGCGTTTACGGCGTGATGCGATAGAGCCGAACGCCATAGGGCTCGAATGTGTCGTAAAAGCGCCCGCGCGCTGAATCCTGCTCCAACGACAAGGCGGCGTCAGGCCCGGTAAACCGCGCGATCCGCCGCAATGGCCTGTCGAAATCGACGCGGATCGCATGGTCATAAGCGTCGAGATTGACCGCGATCATCAGCCAGCCGTCCTCCCAGGGTTTCAGCAGGCTGCGCACCGGTGCGGGCATGGCGCTTTCAGACGATGCCAGCGCGATCATGTAGGGCTGATCGATATCGGGCCGCAGCAGGGCAGGCCTCAGCCGCGCAATCGCGCGGTTCAGCCCCGCAACCGTATCCCATAGCCTTTTTGATGCTGCGACCTCCGCCGGGCTGGCGCGGTAGGGCGGTGCCATGATTGCCACATGATCGGTCTCGCCGCGCATGCCGATGCCGTAATCGATCTGCGGCGCCGCTGCGATGCCGATGGCGCCGGCATTGCGCGCGGCATAATTGTCCTCGCCCTGCCAGATCAGGCCACTGGCGCCATGCACCAGCGCGGCATAAGCCAGTGCGCGCGCTTCATTGGGCTGCAGCAGGCGCTGCTCCGCCGTGCCATGGGCGGGCAGCAGCGCCCAGACTGGCCGCCCGTCTTTGATCGCCGCCTGTGCCGCGGCAGCGAAATCGTCGATGCGGACGGGATCGCGCGGCATGGCGATCACTGCGGCGGCCGAGGCATCGAGCAGAACCGTCAGGCCGCGATCGCTGTCATCTTCGTGCCGGGGCCGCAGCAGGCGGACGCCCGAGCCTTCTGCGGCGCGCAGCAGGGCGGGCAGCGGCTGATCGGGATCGCCAACCACGGCATTGAAATCGGCGGCGAAGGCATCGGCAAAGCCGCGGCTGACGCCGCGCCGGTAGTCGACCAGCGCGCCCCCTAAGGCCAGCGGAAGGAAGGAAAGCTGCGGATCGAAGCTGTGCCGCAGCCGGCCGGCCTCATCCAGATGCGGCAGGATCTGCAAATGCGGCCGCTGCACCGCGCTGTCTATGCGCAGATAAGCCGCGTCGCGGTCGGCGGCGCAGCCGGCCAGCAGAAGCAGGCCAGGCAGCAGCAAGCCGAACAGCCATGCGCCGGGCAGCAATGTGCTGGTCCAGCGCGGCGCCACGTCAGGACGACTTGTTCTGCTGGTTGTCCGATTTGCCATCGGATCCGTGTTCGATCACCGTGCCCTCGGCAACTACCGTTCCCTTTTCGAGATGCGGATCCTTGCCATGGCCCTCGGCGGATTCCGTCAGCCGGTCCATCAGCGCCAGCAGCACGCCGGAGACCACGAAGGTCATGTGGATACCGACCAGCCAGGCGAGGTCGGCCGTCTCCATGGCGCCGATATTCATGAAGGCGCGCAGAAGCTGAATGGCCGAGATGGCAACGATGCTTGCCACCAGTTTCAGCTTCATGCCGGAATAGTCGATCTTGCCCATCCATTCCGGGCGGTCGCGATGGTCGCCGATATCCAGCTTGGAGACGAAATTCTCATAGCCCGAGAAGATCACCAGCAGCAGCAGGTTGCCGGCCAGCGACAGATCGATCAGGGACAGGATCGACAGCACCAGCTCGCTTTCGCTCATGGCCACGACATTGGGGATGGCGTGGAACAGCTCCTGCAGGAACTTCACCAGCAGCAGCACCAGGGCAGCGGCCAGGCCGAGATAGAAAGGCGCCATCACCCAGCGGCTGGCGAAGAGGGTACGTTCGAACAGACGTTCCATGCGGGCTATCCAGAAACCATGAACCGGAAAGACGAGAAATGCGCGATAAGGTAGCGGAAGCCATTGCGAGTGCCTAGGTATAGCAGCCGGACGACTGCATTGCAGCGGCGGCGCCATCGATTGACACAGGACGGCACCGGAACCGGGACTGCCGCCGGCTGTTGCAGGGAAGCGACACTTGGAATGCTGGACCGGACCCCCCAACTTGAACGTCTCACTTTGAACCGCATCAGCCGGCCATGTCCCGCTTCGCCAGACCTGCCGTCTGCCGGTGGACGCCGCCGGAGGAAACCGCTACACGCGGCTTGCGTCCGGCTGTGCTTCTCGGCAAGAGTTGCCCGCATGCCTCATATACTCGCAAACACTTTCCGGTCCGCTGTTCTGTCGCTTGCCCTGCTGTCGCTCGCTTGCGCGTCCGGCGCGGCGGCGCAGGCGGCTGAAGTCACCATCCAGGGCGAGCGCATCCTGGTCGATGGCCGCCCCTTCACGATCCAGGGCGTTGCCGGCCAGGGCCGCCTTGGTCTGCTGCGCCAGCTCGGCGCGACCACCATCCGCACCTATGGCGATGAAACCGGCTATGTGCTCGATGAAGCGCAGAAGCATGGCCTGAAGGTGATCGCCGGCTTCTGGATGGAGCATCCACGCCGCGGCTTCAATTACACCGACCTGGCGCAGACCGGTCCGCAACTGCAGAAGCTCACCGAATTCGTCGAACGTTTCCGCGATCATCCCGCTCTTCTGATGTGGGGCATCGGCAACGAGGTCGAGGCTGAACTGACCGACGATTCCCAGGTCTGGCCCGCCATCGAGGAAGCCGCCCGCATCGTGCGCCGGCTCGACCCCAAGCATCCGACCATGGCGGTGCTGGCGGAAACCGGCACCGACAAGATCGTCAAGCTGCGCCGTCATGCGCCCAGCATCCAGGTGCTCGGCATCAACTCCTACGGCGATGCGTTGCTGACGGTTGGCGAACGCGCCCGCGCCCAGGGCTGGAAAGGCCCCCTGGTCATCACCGAGATGGGCCCGAAGGGCCAGTGGGAGGCGCCGCGCACCGACTGGGGCGCGCCGATCGAACCCTCCAGCGGCGAGAAGGCGGTGCTGCTGGCACGCTATCTGCACGCGCTGAAATCGACCACCCAGGGCCAGATCGTTTTCTACTGGGGCCAGAAGCAGGAAGTCACGCCCACCTGGCACAGCCTGCTGCTGCAAAGCGGCGAATGGCAGCGCACAGCCGAGGTAATGGCCTCTGCCTGGGGCGGAGCCACGCCCAACCGCAATCAGGCGCCGCGCATCGAAAACTTCCAGTTCGTGCAGGGCAATGAATGGAACCGCGACGCCACGGCCCGCGCCGAGATCACGGTCAGCGATCCCGATGGCGACCCGCTCGGCGTGGTATGGACCGTGATGGCGGAAAGCGCGGAGCAGCGCAAATTCGGCGATGCCGAACAGGTGCCGCCTGCCTTTCCGCAGGCGATCCGCGATCCAAGCCCGAAAGGCGTCGGCATCGCCGGATTGCAGCCGGGCCATTACCGCCTGTTCGTGACCGTGCGTGACGGCAAGGGCGCAGCGGCGACGGCGAACCTGCCCTTCCGGGTAAAGTAAATCCCAAGTGAAGCAGTCGCCACGGCATCGTCAGCGGCAGATGGTGAAGCCGCTGCCGACGCCGAGATGGAAGTGATCGTGATGGGCCGCGTTGTAATCCGGCCCCAGCACAATGCGGAAGAAGCGGCAGGCTTCATTGCGCAGGTCACGCAGGAACGCCGCCTCCGCCGCTTCGCTTTTCGTATCCTTCTGCCAGTGCCGTCGCACATCGATGCGGCGGCCATCCCGCAGCGTCAACGCCGCAAGATCGAGTGCATTGGCGGTGGCATGCTCGCTGCGGCGCGCGCTGCCGCGAACATTGCGGCAGGCATAGGATCCCAGATGCGATACGCTGTCGACCTCCTGGCCGAAATGCTTACGCGCCAGCGGCTGCAGGCCGTGGTGCTCGAACATCGCGTAAGAAACCGCCAGCGGACAGCTCGCCACAAATGAGGCGTTGAAACGCAGATGCGAGCGCGCAACCCGCACAGTGTTCAGCAGCACGCAGCCCTCCTCGCGGCTCATATCGGCGACGGGAAGATAATCGAGCTGCGACGATTCCAGTGACAGGCTGCAATAGCCGTCATCGCTGCGCAGGCGCCGGAGCTTGAAGCCGGTGACGATGGTGCGCGGGTCGGCGACATGAAGCGGCGCGAAGGGATCGTATTCGCGCGGCAACACAATCCATCCGGAACGCCAGGCCAGCACCGCGCCCAGAATGGCCAAAGGCATCAACCACACCCGTAACCATTTCTTGGGCTGCGCAGCCATGCCGATGTCCACCGCCTCGCATTTTGATGCGTCAGATTGATGCGTGACAGAACTGCGGTGACAACGGCGTGAACCCGGCCGGCGTTCCCGCACGGCGAAGCAAATGCCCCGGTATTGCCTAAATTTGAATGGAATCCCGCCCCAATCGAACCCGACCATCCTCGCATTGGAACGACGGGTTGCGTCATCTCCCTGCTCAGTTCTCCCGCGTCTCCGACCAGTCGTTACCGGAGACATGCCCTGCGGAAGCGCTCTGAAAGGCGATGGCACAAATCCGACGCAGCCGGGTTAGTGGCTAGCCGCGTCCCAATGCAAAGCGGTTCCGGTCAGGCCAGCAGGTTGCAGGCTTGCGACCGGCGGTCAGATGCAAAGGAGAGCGACCATGCTGTACTGGGCTTTGATCTTCTTCATTCTCGCGATTATCGCCGGCGTATTCGGATTCACCGGTATCGCTGCGGCTTCCGCCAGCATCGCGCAGATACTGTTCTTCGTCTTCCTGGCGGTCTTCGTGGTCAGTCTGATCGCCCATCTCATCACGGGTCGGCGACCGCCATTGACGTAAGCGTCCGATGACCCCGGCGCGGTTCAGCGGCCGCGCCGGGATCTAGTTTCCTGTCCTTCCCCCCAACTCGACGGATACTTCGGTATCCGTCATTTTTTTGTCTGCATCCTGCGATACGGATGCGGGAAGGACAGATGCAGAAAGGGTGGCTGGCTCAGAATTCCTGCCAGTCGTCGTCGTCAAACGACGGGGCGGTGTTGCTGGCCGCCGGGGCTGCAAGGGCTGCAGGCTGTGCCTTCGGCTGCGGCGCTGGTGCAGGCTTGGCCGCCGGCGCGGCTTTACGCGCTTCAGGCTCGCTCGCTTCAGCTTTGCTCTTGTCAGCCTTGGCCTTGTCAGTCTTGCTCGGCTCAATCTTGCGCGCCTCAGCAGGCTGCGTTGCAGACCTGGCTGCGGCCGGCGCGGCATTGGTATTGGCGATGCGCGCTGGCGCGGCAGAGACGGTTTCGTTGCCAGTGCGGAAGAAGGCGACCAGTCCGGCCAGATCCTGCGCCTGACTTGCCAGCGCCTGCGCCGAGGCCGAAGTCTCTTCCACCAGTGCGCCGTTGCGCTGGGTCATCTCGTCCATGCTGGCCACAGCCGTATTGATCTGCTCCAGACCCATGGCCTGCTCGCGGCTGGCGGCGGCGATCTCGGCTACGATATCGGCCACCTTCTTTACGGCATTGACGATCTCCTGCAGGCTGCCGCCGGTCTGGCCGACCAGGGTCGCGCCGGTCTTCACCTGCTGGTTCGATTCCGTGATCAGCGCCTTGATGTCCTTCGAGGCATTGGCCGAACGCTGTGCCAGCGCACGCACTTCCTGCGCCACCACGGCAAAGCCCTTGCCCGCTTCGCCCGCACGCGCGGCTTCCACCGAGGCATTGAGCGCCAGCAGGTTGGTCTGGAAGGCGATCTCGTCGATCAGCGAAACGATGTCGCTGATCTTCTGCGCGCTTTCCTCGATGCGGCTGACAGCAGCGACGGCGTCGGCCACGACCATGCCGCCCTTCTCGGCGGTATCGCGTGCGGCACCGGCAAGCTGATTGGCGGCCTGCGCATTCTCCGCGTTCTGCTTCACCGTCGTGGTGATCTCGTGCATTGATGCGGCAGTCTCTTCGATCGAAGCAGCCTGGCTTTCGGTACGCTGCGCCAGATCCTGGCTGCCGGCGGAAATCTCCGCAGACGCGATCTTCACCGACTGCGCCGTCTCGGTCAGCCGGTTGGCAAAATCACGCAGGCGGCCGGCCATGCCGTTGACGCCCTCCTTCAGCTGACCGAAGACGCCGTGATAGTTGCCCTTCACCGATCTGGTCAGGTCGCCATTGGCCATGGCGCCCGCGGTGTCGGCGAGTTCGTTCGTCATGGTCTGCAAGGTTGCGGTGAGGCGGTTCAGCTGCTGGCTGGTGGCGAGGAAGAAGCCCTCCTTGCCACTTTCGTCGATGCGACCGCTGAGATCGCCTGCGGCCACCTTGCTGACCAGCGCGGCGATCTCCTCACCGGCCGCTTTTTCACGTGCCTCGCGTTCGCGGCGCTGCTTGTCGTCCTCTTCGCGCTGGCGCGCGATCTGCGCCTCGGCCTCTTCGCGGGCGATCATGTTGTCCTTGAACACCTGCACGGCCTTCGCCATCTGGCCGATTTCCGCGCCGCGATCGACATGCGGGATTTCGACGCTGAGTTCACGGTTGGCCAGCCTCTGCATCGCGGCCGTCATATGCTGGATCGGCCCGCTGACGCGCCATTGCACGATCAGGAAGCCGATGGCTGTGAAGGCAACCGCAACAGCCAGCAGAACGCCATTCAGCACCAGACTACGGGTCGCTTCGGCAGCCTGCTTGTCAGCATGGATCACCAGAACATCCAGCGCCGCATTGGCTACCGCATTAAGCATGCTGAGGTCGGCGCTGGCATGCTCCTGATACTTGGCCTGTGGGACAGGAGATTTCTGACCGCTGCTGAACGCCTTTGCGATGAGCTTGCGCTCTTCCAGCAGTGGACCGGAGAAGAATGCCTTCGCCTTGTTGATGGCTTCGGCCACCGCTGGCGGCGTATCGATGCGCGCGCCGATGGCGGAGACGATGTTCCAGGCTGTCTGAGTACGGCCGTCATCCTCGGCGTAGGCGATGATGTCCTCGGTGCTCCAAACCTGGTCGGCAGACATGGTTGTCAGCAGCCGCAGCACCATCGATCCGGCATTGGCGCGTATCGTCCAGGCATTCTGCTTTACGCTCAGCAATTGATCGACCACGGGATCGATTAGCATCGCAGAGCTTTCGAGGAAATCGGAAGTCTCCTGCACCGTGTCGAGAAACGACTGCGTGACGCGCGGCCATTCCTGTAGGACTTGCACATCGCGCTGGGCTTTGGGCTGGGTCATGGCGGTGAACACCTTCGGGCGCAGTACTTCGACGGCGTCGTGGGTGGATTTCAGCCGCAAAAGCAGTTGCGCCGCGCCGGGCAGATCGGGGATTGCGGCAAGCGCGTTATAGCCGGCGTTGAAGGCTTCGCGAGTTCCATCGCGCTGCGCAGCGATCTCGTCGATCGACTGCTTCGTGGCGGGGGCATCGGCACGCAGGTTGATCAGAATATTGCCGCGTTCGAGGCGATGCTGCTGCAGGCTCCTGAACAAGTTCTGGCTGATCGGCGCAAGCTGGGCAACCTTATGAGCCGTACGGTTGCGCTCCAAAGCAGTGTTTAGCGCGCTGATGCTGAATACCACCAGCAGCAGGCCCAGCAGGCCGATGATCAGGCCCAATGTGGTACGAATGGAAAGCGACTTCATAGCGATGTTCCCTGTTGCCGCACCGGTACATCCGGGCGATTTGGCGGCGCATGCTACAGGCAGTGATTGTGTGTCGCTTGGTAAATTTCTTGACGTTATCGACAAATTAGATAACGGCAGCGAACCACTCTCTCATCGCCAAAGTGGCGCAGACCGCTGCGCAGAGATTTCGAGCCGACACCAACCTTCAGGGGTGTAGGTTTTGTCTGGCTCAACTTAAGCGGCGGGCTCGGCTGCGGCCGGCTGCTGCGCTGCCAGTTGCTCCAGCTGAGCGGCGGTGTCCTGGTTCACCAAGCGGTCGAGATCGATGATGGAGACCATCCGCTCTTCGCGGGCGACCAGCGCGCTCAGGAAGCGGTTATCGGCTTCCATGCCCGTTTCCGGCACAGCCTGCAGGTCGCGGTTGTCGATCGACAGGATGTCGGAAACCGAATCCACCAGCAGGCCGAAGGTGCCGTTGGCTGCCACCACGACGATCACCACATGCATGCGGGTCGGGTTGGTACGGCCGCCGCCCAGGCGAACGCGCAGATCGTAGATCGGCACGATAGTGCCGCGCAGATTGATGATGCCGCGGACGTAGTCGGGCGTATTCGGCAGGCCGGTCACCTCGGTCCAGGCGCGGATCTCGCGCACCGAGAGAATGTCGATACCGTAATACTGATTGTCGATGGCGAAGGTGAGATATTCATTGCTGCTCGAAGAAACATCCGCGCCAGCGGTCAGTGCGCGTCCGGAGGCGATGCCAGCCGGCATGCCCGGAATCGGAGTCTGGGGTGCGGTGGGAAGTTGCGTCATGATCCCTCCTTCGAGCCTGCCTGCTCTCCCGGCTCAACCATTGCCGGAAACAGTTCTAGCAAATCGGCGGCCCAGCCGGTAAGTAATTTCCTCTTGCCACGCATACATTAATTCTTCTGTTATTCCAAACTGTTCAACGAAATACCCGGGAGGAGGGGCAGTCTATGAGTGATGGCCGGCGCCGTGTGAAGCGGCCTGAGGATTTGCGGAGCCACCGCTGGTTTGGAGTCGACGATCTGCGTTCCTTCGGCCATCGTTCGCGCAGTTTCCAGATCGGGTTCAGCCGTGAGGATTTCGCCGGCAAGCCGGTGATCGGCATCATCAATACCTGGAGCGACATCAATCCCTGCCATACCCATTTCCGCCAGCGCGCCGAAGAGGTGAAGCGCGGCGTGTGGCAGGCCGGCGGCTTTCCCCTGGAACTGCCGGCGATCAGCCTGAGCGAGCCGTTCCAGAAGCCCTCCACCATGCTCTACCGCAATCTGCTGGCGATGGAGACGGAGGAACTGCTGCGCTCCTATCCGATCGACGGCGCGGTGCTGATGGGGGGCTGCGACAAGACCACCCCGGCGCTGATCATGGGCGCCATCAGCATGAACATCCCGGCGATCTTCATGCCTGCAGGGCCAATGCTGCGCGGCAACTGGCGCGGCAACACGCTGGGCAGCGGCTCGGACGCCTGGAAATACTGGGCCGAGCTGCGCGCCGGCAATATCGACCGGCAGGCCTGGGGCGAGATCGAGGAGGGCATCGCACGCGGTCCAGGCCACTGCATGACCATGGGCACGGCCTCCACCATGACCGGCATCGCCGAAACACTGGGCCTGAGCCTGCCCGGCTCGAGCTCGATCCCGGCGGCAGATTCCGGCCATGCTCGCATGGCCAGCTATACCGGACGGCGGATCGTCGAGATGGTCTGGGAGGATCTCAAGCCGACCGACATCCTTTCGGCCGATTCCTTCGACAACGCCGTTACTTTCGCGATGGCGGTCGGTGGCTCGACCAACTGCATCATCCATCTCGTCGCCATGGCGGCACGCGCCGGCGTCGATCTGCCGCTCAAGCGCTTCGACGAGATTTCCCGCGAGGTGCCGGTAATCGCCAATCTGCGGCCGAGCGGCAAATACCTCATGGAGGATTTTTACTTCGCCGGCGGCATCCGCGCCCTGCTCAGCCAGCTCGCGCCGAAGCTGAAGCTGCATTGCATGACCGCGAACGGCAAGACGCTGGGCGAGAATATCGCCGGGGCCAAGCCGCATAACGACGATGTCATCCGCTCGCTGGACAATCCGATTGCGGAAAGCGGCGGTCTCGTGGTCCTGTTCGGCAATCTCGCGCCCAATGGCGCGGTGATCAAGCCGAGCGCCGCCGATCCGAAGCTGCTCAACCATACCGGCCCGGCCATGGTGTTTGAGGACTACAACGACATGGCCGCTCGCATCGACGATCCCAATCTGCCGGTGACCCCGGACAGCGTACTCATTCTGCGCAACTCAGGCCCGCAAGGCGGCCCTGGCATGCCCGAATGGGGCATGTTGCCGATCCCGAAGAAGCTGCTGCAGCAGGGCGTGCGTGACATGGTGCGCATGTCGGATGCCCGCATGAGCGGCACGTCTTACGGTACCTGCGTGCTGCACATCTCGCCGGAGTCCTACATCGGCGGGCCGCTGGCGCTGGTGCGTACCGGCGACATGATCGAATTGAATGTGGCCGAGCGGCGGCTGGACCTGAAGGTCTCGGATGAAGAACTAGCTGCGCGCCGCGCTGCCTGGACGCCGCCGCCGCCGCGCTATCAGCGCGGCTATGGCGCGATGTTCTCACAGCACATCACGCAGGCTGAACGCGGCTGCGACTTCGACTTCCTGCATGCCGGTGCCCCCACGCCGGAACCCGAAATCCACTGAACCGACTGGAGACATAAGATGAAATTGCCAGTGAACGCGTTCAAGCGCGCGCTCAAGGAAGGACGGCCGCAGATCGGTCTGTGGAGCATGCTGTGCAGCAACATCGTGGCCGAGATCGTTGCTACGGCGGGCTTTGACTGGGTGGTGATCGACACCGAGCATTCGCCCAATGAACTGCCGATGGTGCTGCAGCAACTGCAGGCCATGCAGATCGACGCCAACACCACCGCCACCCCGGTGGTGCGCCCGGCCTGGAACGATCCGGTGCTGATCAAACGCTTTTTGGATATTGGATCGCCCAACCTGATCCTGCCCTTCGTGCAGAGTGCCGAGGAAGCGGCCCAGGCAGTGGCTGCCACGCGTTATCCGCCGCATGGCATTCGTGGCGTTTCCGGCTCACAGCGGGCCAACCGCTACGGCCTGATCGCCGATTATCACGCCAAGGCTTCGGAAGAAATTGGCGTCATCGTTCAGGTCGAGACCCGCGCGGCGCTGGAACGTATCCCGGAGATCGCCAAGGTCGACGGCATCGACGGCATCTTCATCGGCCCGGCCGATCTGTCCGCCGATGTCGGCCATCTCGGCAACCCGGCGCATCCGGAGGCGCAGGCGGCGATCATGCGCGGCCTGGAGCTTTGCAAGGCGGCAGGCAAGCCCTGCGGCATCCTGGCGCCCAACGAAGACGATGCACGGCGCTATTTCGATGCCGGCTTCACCTTCGTTGCTGTCGGCGTGGATCAGGGCCTGCTGACCAAGGCGACGCGCGAGATCGTCAAGCGCTTCCGCAGCCATCTTGGCCGCTGATCACCGCTTGCGGCGCACCCAGAAACGATAGCAATGGGCGAACAGGTCCGGGTTGTCCTGTTCGACTACTGCCCAATTGTCGAGATTGACCGCCAAAGGATCGTCGGGGAAGCGGCTGCGATACTTTGCCAGAATGCTGGGCAGGCCGAACTCGAAGCCGAGGAACTCCAGCCCGGCTCCGTCCAGCAAGGCCCGAATGCCCTGCGGCGTATAGCGATGCTCCCGGCGGTGAAACAGCAGATCGCGCAGATCGCTTAAGGCATGGAAGGCGCTGAAGCGTGCCAGACGCTCGGCCAAGGCTGCATCCAGGCGCGGCAGATCGTGCCGGAAGCGGCGTATATCTTCCGCGCTGTCGGTGTAGCCATGGCGGGCGATAAGTTCGCGGGCCGCAACCACGTCACGGCGGGG
>Ga0065720_1000314_pt1 | contig 12734 bp, 9 predicted proteins | sample Thericmetagenome_FD_59107 | JGI IMG/M metagenome (GOLD analysis project Ga0065720, IMG submission 59107) | Thermophilic microbial communities from the Joint Bioenergy Institute, California, USA of rice/straw/compost enrichment - eDNA_2 v2... | ecosystem: Engineered > Solid waste > Grass >... | reverse complement strand
TGCGCGCGGACAGGGCATCCTGGAAGGTGATGCCGACGCCGGCGAGCGCCATGGCCCCAGCTCCCACGATGAGCGGACATTCCACCACTTCCACCGGGCGGACCTTGTAGCGCTCGAAGAGGAAGTCGAGNTCCGTCTGGAGCCCTTCGTGGCGTGACAGGGCGATGTAGGGCTGGCCGTCGAGGTCCGCTGGCGTGATGACCTCCTTCTCGCACAGCGGATGTCCGGGCGGCAGAGCGCACAGCACACGGCACCGGACCAGCTGCAGCGAGCGGATGCCAGGCACCTTGTCCATCGCCTTGGCCACGCCGAGATCCGCCCTGCGGGCCGACACCACCGCCATGACCCCGCCCGCGTCGCGCGTCGTGACATGGATGCGGCTGTTGGCGGGATTGCGCAGCCACTCGCTCACCGCATCGGGCAGGACTTCCTGCGCGAGCATGGGAATGGAGGCAATGATGGCGCGGTGGGGCTCGTTCTCGCGCAGCCGGTCCACGATGCGGGAGATGTCGTCGAGGCCAACGAAGAGCCGTTCCGTCTCCTCGAAGAGCAGGAGCGCGCGGGAGGTCGGGGCGATCCGTCCCTGGCGGCGCTCGAAGAGCGGAAACTCGCACAGCTGCTCGGCCTGCGTCAGGAGCTTGCTGACGCCCGGCTGGGTCATCCGCAGCAGCTTCGCCGCCCCGGTGATGCTCCCGGCCTTCATCACCGCCCGAAACGCTTCCAGATGCTTGTGCTTCAGACCAGCGGGCATGAATCCGCAACCTCTCGAACTGCGGGCGTCCCGGCACCGGAAACGCCACGCCCGCCGGCAAGACCGCGAGGAGCCCGCCTGCCCTGCCCGTGAGCGTCACCCCCTTAAGGAGCAGCTTGCCCCGATAGCCTCCGGTATAGAGCAGGTTCGGCCCAGCGGGAAATGGATGGGAGCCACCTGCCGCCGACACTGACCCCGCGTGCCGGACAGCACGAGCGGGAGGCAACTTCAGAAAAAAGGGCGCCGGAGGCGCCCTTCAAGCTCTCTCACTTCTCCGGCAGGTTGAGCCGTATGTGCAGCTCCCTCAGCTGCTTCATCGAGACCTCAGACGGGGCGCCCATCATCAGGTCTTCCGCCCGCTGGTTCATGGGAAAGAGCACGACCTCGCGCAGGTTCTGCTCGTTGCAGAGCAGCATGACGATGCGGTCGACGCCCGGCGCGATACCGCCGTGGGGCGGCGCGCCGTAGGAGAGCGCNCGCAGCATGCCGCCGAACTTCGCCTCCAGCACATCCTCGCCGTAGCCGGCGATGGCGAAGGCCTTGCGCATGATGTCCGGCCGGTGGTTGCGGATGGCGCCGGACGACAGCTCCACGCCGTTGCAGACGATGTCATACTGGAAGGCTGTGATACCGAGGATGGTCTTCTCGTCCGCCGGGTCGAGCGCCAGGAAGGCGTCGTGGTCGAAGTTCGGCATGGAGAACGGGTTGTGGGAGAAGTCGATCTTCTTCTCCTCCTCGTTCCACTCGAACATCGGGAAGTCGGTGATCCAGCACAGGTCGAAGCGCTCGCGGTCGACGAGGCCGAGCTCGTCGCCGATGCGCGTGCGCGCCTTGCCGGCGAGCGCGGCGGCCTTGGCCTCCTCGCCCGCCGAGAAGAAGACGGCGTCGCCCGCCCGCACTCCGGCCGTGAGTGCAATGGCTGCCTGCGCCTCGGAGGGAACGAACTTGGCAATGGGTCCCTTACCCACGAGCTCGCCACCCTCGTCCTCAAAGACGATGTAGCCGAGCCCCGGAGCCCCCTCGCTGCGCGCCCAGTCATTGAGCTTGTCGAAGAAGGAGCGCGGCTGCGCCGCCGCCCCCGGCGCTGGAATTGCGCGCACCACGCCGCCGGCCTTGATGACGTTCTTGAAGGCGTTGAACGTCACGTCGTCGCGGGAAAACTCGGCGGTGACATCGGCAATAACGATGGGGTTGCGCAGGTCCGGCTTGTCGGAGCCATATTTGAGCATGGCCTCGGCATAGGGGATGCGCGGGAAGACCTGCGTCACCGGCCGGCCCTCGCCGAACTCCTCGAAAACGCCGCGCAGCACGGGCTCCACTGCCTGGAACACGTCCTCCTGCGTGACGAAGCTCATCTCGATGTCGAGCTGATAGAACTCGCCGGGCGAGCGGTCGGCACGCGCATCCTCGTCGCGGAAGCAGGGCGCGATCTGGAAGTAGCGGTCGAAGCCCGCGATCATCGTGAGCTGCTTGAACTGCTGCGGCGCCTGCGGCAGCGCGTAGAACTTGCCCGGATGCAGGCGGCTCGGCACCAGGAAGTCGCGCGCACCTTCAGGCGAGGAGGCCGTGAGAATCGGCGTCTGGAACTCGAAGAAGCCCTGCTCCTTCATGCGCCGGCGCAGCGAATCGATGATCAGGCCGCGCTTGATGATGTTCCGGTGCAGCTTCTCGCGCCGCAGGTCGAGGAAGCGGTACTTGAGGCGTGTTTCCTCGGGATAGCTTTGGTCGCCGAAGACCTGCATCGGCAGCTCGGCCGCCGGGCCCAGCACCTCGATCTCGGTGATGTACAGCTCGATGTTGCCCGTCGGCAGCTCCGGGTTCTCGGTACCGGCCGGGCGGTTGCGCACCTTGCCGTCGACGCGCACCACCCACTCCGAGCGCAGCGTCTCGGCCACCTTGAAGGCCGGCGAATCCGGATCGACGACGCACTGCGTCAGGCCGTAGTGATCACGCAGGTCGATGAACAACACGCCGCCGTGATCGCGAATGCGATGGCACCAGCCCGAAAGGCGAACGGTTTCGCCGACATGGGTTTCGCGGAGTGCGCCGCAGGTATGTGTACGGTAGCGATGCATGGGCACGGTGTTCCGGCTCTTCGATCGGACGAAGGGTGTGTGAGCGCCCGCGCACGGCAACGGGGCGGCCGCGGGAGAAGCCCACGAGTGGGCCCGAATGTCAAGGATAGGGCGCGACAAGCGTCAAAGTCTGAGTTATAGCGCGGGAGCCATGGACCTGATTGCCACTACCGACGCCCTCGCCGCCGCCTGTGCACGCCTCGCCAAATTTCCGTTCGTTACCGTGGATACCGAGTTTCTGCGGGAAACGACGTATTATGCCAAGCTCTGCCTGATCCAGATGGCGAGCCCAGCGGAGGCTGTGCTCGTCGATCCGCTGGCGGAGGGCATGGACCTTGCCCCCTTCTACGCGCTGATGGCCGACACCAACGTAGTGAAGGTCTTCCACTCCGCGCGGCAGGACATTGAGATCATCTGGCAGGGCGGCGGCGTCATCCCCACCCCCCTGTTCGACACACAGGTTGCCGCCATGGTCTGCGGCTACGGCGACTCGGTGTCCTACGAGCAGCTCGTCAACGACCTCGCCAAGGCGCGCATCGACAAGTCCTCCCGCTTCACGGACTGGTCGCGCCGCCCGCTCAGCGAGCAGCAGCTCGCCTATGCCCTCTCCGACGTGACGCACCTGCGCACCGTCTATACCGCCCTGCGCGCGGACCTGGCCGAGAGCGGGCGCGAGCGCTGGCTCGACGAGGAGATGGCAGTGCTCACCGCGCCCTCCACCTACGACACCCGCCCCGAGGATGCGTGGCTGCGCCTCAAGGGCCGCATCAAGAAGCCGAGGGAAGCCCTCGTGCTGATGGAGGTCGCCGCCTGGCGCGAGCGCGAGGCGCGCAGCCGCAACGTGCCGCGCTCGCGCGTGATGAAGGACGACGCCCTCATCGACATCGCCGTGCATGCCCCGACGACGCCGGAAGCGCTCGGCGCGCTGCGCTCCATCCCCAACGGCTTCGAGCGCTCGCGCCCGGCCAGCGAGATTCTTGCGGCCGTCGCGCGCGGTCTGGCGCGTGACCCGAAGTCCATCAACCTCGGCGAGCGCAGCCGCAAGGCCGGTTCCAACGGCGCCACCATCGAGATGCTCAAGGTGCTGCTGAAGGCCGTGGCGGAGAACGAGCGGGTCGCGCCCAAGATCCTCGCCACGGTCGACGACCTCGAGGCCATCGCCCTCGACGACGAGGCGGATGTGCCGGCCCTCTCCGGCTGGCGGCGCCAGCTCTTCGGGGAGAAGGCGCTCGCCCTGAAGGCCGGCCGCNTGGCGCTCACCGTCGACCGCGGGCGCGTGCGCATTATCGAATACTGACAGGCCAGCCTGCGCGAGACAGCTCACATCGTGACGGCCGCCCCTTGTCGGCGGCCACCTTTTATCACGCGCGGACGGTACCGCGGCAGCCGAAACGCCGGCGACGGCACATGCAATTCTTCACGCAACCATCTGAAATGGAACAGTTTTCCTGATCCATTCAGATTCTACTTCGCCGTCTGGATGACGGGCTCGCGCCCGACCAGGCGGGCGAGCTGCTTCATGCGGTTGAAGAGGCGGTCGCTCGCGAGGGCGGCGAGATCGGGCGGCAGCGTCAGCACCAGCTTGCTGCCCTGGCCGGCGATCTGCGCCCGCGGCAGCACACCCGGCATCGACGCCGAGACGAGATAGGCGACACGCATCGCGCCGCCGAGGATGCGCGCCCGGTCGATCATGCGCGTCGTCACCAGCTCGCGGATGCGCGGGCTGATGTCGTCCACCGACAGCCCGACATGGCGGAAGAAAACCGACAGGGCAAGGAAGGCGCGCCCTGGATGGTCGACGCCGACGAAGGCCGCATGGGCGATGATGTTGAGCCCCTGCTCGCCGCGATAGTCAGGATGCGCGCGCCAGCCGATGTCGGCAAGGAGGCACGCGGCATGACGCAGGCGGCGTTCTTCCGCGGTCTCGACCAGGTGGAGCGAGGCGACGAGCTTGTCGGTCCAGCCGATCAGCTCCTCACCGTGCCTCGGCGCGCGTGAGCGCAGCAGGTTGAGCTCGCGCGCCGCGGAGAGCAGCGGGTCGGTGCGCCGCTCCTCGTGGGAAAGCTTCTCGTAAAGCAGCCCCTCGCGCACGCCCTGGGCCGAGATGACGACTTTCTTCGGCTTGCCCTTGCGGATGATCTCCTCGAGTACAAGGGCCCCGTAGCCGAGCAGCGGCCGGCGGGCGGCCGACACGGCCTCGATCGATTCGAGCGTATCGGCATCGACGCGCTCGACGATCTTGGCGAAGTCCGTGACGTCCTTGGAGGAAATGGTGTAGCCGTGCATCACGTGCAGCGGATAGCCCTTCTGCGTCATGTGCAGGCGCGCCAGGGCACGCCAGGTGCCGCCGACGGCATAGAAAGTGCGCCCCTTCAGGTGTTCCAGCGGCTCCGCCTTGCGCAGCGCCTCGCGCACCACCTTGGCGGCCTTGCGGATGCTGCCACCGGTCGCGTCCTGCAGGGCAAGGCCGCCAAGCGGCAGCGAGACGCCCTTGCCCAGCTCGAAGCCGCGCACGTCGATCAGCTCGAGGCTGCCGCCCCCCATATCGCCCACGACGCCGTCGGGATCATGGAAGCCGGACATGACGCCGAGCGCAGAGAGCTGGGCCTCGCGCCCGCCCGAGATGACCTCGATGGGCTGGCCGATGGCCGCCTCCGCCCGGGCGATGAAGTCGGGCCCGTTCTCGGCATCGCGGGCTGCCGCGGTCGCGAGCACATGGATCGAGCCGACCCTCATGAGCCCGCACAGCACGCGGAAGCGCGCGAGTGCCCGCAACGCCTTCTCGACCGCGTCGTCGCGCAGCCGCCTCGTCGTGGTCACGCTGCGGCCGAGGCCGCAAAGCACCTTCTCGTTGAAGATCGGCGTCGGCGCACGCGTCAGACCCTCGTAGGCGACGAGGCGGACCGAGTTGGAACCGATATCGACGATCGCCACCGGCGCGCCNACATCGAGCCGGCCCGGGGCGCGCAGGTCAGACTGAGGATCCTTTGGCGAGGGTCCTGGGGCGCGAATCCTTGAGAGACTTTCCACGTCCAGACAGACTCGGGTTCGTCATGAAGTACTGATGAGCGTTGAAGGACTGCTCCCCCTTGCCCGGGATGATGCGCTTGCTCGTCCCATCGGGCAATACAGTCCAGCTCTGCTCGTTGTCCAGCAGATTGGCGAGCATGATCTGCTCGAGGATCTGCTCGTGGACCGTGGGGTTCGAGATCGGCAGCAGCACCTCCACCCGCCTGTCGAGGTTCCTCGGCATGAGGTCCGCCGAGGAGATGTANAGATGCGCCTTCGCGTGCGGCAGCCCGTGCCCGTTGCCAAAGGCGTAGATGCGGCTGTGCTCGAGGAAGCGGCCGACGATNGACTTGACGCGGATGTTCTCCGACAGGCCCGGAATGCCCGGCCGCAGGCAGCAGATGCCNCGCACGATGAAGTCCACCTGCACGCCCGCCCGGCTCGCCTCATAGAGCGCATCGATGATGGTTGGATCGACGAGCGAGTTGCACTTGCCCCAGATCTGCGCGGGACGCCCCGCCCTGGCGTGGGCAATCTCCTCCTCGATGTGCTTGAGGAGACGTGATTTGAGCGTCACGGGCGAGACGGCCATGCGCTCAAGCTCCGCCGGCTCGGCATAGCCGGTGATGAAGTTGAAGATGCGCGCCACGTCCCGCGCGATCACGGGATCCGCCGTGAAGAACGACAGGTCGGTGTAGATGCGCGCCGTGATGGGGTGGTAGTTGCCGGTGCCCACATGGCAATAGGTGACAAGCTGCCCGCCCTCGCGGCGCACGACCGACGAAAGNTTGGCGTGGGTCTTGAGCTCGATGAAGCCGAAGACCACCTGCGCCCCGGCCCGCTCCAGGTCGCGCGCCCAGCGGATGTTAGCCTCCTCGTCGAACCGCGCCTTGAGCTCGACGAGCGCCGTTACGGACTTGCCGGCCTCGGCCGCCTCTGCCAGCGCCTTGACGATCGGCGAGTTCGACGAGGTGCGGTAGAGCGTCTGCTTGATGGCCACCACGTTCGGGTCACGCGCCGCCTGTTGCAGGAACTGCACCACGACGTCGAAGGACTCGTAGGGGTGGTGGACGACGATGTCCTTCTGGCGGATGGCGGCGAAGCAGTCGCCCCCGTGCTCGCGGATGCGCTCCGGGAAACGCGGATTGTAAGGCTTGAACTTGAGGTCCGGCCGGTCGAGCGCGACCAGCTGGCTGAGCTCGTTGAGCGCCAGCATGCCCTCGACCACGAAGATCTCGTCGCTCGTCACGTTGAGCTCGTCGGCGACGAAGCTGCGCAGCCCCTCGGGCATCGCGGCCTCGACCTCGAGGCGGATGACGCTGCCGCGCCGGCGCTGCTTGAGCGCCGATTCGAAGAGGCGCACCAGATCCTCCGCCTCTTCCTCGATTTCGAGATCGCTGTCGCGGATGACGCGGAAGCACCCCTGCCCCTTTACCGTGTAGCCTGGAAAGAGCTTCGACGTGAACAGGACGATGAGCTGCTCGAGAGCGATGAAGCGCTGCGCCCCCGTCTCGGCGAAGTCCGGCAGGCGCACGAAGCGCTCCACCCGGTTCGGCACCCGGATCAGCGCATTGAGCGAGCGGTTGTCGCTCTGGCGGAAGAGCGCCAGCGCCACAGTGAAGCCCAGGTTGGAGATGAACGGGAACGGATGGGCGGGATCGATGGCAAGTGGCGTGAGCACCGGGAAGACGTGGTGCAGGAAGTAGTCATCGAGCCACTCGCGCTCGGCCTTCGTCAGCTGCGGGGCATCGACGAGGACGATGCCGTTCTCGAGCAGCTCATCCCTCAGCTCGCGCCAGCGGCGCTGCTGGTCGCTGGCGAGCTTGGAGACCTCGGCGCTGATGCGCGTGAGCTGCTCGGCCGGCGTCAGGCCGTCCTGCGACAGCGTCATGACACCGGAGCGCACCTGGCCGCGCAGGCCGGCGACGCGCACCATGAAGAACTCGTCGAGATTATTGGCCGAGATGGACAGGAAGCGCAGCTGCTCCAGAAGCGGGTGGCGTTTGTTGGACGCTTCCTCCAGCACCCGGCGGTTGAACTGGAGCCAGGAAAGTTCCCGGTTGATGAAACGCTCGGGCGAGTGGCGCAACGCCTCGACGTCAACCGCCTCGGGCGTGGCGGCATTCTGGTCGATCTTCACCGCCTCGCCCTTCCCACCCACCGGCTTCATCGCCTCGAGGTTCACCGTCCTCTCCCTTGCAAAGTCACAGCCGCTTGTCCTGTCCTTGTGCGCCGATTCCAAGATGGACGCATGACAGGCGCAGCAGCGCCCCCGCCGCTTCCGGCGCCGCGCTCCAGCCTCCCATCGGTGCGGCCGGGATGCAACCGTCTCGCGGTCTCAGCCCTCGCCCTGGGCGAGCGTCTCGAGCACCTGGAGCGCGAGCGGGCGCGTGATGCGCCGGCCGCGACTCAGGGCCTCCCTGTCGAGCGTAGCGACAAGGCGCTGGGCGGCGGCGAGCGAACGCTCCATGCGCGGCAGGACGGCCTCGACCACGCTGGTGTCCACGACGAGCTGCCGGTCCACGAAGAGCTTGACAAGGACAGCCCGCAGCAGCGCCTCGTCCGGGGCGCCGATGTCAACCGCCGGCGACTGGCGCAAGCGCGACAGCAGATCCGGCGTGGCGAGCCCCCACACCTCCGGCACCGACCGGGCCGTCAGCAGGAGGCTGCGGCCACTGCTGCGCATCGCGTTGAGAAGGTGGAAGAAGGCGTGCTCGTCGAGCCCGCCCCGGTCGCAGTCCTCCACAACGAGCGCCGGCGCATCGGCAAGATCGGGCACAGCCGCGAGCGTCACCTCCGCTGCCGTGGCGGTCGTGGCGCGGGCGCGCTCGGCCCAGATGGCTGCAAGGTGCGTCTTGCCCGCCCCCTCCGGCCCGACGAGGCGCAGCACCGGATGCGGCCAGTCCGGCCAGCGCTCGATCATGGCATAGGCTGCCTCGTTGCAGGGGCTGACGAGGAAATCCTCGGCTCCGTAGCGTGGCGTCAGCGGCAGGTCGAGGGGTAGCTGTCGGGGCATGTCCATCACGGCGCGGCTCACGCGTCCGTCTCCGGCCTCGGAGGCGGCGGCATGCCTTCGTCATAGAGTGAGCTTGCCAGATACTGCCGCACCGCGAAGCGCGCCAGGACGCCAAGTGCCGCAGCGATTGGCACGGCGAGGAGAAGGCCGACGAAGCCGAACAGCGAGCCGAATGCAAAGAGCGCGAACATCAGCCAGACCGGGTGCAGCCCGACCGCATGGCCGACGAGCTTGGGCGAGAGGATGTTGCCCTCGAGGAACTGGCCGGCGAAGAAGATGGCGAGCGTCGCGCCGACCATGATGTAGTCGGGCCAGAACTGGACGATCGCCACGCCGACGGACAGCACAAGGCCGGTCAGCGAGCCGACGTAGGGAATGAAGCTGATGAGCCCAGCCGAGAAGCCGATCAGCGCCCCGAAGTTGAGGCCGACCAGCGTGAGCCCGGCGGCATAGAACGTGCCGAGAATGATGCACACCAGCGCCTGGCCGCGAATGAAGCCGGCGATCGCCCCATCCATCTCGCGGGCGAGCTGGCGGATGGTCGGCGCATGCCGGCGCGGCAGCCAACTGTCCAAGGTCGCGATCATCCGGTCCCAGTCGACGAGGAGATAGAAGGCGACAACAGGCGTGACAACGAGCAGCGCGAACACGTTGACGATGGCCTGCCCGCCCGACCACAGCGACTGCAGGAAGGTGCCGAGCCAGCGCGCGCCCTCCGACACGACGTTGCCGAGCGACTGCTGCACGTCCTGCAGCACCTCCGGGCCTCCCAGCTTCTCCAGGAGCGTGCCGCCCTGCTCGGCCGCCAGCTGCTGCAGGCGCGACACGGTCTCCGGCAGCTTGCCGATGAAGGCGGCGAGCTGGTTGACCACGATGGGGACGAGCAGGACGAGGGCAATGATGAAGATGAGAATGAAGATGCCGAGGATGACGAGCGTCGCCCACAGCCGGTTGAAGCCGAGCCGCTCCAGCCGGTCCGCCAGCGGATCGAGCAGATAGGCGAGCGCGAGGCCCGCCACGAAGGGCAGCAGCATGTCGCGCAGCACGTAGAGCCCGGCCACGAGAAGGACGAGCGCCANCAACCAGAAGACCACCTGCCGCTGCGCGATCATGACGATATCCCGCGCTGCCGGCGGCAGCGCCTGTTTTCTCTGCAGCCCGCCGGGCGCATTCACGTGGCCATATGCCGCAGCCACAGAGCGAGATAGGCGCCTGCCGACATAAGCGTCAAGAGCGCGACGGCCGCGAGCGCAAGATCGTGGACAATGGGGAGATCGAGCCCGAAGGCGCGTGCGCCCAGCACGAGGCCNGCAAAGCCGATTTGCGCCACGGTCGTCATCTTGCTGATGCACAGCGGCCTGATGGCGAGCGGCCGCGCCATCAGCCATGACAGGACGACCGCCATCAGGATCATGATGTCGCGGAAGATGACGAGGATCGCGAGCCAGGCCGGCAGGACGCCGGCGACGGCAAGGCCGGCATAGATCGAGACGAGCAGCGCCTTGTCGGCGAGCGGGTCGAGATAGGCGCCGAGCTCGCTCTTCATGCCGAAGCGCCGCGCGAGAAAGCCGTCCACCGCATCCGACACGCCGGCGATGGCGAAGAGCACGAATGCCGCGAGCCATTGCCCTGCGACGATCATGGCAATGACCACGGGCACGAGGATGAGGCGGGCGATCGTGATGAGGTTGGGCAGGGTCATGAAGGTCGCCACGTAAACGACGATGCACTCTATCTAGGCAGCATCACCGCTCCCGACGAGCCCGCGAAAACGCGCAGCCGTCGTGTCGGGTCTTGCACAGCGGCGCCCGGCATCGTACTGCCCCGCGTCAAGAGCGTGCGGCGCCGCCCCGGAGTCAGGTCACGATGCAGAAGCCCCCGAAGAACGGTCTCACCTATGCCCAGTCCGGCGTCGACATCGATGCCGGCAACGCCATGGTCGAGGCCATCAAGCCGCTGGTGCGTGCGACGCGACGCCCCGGCGCCGACACGGAGATCGGCGGCTTCGGCGGCCTGTTCGACCTGAAAGCGGCAGGCTTCTCCGACCCCATCCTCGTCGCGGCCAATGACGGCGTCGGCACCAAGGTGAAGATCGCCATCGACACCGACATCCACGACACGGTCGGCATCGACCTCGTCGCCATGTGCGTCAACGACCTCGTGGTGCAGGGCGCGGAGCCGCTCTTCTTCCTCGACTACTACGCCACCGGAAAGCTTGAGCCAGAGGCGGGCGTCGCCATCGTCAAGGGCATCGCCGAGGGCTGCCGCATCGCGGGCTGCGCTCTGATCGGCGGCGAGACGGCGGAGATGCCCGGCCTCTACGCGAAGGGCGACTATGACCTCGCCGGCTTCGCCGTCGGCGCCGCCGAGCGCGGCACGCTGCTGCCGCGGCCGGACATCGGCGCAGGCGACGTGGTGCTGGGCCTCGCCTCCTCCGGCGTACATTCGAACGGCTTCTCGCTGGTGCGCAAGGTGGTCGAGACCGCGGGCCTCGGCTGGGAAGACGACGCCCCCTTCCAGCCGGGCACCCCCCTCGGCCCGGCGCTGCTGACGCCGACGCGCATCTACGTGCGCTCCATTCTCGCAGCGCTCAAGGCCGGTGCCGCTATCAAGGGCCTCGCCCACATCACGGGCGGCGGCTTTCCGGACAACATCCCGCGCGTCCTGCCCAGGGGGCTCGGCGTCAAGCTCAACCTTTCCGCAATCGCCGTCCCGCCGGTCTTTGGCTGGCTGGCGCGCACGGGCGGCATCGCCGAGGCAGAGATGCTGCGCACCTTCAACTGCGGCATCGGCATGGTCGTCATCACCGCCGCGAAGGACGCCGACACGGTCGCCCGGCATCTCTCCGAGGCCGGCGAGACGGTCTGCCGGCTCGGCGAGGTCGTCCCGGCGGCCGAGGGTGCCGAGCGGGTGACGACGAAGGGACAACTCGCGCTGTGACCACCTGCCCGATCCAGCCCCGGAAGCGCGTGGCCGTGCTCATCTCCGGCCGCGGCTCCAACATGACGGCGCTGATCGCCGCCGCCGCCGATCCCGCCTTTCCGGCGACGATTGCGCTCGTCGTGTCCAACCGGCCGGATGCGGCCGGACTCGCCGCTGCCGCCGAGGCGGGCATCGCCACCGCCGTCGTCGACCACAAGCCCTTTGGCAAGGATCGCGAGGCCTTCGAGCGCGTGTTGGACGAGACCCTGCGGGCAGCCGACATTGATATCGTCTGCCTCGCCGGCTTCATGCGCGTGCTGACGCCCTGGTTCGTGGAGCGCTGGACCGGGCGAATGCTCAACATCCACCCGTCCCTCCTGCCCGCATTCCGGGGCCTCGACACCCACGCCCGCGCGCTGGCTGAGGGCGTGCGGCTGCACGGCTGCACGGTCCATTTCGTAGTGCCGGAGCTCGACGCCGGCCCCGCCGTCATCCAGGCCGCGGTGCCGGTGATGCCGGACGACACGCCGGAGAGCCTTGCCGCGCGCGTGCTCACGCAGGAGCACCGCATCCTATCCGGCCGCCCTCGCCCTCGTCGCCTCGGGAGCCGGTCACCCTCGGCGCCGACGGTCGCATCGCCGGCCTGCCGCAGGCGCAGGCCGACGGCGCGGCGCTCGTCAACCCGCCGGTTGGCCGCTAGATCAGATCGGCCTTCTCAGCTTGCACGCGTCGAGCGCCTCCAGCGCCTTGGCACGGGCGCTGTCGTTGAAATAGCCGGTCTGGCGGAAGGCGTTGATCTCGTCCTTCGTCATCGCCGCGATCGTTCGGCGCGCATAGCAGCGGCACGGCTCGCGCAACGTCTCGCGCGGCGCTGCCATGAGCTTCGCCTGGGTGATGAGGCAGGCGTTATAGGCCCGATCGCGAATCTGCGCCGGCGAGAGGTTGGCGGCCGTCGGGTCCG
>Ga0065720_1020790_pt1 | contig 12742 bp, 24 predicted proteins | sample Thericmetagenome_FD_59107 | JGI IMG/M metagenome (GOLD analysis project Ga0065720, IMG submission 59107) | Thermophilic microbial communities from the Joint Bioenergy Institute, California, USA of rice/straw/compost enrichment - eDNA_2 v2... | ecosystem: Engineered > Solid waste > Grass >... | reverse complement strand
GGTTGGCGAGATCGCTGATCTGATGCTGCGTATCCGGAAGCTGGCGAAGGCGGCATCGTGAAGCGCTGGGCGTGGGCTGCTGCCGCCGGTCTTGTCCTCGCCTCCTGCGCGCCAGCGGAGGAGTCTGGAGGCGCGTCGTCACCGGATCGAGTGACTACTCGATGGAGCGAAAGTTTTTACCGCGAGAATCAAATCCGGCTGTCAGACGGCAGATCTGTCACGTGTATCGAATTGGACGGCTTTCGTGAGGCTGCTTTGAGCTGCGATTGGGATCACGCTATTGAGGTGATTCCTAATGGTTCATAAGCGTGATTCAGACGACAAGCGTTTCGCGGTCGTCATGGTGATCGGATCCATCCTCTTTGCTTGCTTGTTTGTCTGGCTGATTGTGCGGGTGTTCACATGAGGGTTATCTGCGGTGGCTGCGGTGGTCACTGGACGGGTGTGTCTCGCGCACACTGCGGTGCATGTCACGTCACATTTTCCAGCGTTTTCACCTTTGATTCCCACCGTAAGCGCGGGCGATGTCACACGCCTAGCAGCCTGCACATGGAGCCGATAGCGGAGAGCGGTGATCAGATGATCTACGGCTATCCGATCTCCTTTGACGACGTACCTGCGCACTGGCGACGGCGGCGGTGTGCCCAGGAGAGGCAGAGTGCCCAACGCCCGTAAAGCATCACAGCGGCAGGAACGCGAGGCCGCGAAAAAGTGGGGTGGAACGTTGAATGCGGGATCCGGAAACGGGTGGGTCCGCAAGAACGACATTCGCAGCCCTAAATTCTCCATTGAATGTAAGACCACGAGCGCCACGTCCTACCGGCTCACTCTGGCAGATCTGAAGAAAGCCGAGCAAAACGCATTGCTGGATGGACGAGTCATGATCTTTCAAATTGAAATGGGTGGGAGGTTGTGGGATGTCATCGCCGATGAGGACCTGCGGGCATTGGTGGGTGAGGCGTAGATGGTCCTTCGGCTGCGCATTCCGGCGATTGATTGGTACGCGTGCGGGGCCAAGTGCGCAAGATTTCGGCCGACACCGAAAAACGATCCCTGGTTCGATCCAGCGCAATACCCCGACGTATTAGAGATCTGCAACGGCGCTTATGACGCAGTATGCCCAGTCAGGGACTATTGCCTGCGGTTCGCATGCGTGAATAACGAAAGCTCTGGCGTGTGGGGCGGAATGCTTCCGCATGATCGTCACAATCTGCGACAAGAGGCGAAAGCCAAAGGAATTCCCTTGAGGGAGGTGAACTGGGAATGGCATCCACCTACGGATCCGGACGTGCCGGAAGAGGAAATTCTGGCACTGGAGGACGAGGACGAGGAGTCAAGCTGAAGGGTACGCTCGCCGAGCTTGCCCGTGCTCGTGGCTCCTACTGGGATGTCCTGTCCGACCTCTCTCAGGTCGTTGCTGAGAAGTATTACGCCCCTACCCTGCGTCGGCAGGATGTGATTCATCCGTCTGAGATGGCCAAGGCGGATTGGTGCCCGCGTCAGACCTATTACCGGATTGTAGCCGTCAAGGCGGGCATGACAGTTGCTAAGGAGGAATTCAACTTCCGCCAGGAAGGGATTTTCGCCACTGGGCATGCCATTCATGGCAAGTGGCAAGACTGGCTCCGTCTCACGGGTGACCTCTACGGCAAATGGCGCTGCCTGAACTGCTGGCAGGTCACAGATATTCGTTTGGATCCGGTGACCTGTCCTTCGTGCCGGTCGCGCGCTGTCGTTTACGCGGAATTGCCTATTGATGCCGAAGAGGATTACCTCATTGCCGGGCACTCGGACGGGATGCTCAAGCGTAAGGCCCGGCTGATTGAAATCAAGACGATTGGGCTCGGCACCCTGCGGATTGACGCCCCTGATCTGCTCAGGGAGCACTATTACGAGGTGCCGTCGCTGGGCCGGTCCCTGTACGACCTGGACGGCCTCTGGAAGGCTCTGGACGCGCCGCTACCTAGTCATGTGCGTCAGCTCAGCCTCTACATCTACATCGCTCGAATGCGGGGGCTTGAGGTCCGGCGAGGCTCTTTCATCTACGAATTTAAATCGAATCAGGACGTCAAAGAGTTCACGATCGGCCTAGATCACAGCATCGTTTCTCCGCTAATGGAAAAGGCGCGGGCCGTGACTGAGGCCGTACGAGGAAGAAAACCGCCCCCGGAGCGGGCGCATCCGCAGGATTCCTCGAAGTGCCAGACATGCCCATTCTCATCTACATGCTGGGGTGATAGTGCGCCGGATCAGACGGGCAGAGCCCTCCGCCAGCAGAGCGGCAGCGGAGGCGCTGAAGTTGCTCCTGGCCAACGGTCTCGAATTGCCGCCCAAGCCGGACGGGGAGCGTCCGGAACTTCCCAGGGATCTGACCAGCTTGAGCGACGACGAGCTGATGGGACTGTTCGGGCTGCTGAATCGGTGGGTCGCCTACGCCGGAGGCCAGCTCGCGCTCGCTGCCGTGGATGAAAAGGAAGCCGAAGCTGAGCTGGACGTGCGCCGGGCTCGCGTACTGATCGCTGGGAAATCAGAGCGGTCGGTCAGTGCGGCGAAGGCGCGGGCTGATGAGGCCCCTGAGGTCGTAGAGGCTCGCAAATCCCTCAATGTGGTCTACGCAGTGCGCAAACTTACCGAAACCGTTTATGACGCACTTGAGCGTGACGTTTTCCTGGTTTCACGCGAATTGACGCGTCGTATGGGCCGCATGGACAAGGAAATCCGCTACAACAAGTTCACTGCATAGGAGGATTTTTCGGTGCTGGTTGAGCTTATCGCCATGACTCAGCTTTATGGGGTCACGGTCGATCGCATGCTCAGTTATTTCGAGGGTGAGGCCGATTTGCCGAATGGCCCGGCCGCTCTTGTCGAGTTTGCAGGCAGGACGTGCTACAAGTCGTATCACAAGCCTAATCCTGCCACGGCACAGAATCTTGAGTACATTCGCAACCTGATCGAGAAGGGCCACCATTCGCCTTTTGAGCATGCTTCCGCTTCGTTTTATGTCGTGGGCGCTTCGCGGTCCCTGCTCACTGAGTTGGAAAGGCACCGGCATATTTCTTTCAGTGTGGAGAGCCAGCGCTTTTGTCGGCCTGAGGAGTACCCCGCCATCCCCCCGCTGATCCGGAAGAATCAGCATCTTACAGACGTGCTCGTATCTCGGTATCACGAGATGCTCGGCTGGTATGACTCCCTTGTGGATGAGTTGAAGCGGCTCTTTCCGGATGTTCGGTACAAGCAGATCCGGGAGGCTGCTCGTGCGGTGCTGCCCAATATGACGCCTGTGCGTATGGTGGTGACGGGTAATTTCCGGGCGTGGAGGGATGTTATCTCCCGGCGTATCGACCCTGAAGCCGATCAGGAAATCCGCGAGTTTTCTTGGATGGTGCTGGAGGCCCTTCGGAATCCGGGTACGGCCACCGTGTCCCGTGCTTTCCCGGAGGCGTTCCCGGACTTCCCTGAGGAATTGGAGTGATGTGGGAGTACCTATTTATTGGGGTTATTACGATTCTCGTGGGCGTATTCCTCGTGGGTCCCAGCTTTATCGAACTTATCTGGACATTCCAAGACTGGAGAAGGAATCGGAAATGAATGACAGCCTGGTTTATCTGGAGGGGTTTCTTGGCCGACAGTTCAGTGCTGGAAGCACTGTCCTCTACCCCGGCGGGGACCGGGAAATGGTCCTCGGTGAGGTGAAGAAAATCATCGTACGGCCAACCGGTGTCACCGTGACCGTCCGCCCTATTAGCCGCTCTACGGCCCCGGATGCCTCTTCAGGCTATCAGCCGCCCGTCACGATTACGCGCTGGGAAAACATCTACGCCATCTGAGATTTGGAGTCAAAATGTGGATCACTGACACGGACTACGAGCTGACCCCCCGCATCCACGATGAGGACCTCCCCCGGACTGTGTACCTCTTGTACAAGTCCGGCCGGAAGCGTGCCTACACCCGCCCTCGCGATGTGCTGTCGGCCATCCGTGGCTGCTCTCCTGAGCAATTGGAGGAGATCAAGGTTTTCCTTCACCGCACGGAGATCCACATCGGTTTGCACGGGTGGATCGATGTGTCGGACGAATTCCGGGCGAAGGTGTCGCAGTGAGGGGCTACATACTCGGGGGTGCTGCGTGTCGGATCTGGTAATAGCGCTTTCCGGATATGCCGGTGTTGGTAAGGACACTATCGCCGCGCACATGACGCTGAATCACGGTTTTTCGCGCGTTGCCTTTGCTGACCCTGTGAGGGCGTTCCTCATTGAGCAGAATCCGGCGATACCGGAGCACGTCTCGGTGCAAGGGTGGACTCCGCTGCGGAGGCTGGTCGCTGAGTATGGCTGGGATGCTGCCAAGCGCCAGTATCCACGCGTTCGGATGATGCTCCAGAGAACCGGCGAGGCCGCCAAGACGATTTTTGGGCAGGACGTATGGATCCGTCTTGCTCTTGAGCGTCTTACCGACAGGACCGTGATCACAGATGTGCGCTTTGGGTACGAGCTGGATGCACTCCGTGCCTGGGAGGCTGCAAAGCCCGGCCGCCGGGTGGTCTCCGTCCGCGTCCGTCGCGATGGCATCACACCGCCCAATGACCACATCTCCGAGCGGCTCGGTATCCCGTATGAATATGAGCTGGATATGACCTCGGTCGGATTGGATTTGGTGCCGGATGCTGTTTCCGCCTTCCTTAACAGGCTTGGGGCTGCCTAGTGCTGTATCTGGGTATCGATCAGTCTTATGGCGGTTTCGGCCTGGCTCGCCTCTACACCGCGTACGCGGACATTAGCGTTGTGCGTTTCAGTAGTCGCAAATTCGGGCGTGGTGTGGACCGTTTGATCGCCGTAGAGGACTGGCTCTGGGAGCAGCTAGACCTGCTCCCAGAGTGGCCCCAGCATGTGGCGATGGAAGGATACGCACGAGGGCGGCAGAATCGGCGGGAGGAAGCAGGGGAGCTGGCTGCCATCGTAAAACGTGTATTGTGGAGTGCACTTCCCGATTTGGTGCACTATCCCACCATCGTCGCCCCCAGCCAGGTCAAATATTTTGCTACGGGAAAAGGTTCGGCAACTAAGGAAGATGTCATCGCCGCCGTTAGGCAGAAGTGGGGCGTGACATGCAAGAACGACAATGCTGCTGACGCTTTCACCTTGGCGAAGATTGCTCAAGCGGTCGCAACCGGACAGACGGATTACGATTACGAAAGAGAGGTGATCGATAGACTAACACCACATACTGAGCGTGTGGCATACTTGTAGTGGAATATTCCGTGCTTGGCGTCGGCCCCACTCCCGCCTCTCTAAGCGGTGTTTGTGGGGCCGCTTTTTTGTGTTATAACACTTTGCCCCGGTTTTTCTACTCTGAAAAGGATGGTAAGTAATTGCATCCTTTAAGGAGAAAAATTGGGCTCCGAGGAAAACGCGCAGCTTCTTCGCGTCCGTGGGTCTAGTGACGTTACCGCTCTTGCCGGTGCCATCAGCCATGCCGTTTACGCCGGTAAGGAAGTGTGGCTTCGTGCTATCGGTGCCGCTGCTGTCAATCAGGCGATCAAGGGTGTGGCGATTGCCAATAGCTACGTCGCGAGCCGGGCAATGACACTGGCTGTTCGGCCTGGTTTTACGACGGTCACCATGGACGACGGGGATGTGAGCGCGATCGTGCTACAGGTTATCGTTTCTAAGCCAGTCTAGGAATTTTCCTACACTGGTAGATATAGCGTTATGGGAGGTCCCATGGACAAGACTGTAACCAGTTTCCCCACCATGGGGACGTCTGCCGCGCATGCCGTCAATGTTTCCGGCAAGCCGTCTCGGTACACCAAGGCGGTGAAGAAGACCGGAAACGCCAAGGGGGGCATGATTGAGGCGGCCCTCACCGAGGGCGTTCGGCGTCAGGTGCATGAGCGGATGGGCGCTACTTATGCGCCGACGACGCAGATTGTTGTTCAGCAGGATCCCGCCGCTGGCGCGAATCTGCGGAATACGAAAATCGTGCCGTCGCGGGCCGGTGTTGGCGACTTCTACCTGCGTCGCCGGTACGGCCAGAATAGCTGAGGCCGCCCATGGGACCTCTCATTGCTGTAGCTGCTCGCGCCATTCCCGCTGTGGTGTCACGGATCGCCCCGGCCGCCGGTAGAGCTGGCGCGTCCGGCGCTGCTCGTGTCGGCACCTCTCCCACTACAGCCCGGCGTGTTGGGGAGTTCGCTGACGCGGCTACGCGCAGCATGGCCGACAGAGCGACTCATTCCCGCGTAGAGGACCAGGACCGGCCGTCTATCTGGCTGTGAGCTATGCCCTACTCCGGTAATCAGTGGTACGTGCCTGATGGGCCGTCCGCCTTCACATATGGCGGCGGGGGTCAGCCTCCCGCCGCCTGGCGGGATCTCCTGGACGCCCGCAGATCCGGCATGGATCCCAGGCTGCCTCAGGCAGAGTACCCGGATGGCTATCTGGGTAATGTGCCGTCGCGGCGATCGGATCGTGTGCTTAACGCGATTCAGAAACGCTATAACTCGTTGACCGAGCGGACTAGTAAGCACACGGTTGTCCTGCATCCCAGCGAATATGAGTGGCCGCCGGAATTCGGGCTGACGACGGGCTTGAAGTACCAGGCAGAGGGGCGAAAGTGGGCTCCTAAGGGAGAGCCTGATCGTGTCGCCACCTACGGCCGGAACTCCATGCCGTCGCCAAGGGAGATAGCTCGCCAGCGCAAAGAGGCTGCTTATTCCGTCTCTCAGTACACCGCCGATAGGCTTCGTCCACTTCAGCCCACCTGGAAAATCGGCTGAATTATAAAAGTCTGTCCTTTCCTCCGTACTCTTAAATGGAGGTTAGGAGGACGACAGGTGACAGATAAGCCTCTCGACATTTTCGACCGGCGGAGATCCGGCGCGGGCGACAACACTCCTTATGTCGTCCGGGATACCAATGGCGCTGGTCCGAACATCTTCGACCTTTTCAATGATCGCCGGTACTGCTCGTCTTCCAGTGGCAACGGCAAGGGCAAGACCGTCTCCATGGGGAAAGGTCGGCGAGTCGTATGAGCTATCCCACATCGCGGTCTCTTAACGCTGAGCTGCGCATGGGCACTCGTGATGGGTCGGCGTATTCCGACACGCCTAATCGCGGCGGACTTGATAGGAGCGAGCCCGCTGGCATGCAGTTCAAGACATATCGGCGGCTTTACGGTGTAAGGTGAGGTGTTTTTGATGAAGGAGCCGGTTCCCCAGCGTCCTTCCCACGGTGCAGCGCTCACTGAGCACGATGCGGATCCGGAGCAGGATCCCCGCGATGAGCGGGATCTTCCCATGTGGCATCAGGAGCGGCTTTTCTGATGATTTCGGCGTCTGATTTTCTGACTGTTGCTAAGGAGCAGATCGGCGTCACAGAGGGCAAAGACGGCTCCACTAAATATGGTAAGTGGTACGCTGATCGTGTCCGCGATCCGGCTTTCCGTACTGCTGCTTGGTGTGATATGGCGCTGAGCTGGATCTCCTATGAGGCTGGCCGCCGTGCCGGGGGTGTTAAGGGCGCTGAGGAGGCGCTTTCCCAGACTGGCTGCTTTGCGTACACGCCCTGGCATGCGCAGTGGTTTGCCCGCCAGTCGCGTTTTGGCAACAAGGCTTATCAGGGCGCTTTCGTCTTCTTTGATTGGGCGGCGTCGAAGTCGCTGGCCGACATTGACCACATCGGCGTCGTTGCCGGTATTACTGACGATGGCCTGCTGATCACATACGAGGGTAACGTCAGCAACGGATTCAAGAAGCTTTATCGTTCTTTCCGGAATATCGTCGGCTTCGGTTATCCGAAGTGGGCAGAGAAGGCAGCTCTCACGACCGCCAAGACGGTCTCGGTGAAGAAGCCTACTACCACAAAGGCCCCGAAATTCCCGCTTCCCGAGGGCCACGTCTACGGTATCGCCAGCCTCAATAAGAAGATTCATCCTGGCACCACTCCCGTAGACCAGAAAAACATCAAACTTTTCCAGTCGCGGCTCAAGGAGCGTGGCTGGCGCATCACGCCTGACGGAATTTTCGGCCCACAGACGAAGGGTGTTGTCCTGGACTTCCAGGCGGAGAAGCGGCTGGAAGTCGATGGCCTCGTCGGGCCGATTACGTGGGACGCTTTCTGGACAGCTCCGATTACCTGAGGGATCAATGACTGACACTAAGATTCGTCTTTTGCTCTGCGGCACTTGTGGGAGCATGGAGGAACTCCCCGACTACGAGGGTCCTGTTGAGGGTGACTACTATCTTGAGGCCCTTGTATCCCGCCATCGCTATCCAGACGGCAATGAGCACCGTGGCGGGCTGCTGATCCGGGATATCTACGAAAAGCATTGGAAAGATCCGCAAATCCGCGCACAGATCATCAAGGAGATCAATGCGCGGACTGCGGAAGGTCTCGGGACGCAGTTCTACGACTCTCGTAACACGTTCGTTGAGGATGCGGTTATGTGCTGGAAGAAGCACAACCGCACCCATAATTGCGGTGACTATAAGAGCGATCGCATGCGCCTGCTCCCGGATACCAGGGCAGAGCGTAAAGAGGCCGGGCTGGACGTGAAAAACCGGCCCAACATCTGGCTTTGTCAGTTTTGCCCATACCATCAGATTGTCGCCCAGCGTATCCGTGACGCGCAGGGCGTCTACGAATACAAGGAGTAAGCCATGTTTATTTCGCGCCGTCGCCACGCGGACATTGTGGAGGACCTAGACAGGCGTCTGTATTTCGCTGAGGCGCAGAGAGCGCAAGCTCAGCGAGAGCTGGAGGAATTGCGGCGCGAGGTCGAACACTGGCGAAATCTTGTAGCGCAGGCACTTTCTCCGGAAAAGCTGCGAATTCCGGATGTGAAGTGGCGTGGCGCTGAGGCCCCGTTTAAGATTGTCGATGAGGTCGTTGCCTCGTAGTTTTTGACGAATTGGAGTATGACATGAATACTTCTGGTGCAGCGGATATCGGCTCGCAGGAGCGCGTCACAGAAGAGATGTCTGTGCAGACGGCGTTTGTCGTCATGCACACGCATCAGGGTTTTGTTATCGCTGCTGATGATCCGTCGTTGTTGGCCGACAGGGTCAAGACAGTGCGTCGGCCGACCGCTGATGAGGTGGACGCTATGTGCGCCGCTGTGAGAACGGATCTGGCTGCGCAGAAGGTGGCCGCACAGGTGCATCACGGCATGATGGCCATGGCGAAGGCCGCCCAGGATCAGATGCTCACTAATCAGGTGATGCAGAATATTCGGATGCCGGGGCAGTAAACCGGTATCCTGAGGATGTGTCGAATTTCTACTTGCGGAAACTCGCCGGGCTGAGAATCACACCCGGCGAGTCCGGTTATTTTTCGGCACCTCGCAACGATTTGGACCCGAATCTCTTTGATGGCGACAAAATCCGGCCGCAAGTTCGGACCTTCGTCATCAACACGCTGTATTCGTTCCTGAAGCAGTTTTTCCACCGCCCTGAGACGTGGAGCCGGGTCTGGCTCGCCGGATCCGGTATCTCGCATCAGTGGGCGGCGGCACGCGGGAATGGTGATCTGGATTGCCTCTTCGGCGTTGACTGGGTGCGCTTCCGCCAGCTCAACCCGGATTATGCGGGCTTGAGCAATACTGAGTGCGCGACCATGATTAATAATTTGCTCCGGGACAAGCTGTGGCCTCGGACGGCCGCGACGCGCTTTGGTGACCAGACGTATGAGGTGACTTTCTACGTCAATGTCAACACGGGACTCGATATCCGGAATATCAAACCCTATGCCGCCTACGATCTGACCTCTGATACGTGGACGGTCCGGCCGCCCCAGCTCCCGGCTGATCCGGAGTCGCGATTTCCCCCTGAATGGGCCTCTGCTATCGCGGCTGAGGCCCGGCTGGCCGGGGATATCGTCCGGCGTGCCCGTGGGGCCGCTGCACAGGCCCAGAGGAGCCGACCGAATACCGGGGCCTGGACCAATGCCATGGCCGTCCTGCGGCTCGCTGAGGCCCAGGCAGCCGCCCTTTATGAGGACATCCACACCGGCCGCCGGTCAGCCTTCGGCCCGCAGGGCGAGGGATACAGCGATTGGGCGAATTATCGGTGGCAAGCACACAAGCGCAATGGCGTGGTCAATGCACTTCGTACCGTCGCTAAGCTGCGTCAGCAGAACACGGCCGGAATTGAAGACGTAAAGAACGACATTCTTAGAGCGCAGCTTTCGGTCATTCCGGGGGTGCGCTTGTGATCACGGCAGCTATCACCATCTGGGGAATCCTTCGGGATCCGGCAAGCGGAATTCCGAGTGATCACGGGCGTGATCTGCTCAAAGCCATTTCTTCGGTCTACCGCACGGTGCTGCTGGCGGATTCCGAGGACGATGTGCCGTGGCTGAGGCTGGAGCGGATTACTGAGTATGAGCACGTCAGCATCCCTAGGTCGGGCCATCCCATTCGGCAGGAGCGGATCTATCAGATAAATCTGCTTCGAGCTTCTGGACCTGTCGCACTCGTCATCGACCCGAATCCGGACATCTGTGTCGAACTTTTTCGGCGAGGACAGCCGACCCTGCTTTACAGCCATCCACGATTCGCGCACTTGAAGGACCGGCCCGGACTAAAAAGTTGGGCGGAATTGGAGAGAATTATTGACATGACCCGCCAGCGAGAATCCCAGACCTGATAAGGAGTCTAATGGCCACGTCCAGCCCTTTCGACTTCGGAAACATCTCCGGGGTCGCCAGCGCCGCGCATAGGCGTGCTAAATATACTGCTAAGGCTTGGGGGTTCAAGTCTTTCAGGGATCGGCGGGAAAAGGAGTATCGGGAGCAGGTTCGGAAGACTCGTCAGCAGGACTTTTATGACCGGCGAGAATTCAGCGCCAATGTCGATGTTGAGAAAGAGCAGCGGATTCAGAATATCCGCTTCCAGGCTCGCCGCGCTGATGAGGCCGCACGCCTCAGGTATAAGTCCGCCGATCGCTGGAATGCATTTTCTGACCAGCAGCAACAGGCGGATATAAAAACGGTCAGGGATGCTTACCGGTCCGATTTCAAGCACCGCCAGCGGATGCAGCAGCAAGCGGATCGGGCAGCCCAGGCCCATCAGGCTCGCGTAGCCGGGTATTCCGCTGCGCAGGCTCATGCCCAGGCCATGGGGGATATCCGCGCTGACGCTCTGCGCAAAGCTGCTGCTGCCCGCGCCCAGGGCGTGGCAGACGTTGGCCGGAGCCGAGCCGACGCTGTCCGGGCACAGGCCGCCGCTCACGCCGATGCACTGCGCACGAAAGCCACGGCCGCCGCGCAGGCCGCCCAGATTCGCGCTCAGGGCACCGCTGACGCGGCTAGACGTGTCGCTCAGGGCCGCGCAGAGGCGATGCGGGACGTGGCCAATGCTCGCGTGCATGGTGCTTACGCCGCTAATCAGGTGGCCAATCTGCGGGCCAATGCTGCGCGGGTGCGCGCTCGCGGGCAGGCAGACGCCATCCGCACCGTCAGTGGAGCCCGGCTGGCCGCCTCGGAGAATCAGCCTAAAATCGCTGAGAACGAGGCGACGGCAATGCGTATCCGTGCTGCCGCGCAGGCTGAGGCCATTGGCACCATCGGATCTGCCCGCTCCCGTTCCCGCTCTCGCTCTAAGGCCGCCCCTCGGCAGACGGTGACGCCGCCGCCGGAAGTGGTGGGTTCCAAGCAGCGAAAGGCAGCCTCTAAGCCTAAGGCTGAGCCTAGGTCGGTTTCCTCTGGATTCCGACCGGAACACGAAGGCAATGTCAAGCCCATTGCAGAGGCGGTGTCATCTCCGGAAGGCGTGGTTAATCTCCGTCAGGTTGCGCCGACTCCGAAGACATCGGACAAGGCAAAGCCGGTGGAGCAGGCTAAACCGAGTAGAATTGAGACACCTATTCCGTCTTCCCCCCGCGCGGCTCGCACGCCGCGCCCGACTGGAGGTGTTCCGGTGCACGTACTCCACCAGACGTTCCGCGACACGCGTGGCCTTAGGGACGCGCGTCAGTTCAGTGGTGTCCGTATCACCCCGCACGAATCTCATGCGTTCAATTTGTCGCGCCCGGCATGGGAGACCCGTCGCCTCGGCGATCAGGTTCGGGACGCGATGCGTCATCCCGGATTCCGACAGATTTCGGATGAGGACCTTCCCGCGTACCGGAAGGCGCGTGGAATCGACTGAAGGATGTAAATGACCCGCTACTATTTTGCGGGTGCCGAAATTCCAAAGTGGCGGGCTCTGCTCACAAATGAGGGGGTCCGCCACATTGCTATTTCGTTCGTCGGGCTTTCCCGGCGAGTGAAGTTCAAGCGGCCATGGTATCTGGCTGACAAATTCGGCCCCGAAACGGAAATTCTCGTGGATTCCGGAGCGTACTCCATCCGCTCCAATCCAGGAAAGTATGCCGACGATGATTTGGTGGAGCTGAGACGGAAGTATCTCGCCTTTGTAGAGGCGAATTTGTGGCGAGCATCCGTCATCGTGGATTGGGATGTTCCCGGATTCACTCTTCCCGAGCTGCCGGATTTGGCCGGAGATAAGTTCTTGCCGATATGGCACGCAGAGGATCAGATTCCTCGGCTGCACGAGTTGGCAGAGCGATACGGACGTGTCGGTGTACCGGTAACGGATCTCAATGGACGAGATATCGTGCCTGTTTTGCGGAGTCTGGCCAGAGACGGAATCAGACTCCACGGCGTCGGCATGACCAAGCCACGTGTACTGGAGATGTTGCCCTGGGATTCGGTCTCCAGCACGAGCTGGCTGTCCCCCGCGCTGTA
>Ga0065720_1020789_pt1 | contig 12746 bp, 7 predicted proteins | sample Thericmetagenome_FD_59107 | JGI IMG/M metagenome (GOLD analysis project Ga0065720, IMG submission 59107) | Thermophilic microbial communities from the Joint Bioenergy Institute, California, USA of rice/straw/compost enrichment - eDNA_2 v2... | ecosystem: Engineered > Solid waste > Grass >... | reverse complement strand
ACCCGCCCCTCGCGGTCGGGCGCGCCGGGCGCCGGTCGGCCGTTCGCGACCGGCCAGACGTCGATCACATCGACGGCAGCCAGCGGCGTGCCTTCCGAGTCGGTGAGCACGAGCGCCCGGCGCAGGGGGTTGGCCAGGTCCAGGCCCGCGACCACCGAGGCGGGCACGCTCAACGTGATGGGCACCGGCCAGGGCGTCCCATCGGCCAGGCGACCGGTGCGGGCGATCGACTCCAGGTCGGCCCGGGTCGGCAGACCGGTCAGCGGCGCCAGCGCGCCGGAGAGAAGAAGCTCCAGGTCCGCGAGCTCGCGCGGACGTGGCGCGTGGGCGGGAGCCTCGCGCAGCACACCATCAGGCAGCGCCCACCCAGTCATCTCGTGTGACTCCGCTCCGGTCAACGCAGCCGGCCGGCCCTCGGCCAGGGTCATCAGTGTGGCAGCCGGGCCGCGCCCGGTCGAGAACGACACCTTACTCCGGCTGATTGGTGACCACTCCCGGCCCGTTCGGGGACCACCCGCGGCCGGTTGTCGAGCCGTCGGTGCCGCCCTCGACCACTAAAGGTGCCGATGCCGCCACCCAGGGTCGGGTTCGAGCCGCCTCGATCGGAGCCGCCCGGTGTCGGATCGAGCCGGGGCCCTACGAGGGACCGAGCCGGGGCCCTACACGGGATCGAGGCGGGCCGCCCCGAAGGAGACGGCGAACCGCTTGCACCAGATCGTGACGCTGATCAGGCCGGTCAGATCCGTCCCCGGCGGCACGTCGTAGACCTGGTTGCCGTTGTTCGCCTTCAGCGGCCCCAGCTCGACGTACCGACCGTCGTCGAAGACGTGCCAGCCCGCGGTCCCCTCGATCACCGGCTGGTCGGTCAGCCACACGTGCAGGTCCGGGCCGTCGGAGGTGGCGAGGTTCTCCAGGGCGAGCTGCACGCGACCGTCGGCGAGCCGGATGAGGTGGGCCGACCCGCTGGACTGGTGCTCGTGTGAGATGATCATGCCGCTGGCCAGGAGCACGTTCTGGGGCGGTGGCTCGGTGGTCGGGGTCGAGGCGGCGGGGCTGCCCGACGGGTCGGGCGTGGTCGGGGCCGCGAAGGTCGGCAGGGCCTCGTCGACCGTACGGTCGGTGAACAGCCGCCACGGCTGGAACCAGTAGAGGCCGGCCGCGCCGACCACGGCGGCGACGGCCACGAGCGCGGCGATGACGCGGGCCCGAGGGGTCATCCGGCCATTATTGGGTGACTGGACTCGCCCGGCCGGCTGGCTAGGCTGGTCGTAAGCCTTCCGTCACTTCTCCGAGCGGGCAGCCGGAACAGGGATTCCGCGCAGCCAGCCGGAGCGGAGTCGGCGAGTACTTCCGCGCAGCTTGCCGAAGCGGAATCGGCGAGTACTTCCGCGCAGCTTGCCGAAGCGGAATCGGCGAGTACGTTCCGGGCCAGAGGGGAGCACGATGCCGCGCTACGAGTACCGGTGCCGCGCCTGTGGCGACACCTTCGAAGTGAACCGCCCGATGGCGGAGGCCGCCGAGACCGCCCGGTGCCCGCAGGGGCACGACGACACGGTCAAGCTGCTGTCGACCGTGGCGGTCACCGGACGCTCGGGCGCCGGGGCGTCGATGGCGGGCGGCGGCGGAGGCGGCTGCTGCGGCGGCGCCTGCGGGTGCGGCGGCTGACACCTCCCCGGACGAACGACTGGGCCCGTCCGAACGAACCACGGGGCCCGTCCGAACGAACCACGGGGCCCGTCCGAACGAACCACGGGTCCCGTACGGACGAACGGTGGGCCCGTCCGGGCCCACCCGTAGGTACCGCCGCGTCCGGTCCGCCCGCGACCCGGCTCACCCGGTGTTGCGCATGCCGGCCGCGATCCCGTTGACCGTTATCAGCAGCGCGCGCTCGAGCTTCTCGTCCACCGTGGACTGAGTGCGGTACTGCGAGAGCAGCTCGACCTGCAGGTGGTGCAGCGGCTCCAGGTAGGTGTTGCGCACCCGCAGCGTCCGGGCCAGGGCGGGCTGGGTGTGCAGCGGCTCGGTGCCGCCCGTCACCCGCAGGATCTCGGCCACGGTGCGCTCGTACTCGTCGCGGATCGTGTCGAAGATGTGCCACAGGTGCTCGGGTGCCAGGGCCCGCACGTACCGTTCGGCGATGGCCAGGTCGGTCTTGGCCAGCGTCATCTCCACGTTGGACACGAACGTCCGGAAGAAGTTCCACCGCTGGTACATCGCGGCGATCTCGTCCGCGTGACCGGCGGCCCGGGCCGCGGCCAGGCCGGTGCCGACCCCGAACCACCCGGGCACGATCTGCCGGGTCTGCGTCCAGCCGAAGACCCACGGAATCGCCCGCAGCCCGGCCAACCCGGCCCCGGCGTCGGGCCGGCGGGACGGCCGGGACCCGATGTTCAGCGCCGAGAGCAGCTCGGTCGGGGTCACCGCCCAGTAGTACGGCGCCAGGTCGGGATCGTCCACCAGGGACCGGTAGGCGGCGTGGGCCGCGTCCGACACCGTGTCCATCACCGCGTCCCACCGCGCCAGATCGGCCGCGGGCAGCCGCGGGGCGGTGTGCAGCACCGCGCTCTGCAGCACGGCGGCCACGGTCAGCTCGAGGTTCTCCCGGGCCAGCGCCGGCAGCAGGTACTTGTCGGAGATGACCTCGCCCTGCTCGGTCACCTTGATCGCGCCGTCGAGCGTGCCGCCGGGCTGGGCCAGGATCGCCTCGTGGGTGGGGCCACCGCCCCGGCCGATCGTGCCGCCGCGGCCGTGGAACAGCCGTAGCCGGACGGCGTGCTTGGCCGCGACGTCGCGCAACGCCCGCTGGGCCCGGTGGATCGACCACTGCGAGGTCGTGATGCCGGACTCCTTGTTGGAGTCGGAGTAGCCGAGCATGACCTCCTGCACGTCGCCCCGGGCCGCGACCAGCCGGCGGTAACTGTCCACTGAGAGCAGTGAGTCGAGCAGCTCGCCGCCGGCGGCCAGCTCGGCCCCGGACTCCAGCAGCGGCACGAACCCGATCCGAGCCGTGCCCTCGACCAGGTCGACCAGGCCCGCCTCCCGGGCCAGCACCACGGCGGCGAGCACGTCGTCGATGCCCCGGGTCATCGAGATGATGTAGGTGCCGATCGTCTCGGGGCCGAACCGGTCCTGAATCGCGGCAATAGTCGTAAATACGTCGAAGGTCTTCTGGTTCGCCTCGCTCAGGCGCATGCCGGGCCACCGCAGCGGCCGCCGGCTGTTCAGCTCCCGGACCAGCAGTTCGGTGCGACTGCGCCGGTCCAGGTCGGCGTAGTCGTCCTCGCCCGCCCGCGCGTACAGCTCGGCCAGCACCGCGTGGTGGGCATCGGCGTGCTCACGAATGTCCATGGTCGCCAGGTGCAGCCCGAACGCGCTGATGGTCCGGATGGCATCGGCGAGCCGGCCGGCCGCGGCGAGCATGCCCCGGTTGCGCAGCAGCGACGACCGCATCAGCTCCAGATCCGCCACCAGCTCGGCGCTGCCGTGGTAGTCGTGCCCGGGCCGATGCGGCGCGTCGGCGGCCAGCCGGGCGCGGGTGTTGGCGAGCTTGGCCAGGATGCAGCGCAACTTGAGGCGGTACACCTCCTCGGCGTTGACGCGCCGGAACCGCTCCGGCACGTCCAGGCCGAGCGTGTCGAGGTCGCGAGCCAGGGACACGGCCAGGTCCAGCGACACCGGCCGCAGTCGCCGCGACTGGCTCAGCTCGTCGATGAGCTCCCGCACGATCTGTTCGGCCGTCCGGATGCCGTGCTCGTGCTGGATCAGCTGCACGTCCCGGGTCACCGCCGGGGTGACGTACGGGTTGCCGTCCCGGTCGCCGCCGATCCAGGTGCCGAAGGACAGCGGGGTCGCGGTGACCGGCACCTCGACGCCCAGCTCCTGGAGCACGGTGGTCAGGTCGGCCAGCACCCGGGGCGCCGGCCCGGCGGCCAGCTCGCTCAGGTAGTAGACCGCGTTGCGGGCCTCGTCGCGCGGGTCCGGCCGAGTCAGGCGCAGCTCATCGGTCTGCCACAGCGCGTCGATGAGCTCGGCCAGGCGCTGCTCCGAGCGGGCCCGCTCGCGCTCGTCCGGTCCGTAGGTCGCCTCGCGGCTGGCCTGGGCGTCCAACTCGTCGGCGATCGCCCGCAGCTTCGCCAGGATCGACCGGCGCGCCGCCTCGGTGGGGTGGGCGGTGAAGACCGGCCGGACGCCGAGGTGGTCGGCCGCCGCCGCGATCTCGGTCGCGGCGACCCCGCTGGCCCGGATGAGCGCCGCCGTCCGGTCCAGCCAGCCGCCGCCCTGGGCGCGGGCCCGCCGCAGCTCCCGACCGCGGTGGGCCTGCTCGGTGATGTTGGCGATGTGGAAGTAGAAGGAGAAGGCGCGCGCGAGCTGGGTCGCCGTGGGCAGGTCCAGTTGCGCCAGTCGCCGCGCGGCCGCCGCCCCGTCCGTACGGACCAGGCCGCGCACCTCCTCGACCAGGTCGAGCAGCTCCTGGCCCTCCTGCCGGGCCAGGGTCTGGCCGAGCAGCACGCCGAGCCGGCGGATGTCGGCCCGGAGTTGAGCATCGATGTCGCCCGTCGAGATGCCGGGCTCGCTGGCCCGCGCAGGGGCGGTCGCCCGGTCAGCGTCGTCCGTCGCCACGCCATTCCTCCCCGGTTCGCGGGACGGCGCTGTCCGACGGTCTTCGGCGCCTCGTACGCGGGCCCCTGTCACCTGGGCCGAGCCTGCTGGCGCTCGCACCTGCGCATCGTAGTTGGCCCGTCGCGGACCGAGACCCCCGATGTGCGCGCCGTCACCCACCTGGGCCCCGGGGGGTGTGCGTCGGGCGCGCTCGCGCGCCGCGCCGCCGACCGCCCCGGACCGGGGCTAGACTCGAACCGCCTCACACCCCCTGTCGAGTCCGGCAGGGGGCGCTTTCGCGTGGCCAAAGGCCAGCCCCGAAAGTCAACCCCACTGATCCAGCAAGGCCCCACAAGGTCCGACCAGGCCAGGAGATCCCATGAGACTGCACGGCCTGCTCACCGCGGCCCTGGCCGACCCTGCCCTGGCCCGGGCGCGCGAGCTCGCCGCCCCGGACGCGGTCGACGCCGACCAGGTGGACATCACCGCGCCGGTCAGCCTGCGCACCTTCGTGACGGCGGTGCTCGCCGCCGACGCGGAGCACGGCGGGGCCGGCCGCCCCGTGCTCGCCGTCACCGCGACGACCCGCGAGGCGGAGGAGCTTGCGGCCGGGCTGGGCGAGCTGCTGCCGGCCGACACGGTGGCGGTCTACCCGGCCTGGGAGACCCTGCCGCACGAGCGCCTGTCTCCGCGCAGCGACACGGTCGGCCGGCGGCTGGCGGTGCTGCGCCGGCTGGCCCACCCCGAGGGCCGTCCGCTGCGGGTGGTGGTGGCGCCCGTACGGTCGGTGCTCCAGCCGCAGCTCAAGGGCCTGGGCGACCTGGAACCGGTCGAGCTCGTCACCGGCCAGACCATCGAGCTGGAGACGGTGGTCCGGCGGCTGACCGACATCGCCTACGCCCGCACGGACCTGGTGACCCGGCGCGGCGAGTTCGCGGTGCGCGGCGGGATCCTCGACGTCTTCCCACCCACCGAGGAGCACCCGCTGCGGGTGGAGTTCTGGGGCGACGAGATCGAGGAGATCCGCACCTTCGCGGTCGCCGACCAGCGCACGATCTCCACAGTGGACCGGGTCTGGGCGCCGCCCTGCCGGGAACTGCTGCTCACCGACGAGGTCCGGGCCCGGGCGGCGGAACTGGCCCGCCGCCACCCCGAGCTGGCCGAGATGCTCGACAAGATCGCGGCCGGGGTTCCGGTCGAGGGCATGGAGTCGCTCGCCCCGGCCCTGCTGGACGGCCCCGACGGGGCGGGCAGCATGGAGCTGCTGCTGCACTGCCTGCCGGCCGGGGCCATGGTGCTGCTCTGCGACCCCGAGCGCATTCGCTCGCGCGCCCACGACCTGGTTCGCACCAGCGAGGAGTTCCTGCAGGCGAGCTGGGCCGCGGCGGCCGGCGGGGGCCAGGCCCCGGTGGATCTGGGCGCGGCCGCCTTCCGCTCGCTGGCCCAGGTGCGGGCGGTGGCCGCCGAGCTGGGCCAGCCGTGGTGGTCGATCAGCCCGTTCGGGCTGGCCACGGTCGAGCGGCCGGCGCCGCGGGAGGACGAGCCGTGGCGCGGCCCCGACGAGGACGTGCTGCCCGACATCACACCGGACGCCGGACGGGTCCTGACGCTGCCGGCCCAGGCCGTCCCGCTGTACCACGGCGAGACGGCTCGGGTCACCGACGACCTCAAGCGGTGGTCGGGCGAGGGGTGGCGCGTGGTGCTCGTCTTCGCCGGATCCGGACCGGCGAAGCGGGCGGCCGAGGTGCTGCGCGAGGCCGGCCTGGGCGTCCGCATGGTCTCCACAGTGGACAAGGCCCCGGAGCCGGGTGAGGTGCTCGTCGCCATCGGCGCGCTCGAGCACGGCTTCACCGACGAGGCCGGCCGGCTGGCCGTCGTCACGGGCAACGACATCAGCGGCGGCCGGGGCGCCACCGGCCGCGAGCTGACCCGGATGCCGAGCCGCCGGCGCAACCAGATCGATCCCCTGGAGCTGCGCTCGGGCGACTTCGTGGTGCACGAGCAGCACGGCATCGGGCGATACATCGAGATGGTCCAGCGGAAGGTGAACGGGGCCGACCGCGAGTACCTGGTCATCGAGTACGCCCCGAGCAAGCGGGGCCAGCCCGGGGACCGCCTGTTCGTGCCGACCGACTCGCTGGACCAGCTCTCCCGCTACATCGGCGGGGAGACCCCGACGCTGCACAAGATGGGCGGCGCGGAGTGGAAGCAGGCCAAGGCCCGCGCGCGCAAGGCGGTGCGGGAGATCGCGGCCGAGCTCATCAAGCTCTACGCCGTCCGGCAGAACTCGAAGGGCCACGCCTTCGGCCCCGACACGCCGTGGCAGCGGGAGCTCGAGGACGCCTTCCCGTACCAGGAGACCCCGGACCAGCTCGCCGCCATCGAGGAGGTCAAGGCCGACATGGAGCGGCCCATCCCGATGGACCGGCTGATCTCCGGCGACGTGGGCTTCGGCAAGACCGAGATCGCGGTGCGGGCTGCGTTCAAGGCGGTGCAGGACGGCAAGCAGGTGGCGGTGCTGGTGCCGACCACCCTGCTGGCCCAGCAGCACTACAACACCTTCACCGAGCGAATGGCGCAGTTCCCTGTCGAGATCCGGCAATTGTCGCGGTTCCAGACGGCCAAGGAGGCGGAGGAGACGCTGGCCCGCATCGCCGACGGGAGCGCGGACATCGTCATCGGCACGCACCGCCTGCTGCAGGCGGCGAACAAGTTCAAGGACCTGGGCCTGATCATCGTCGACGAGGAGCAGCGCTTCGGGGTCGAGCACAAGGAGGAGCTCAAGAAGCACCGCGCGTGGGTCGACGTGCTCTCCATGTCGGCGACCCCGATCCCGCGCACCCTGGAGATGGCGATCACCGGCATCCGGGAGATGTCGACGATCACCACTCCGCCCGAGGAGCGCCACCCCGTGCTGACGTACGTCGGCGCCCAGAACGACCGCCAGGTCGCCGCCGCGATCCACCGCGAGTTGCTGCGCGACGGCCAGGTCTTCTACGTGCACAACCGGGTGGAGACGATCGAGCGGGCGGCCCGCAAGGTGCGCGAGCTCGTGCCCGAGGCCCGCGTGGCCGTGGCCCACGGGCAGATGGGCGAGGACGCGCTGGAGAAGGTCATGGTGGCCTTCTGGGAGCGGCAGTACGACGTGCTCGTCTGCACCACGATCATCGAGTCAGGCATCGACATCCCCAACGCGAACACGCTGATCGTGGAGCGGGCCGACCTGCTGGGCCTGGCCCAGCTGCACCAGATCCGGGGCCGGGTCGGGCGCGGGCGGGAGCGGGCGTACGCGTACTTCCTGTACCCGCCGGACAAACCGCTGACCGAGCAGGCCCACGAGCGGCTGGCCACGATCGCCCAGCACAGCGAGCTGGGCGCCGGCATGTACGTGGCGATGAAGGACCTGGAGATCCGCGGCGCCGGCAACCTGCTCGGCGGCGAGCAGTCCGGGCACATCGAGGGCGTCGGGTTCGACCTGTACGTGCGCATGGTGGGCGAGGCCGTGCAGCAGTTCAAGGGCGAGACCCCGGAGGAGGTGGTCGACGTCAAGATCGACCTACCGGTGGACGCCCACCTGCCGCACGACTACCTCGGCGTGGAACGCCTGCGCCTGGAGATGTACCGCAAGATCGCCGAGGCGAAGACGCCGGAGCGGCTGGCGGAGGTGGAGGCCGAGCTGCGCGACCGGTACGGACCGCCCCCGGAGCAGGTCGCGAACCTGCTGGCCATCGCGCGGTTCCGACTGCTGGCCCGCTCGCTCGGGCTGACCGACGTGTCGCTGCAGGGCCGGCACATCCGGTTCGGGCCGCTCACGCTGCCCGAGTCCAAGCAGCTGCGGCTCAAGCGGCTCTACCCCGACGCGGTCTACAAGAGCGCCGGGGAGCAGATCTCGGTGCCCCGCCCCATGACCAAGCGGGTCGGTGGCGAGCCACTGCGCGACATCCCCCTGCTGCAGTGGTGCGAGGAGCTGCTGACCAGCGTGGTCGGGTCATGATCCCGGCCCGGGGTGCGGGCCAGGGCCGGCGGCGCCGGCCGCGACGACGGATGAGAGGCTTTACGGCATGCGTACGGTCAGGGTGAAGATCACCGCGCTGGCGCTGGTGGCCATGGTGACGCTCGCCGGTTGTGCCCGCCCCACCGAGGAGGCCTTGCGGGTCGGTGACGTCTCGGTCGGCACCAGCCAGATCGAGCAGTCGGCGGCCCCGCTCGCCCAGGCCCTCGGGGCCACCGCGGCCGGCAGCGCCCAGACCGCCTCGATCGTGGCTCAGATCCGTCAGGATGTGGTGGAGTTCACGATCTTCATTGAGGTGGCCAGCCGCTACGCCCGCGAGCGCGGTGTGCGGCCCGAGGAGCCGGACTACCAGAGCGTCGCCACCTCGCTGCAGGCCGATGTGGACGACCCGTACGTTCGGCTGAACGCGCAGGCCAACGCCTACCGCGATGCATTGCTCGCCGACGCGACCGGCCGCCAGCCCACCGAGGACGAGCTTCAGGCGGTCTACGACCACTACGTGGCCGTGGCCACCGCCGAAGGCCTCGACCAGGCGCAGCTGGCCACCTTCGAGCAGATCCGCGCCGAGCTGCTCGACTGGCCCGAGTACCACCAGGCGTTGGCGCTGCGCGACGCCCTGAGCGACGCGGCCGACCGGTACGGGGTGTTCGTCCACCCGCGCTACCAGCCGATCGTGTACCCGCTGCTGCGCGGGGGCAATCAGGGACAGTTCACGCTCGTCTCGCTCCCCTTCGGGCCGGCGGGCACGGGCGCCATCCGATCGGACTGACCCCCGAGGCGAGCGTGTCCGACCACCGGCCCGGGTCCCGGCTCCTCGACGTCGTAGCGATCATCGATACGTTGGTCGGGCCGGGCGGCGACCCGTGGAAGCGGGAGCAGACCCACGCCAGCCTGGCCCGGTACCTGCTGGAAGAGGCGTACGAGGCGTACGACGCCATCCAGGCTCACGACCTGGCCGCGCTCAAGGAGGAGCTCGGCGACGTGCTGCTGCAGGTCGTGCTGCACGCCCGGATGGCCCAGGACGCCGACGAGCCGTGGTCCATCGACGACGTGGCGCAGGCGCTGGCCGAGAAGATGGTCCGGCGCAACCCCCACGTCTTCGCCGGGGTCGAAGTCACCGGGCTGGACGAGATCACCGCCAACTGGGAGCGCATCAAGCGCGAGGAGAAGCCCCGCGCCTCGGCCCTGGACGGCGTCGCGTTCAGCCAGCCGGCGCTGGCGCTCGCGGCAAAGGTCCTGGCGCGCGCCCGGACGGCCGGCATCGAGGTACCGGCCCGCGCACCGAACTTTGTGCCGGGTGACGAGGAGGCGCTCGGCGAGCTGCTGTTCGGGCTCGTCGCCGCCGCGGCCGAGCGCGGCCTGGACGCCGAGGCCGCCCTGCGACGGGTGGTGCTACGCCGGGCCGAGGCGATCCGGGCGGCCGAGGCCAGCCACCAGGCCGGGACCAGCCACCAGACCGGGACCAGCCACCAGACCGGGACCAGCCACCAGGCCGGGACCGGCGGGCAGGCCGAGGCCGAGCGGTCGCGCGCCCCCGGATCGGATGATCCGATAGCCTGATGTCCATGATTGTTCCCGAGCCCGCCCCAGTCGCCCATGCCCGCTGAGTACGTCGACCTGGCCGAGCGCATCATCGACGAGCTGCTCGCCGCCGATCCTCACCTCGCCTCCTACGCCGGCGACCACCGGCACGACCACCGGTTGCCCGACCTGTCGCCCGACGGGGTGACCGCGCAGGTCCGGATGCTGCGGGACGCCTCGGCCGCACTCTCCGGTGTGGACACGGACGGGCTGTCCCTGGCCGACCAGGTCGACCACGAACTGTTGCTCTCCCTGGTCGAGCGGAAGCTGTTCCTGCTCACCGAGGTGCGCGAGCACGAGTGGAACCCGTTGGTGCACAACCCGGGCAGCCTGCTGTTCGCGCTGCTGGCCCGGCCGTTCGCCCCGGCCGAGCAACGGCTGGAGGCACTGCAGGCTCGGCTCGCGGCGATCCCCGAGGCGCTCGCCATCGCGCGCTCCGTGCTTCTCGACTGCCCGCGCATCCACCTGGAGACCGCGGCCGGCCAGTTCCGGGGCACCGCCGCCCTGGTGCGCGACGAGCTGCCCCGGCTCGGTGCCGAGGCGCCCGCGGTCTGGTCCACAGTGGAGCCCGTGGCCGCGGCGGCCGCGACGGCGCTGGCGTCGTTCGCCGGCTGGCTGGACGAGCGGGCCGCGGCGGCCGATCCCGGACGCGACCCCCGGCTCGGCCGGCCCCGGTGGGAGGCGAAGCTGTGGCACACGCTCGACACCGAGCTGACGGCGGCGCAGATCAACCGGCTGGCGTGGGAGAACCTCGAGCGGGTCACCGAGCAGATCCGCGAGGCGGCGGCCGAACTGGTCGGCGGGCGGGCCGACGACGACACCGTGCGCGAGGCCCTGCACCGGCTCGCCCAGGAACACCCCGACGACTCGTCCATTGTGGAGCTCGCCCGCATCACCCTGGACGAGACGACTGCGTTCGTCCGCGAGCGGGATCTGGTGTCCCTTGTGGATGACCCCTGCGTGATCCAGACCATGCCCGAGTTCGCCCGGGGCGTGTCCGTGGCGTACTGCGACCCGCCCGGGCCGCTCGAGTCGACGGACGTGCCGACCTTCTACTGCATCGCCCCCACCCCGGCGGGCTGGTCGGCCGAGCTCGTCGAGTCCTTCTACCGCGAGTACAACAACCACATGGTGCGCGACCTGACCGTGCACGAGGCCATGCCCGGGCATTTCCTGCAGCTCGCGCACGCCCGCCGGTACTCCGGCTCCACCCGGGTCCGCGCCATCACGTACTCGGGCCCGTTCGTCGAGGGCTGGGCCGTCTACGCGGAGCAGCTCATGGCCGAGCACGGCTTCGGCGGCCTGCCCGTACGGCTGCAGCAGCTCAAGATGCAGCTGCGGATGACCATCAACGCCATCCTCGACCAGGCCGTGCACTGCGACGGCATGACCGAGGGCGAGGCCATGGCGCTGATGCTCCAGCGCGGGTTCCAGGAGGAGGGCGAGGCGGCCGGCAAGTGGCGCCGGGCGTTGCTGACCTCGGCCCAGCTGTCGACCTACTTCGTGGGCTACCAGGAGGTGGCGGCGCTGGCGGCCCAGCGGCCCGACGGGGTGACCCTGCGGGCCTGGCACGACCGCATGCTGGCCCACGGCAGCCCGTCGCCCCGCCACCTGCGCACGCTGCTGCTCGACGGGCGATAGGCTGACCGACGTACTCCCGCAGTGCCGCGGACCGCACAAAGGCGACGGCCAGCATTCACACAAGGAGCGAGTTCACGTGGCAACCATTGAAGCGATCGTTGCTCGGGAGATCCTCGACTCGCGGGGCAACCCCACCGTCGAGGTGGAGGTCGGGCTCGACGACGGGACGATCGCCCGGGCGGCGGTGCCGTCGGGCGCGTCCACCGGCGCGTTCGAGGCGGTCGAGCTGCGCGACGGCGACGCCCGCCGCTACCTCGGCAAGGGCGTCGAGAAGGCGGTGGCGAACGTCGGCGACCGCCTCGCCGAGGAGCTCGTCGGCTACGACGCGACCGAGCAGCGCATCATCGACCAGAAGATGCGCGACATCGACGGAACGCCGAACAAGTCCAGCGTTGGCGCCAACGCGATCCTCGGCGTCTCGCTCGCCGTCGCCAAGGCCGCCGCTGACTCGGCCGGCCTGAGCCTGTTCCGGTACCTGGGCGGCCCCAACGCGCACGTGCTGCCGGTGCCGATGATGAACATCCTCAACGGCGGGGCCCACGCGGACTCCAATGTGGATATCCAGGAGTTCATGATCGCCCCGATCGGAGCGCCCACCTTCCGGGAGGCGCTGCGGGCCGGCGCGGAGGTGTACCACGCGCTCAAGTCGGTGCTCAAGAAGAAGGGCCTGTCGACCGGGCTGGGCGACGAGGGTGGCTTCGCCCCGAACCTGCCGGCGAACGCGGCGGCCCTCGACCTGATCGCCGAGGCGGTCCAGGCGGCCGGGTACACGCTCGGCTCCGACATCGTGCTGGCGCTCGACGTCGCCGCGACCGAGCTCTACAAGGACGGCGCCTACACCTTCGAGGGCGCGACCAAGTCGGCCGACGAGATGATCGCCTACTACTCCGGGCTGGTCGACGCCTACCCGATC
>Ga0065720_1002238_pt1 | contig 12747 bp, 7 predicted proteins | sample Thericmetagenome_FD_59107 | JGI IMG/M metagenome (GOLD analysis project Ga0065720, IMG submission 59107) | Thermophilic microbial communities from the Joint Bioenergy Institute, California, USA of rice/straw/compost enrichment - eDNA_2 v2... | ecosystem: Engineered > Solid waste > Grass >... | reverse complement strand
GAAGGGGGTCGCCGGTACGGCGGCTCCACCGCTGTGCCGCGAGCGCGTACTCCAGCCCGTGCCGGGGGTCGCCGCGCCAGGTGGCCAGGTGGCTCCAGGAGGCGAGGACGTGACTGGCACACGGCGTCATCGCCCGCTTGGTGCGCGGCGGCACGCGCCTGCGCCTGGTAGTGCTCGGTACCGCTGAAGTCATTCAGGTTGAACTGCTACCAGGCGATGCTCCGTCCGGCAGGCCGGCCGACGGTATTCGTGCCGAGGTGCCGAGGGCGTAAAGGCGCAGTCCACCTACGCTGACCCGGGCCAAGTAGCCGTCGTCCAGGTGAGGTGCCGACCGGCCGCGGCTATCCCCGCGCCGGGCCTTGACACACCGGCGGCTCCAGGCCGCGAAGATGCAAAGCACACTCGGCTGATCCATCAGTGCGTTCTGTGCAGGAGACACTCAGGTGCCACCTTCATGCCGTGAGGGCGAAAACTCGAAGGCATACACGTTCGTGCCTCCATAAGCGATCAACAGACCTGACTCGGCAATGACCACGCTGTGCGAAGCAGACTCAAGACGCACCAACGCGGCGCACTCCGTCAGCTCGCCAATGCCCCAGATCCGCACCGTGGCATCATCGGACGTGCTGGCCAACCAGGAGCCATCTGGGGCGATCGCCACCCCGCGTACACAGCCGGTGTGGCCGGTCAGAGTTGCCACCAGGTATCCGTCGGGGCGCCAGATACGTACCGTCCGATCACGGGAGGTGCTGGCCAACCAGGATCCGTCAGGGGCGATCGCCACACCGGTCACGTCGTCGGTGTGGCCTACAAGCGTGGTTATGAGGTGGCCGTCGGGTTTCCAGATGCGTACCGTCCGATCGATGGAGGCGCTGGCGAGCCAGGATCCGTCCGGAGCGATTGCGAGGCCATGAACACTCTGAGCGTGGCTGGTCAGCGTGGCTATGAGATTCCCGTCGGGTTTCCAGATGCGTACCGTCCGATCGTCGGAGGTGCTGGCCAACCAGGATCCGTCGGGCGCGATCGCCACCCCGCGAACCCAATCGGTGTGGCCTTCGAGCATGGCCACAAGGTGGCCGTCGGGTTTCCAGATGCGTACCGTCCGATCGTCGGAGGCGCTGGCGAGCCAGGATCCGTCGGGTGCGATCGCGACGCCGTGCACCTCATCGGTGTGGCCTTCGAGCATGGCCACAAGGTGGCCGTCGGGTTTCCAGATGCGTACCGTCCGATCGTCGGAGGCGCTGGCGAGCCAGGATCCGTCGCGGGCTATCGCTACGGCGCGCACCCACCCGGTGTGACCGGTCAGCGTTCTTATGGGGTGGCCGTCGGGTTTCCAGATTCGTACGGTGGCATCGTTGGAAGCGCTGGCGAGCCAGGATCCGTCGGGTGCGATCGCGACGCCGTGCACGTCGTCAGTGTGGCCTTCCAGCGTTGCTACGAATCGGCTGTCGGGATTCCAGATGCGTACCGTCCGATCGTCGGAGGCGCTGGCCAACCAGGATCCGTCGGGCGCGATCGCCACCCCGCGAACCCAATTAGTGTGGCCTTCCAGCACGGTCACAAGGCGGCCTTTGGGTGTCCAGATTCGCACCGTGGCATCGTTGGAGGCGCTGGCCAACCAGGATCCGTCAGACGCGATTGCTACCCCACGTACCCGACTGGTGTGGCCTTCCAGTGTTGCCACCAGGTGGCCGTCGGGTGTCCAGATCCGCACCTCATTGTGGGAGGTGCTGGCGAGCCAGGATGCGTCGGGCGCGATCGCTACGGCGCGCACCCACCCGGTGTGACCGGTCAGTCTTGCTACTGGGTGGCCGTCGGGTGTCCAGATTCGCACCGTCTGATCGTCGGAGGCGCTGGCCAGCCATGACCCGTCGGGCGCGATCGCCACGCCGTTGACGCTTCGGGTGTGGCCTTCCAGTGTTGCCACCAGGTGGCCGTCGGGTGTCCAGATCCGCACCTCATTGTGGGAGGTGCTGGCGAGCCAGGATGCGTCGGGCGCGATCGCTACGGCGCGCACCCACCCGGTGTGACCGGTCAGTCTTGCTACTGGGTGACCGTCGGGTCGCCAGATCCGCACCGTCTGATCGTCGGAGGCACTGGCCAGCCATGACCCGTCGGGCGCGATCGCCACGCCGTTGACGCTTCGGGTGTGGCCTTCCAGTGTCGCCACCAGGTGGCCGTCGGGTGTCCAGATCCGCACCTCATTGTGGGAGGTACTGGCGAGCCAGGACGCGTCGGGCGCGATCGCTACGGCGCGCACCCACCCGGTGTGACCGGTCAGTCTTGCTACTGGGTGACCGTCGGGTCGCCAGATCCGCACCTCCTGATTGGAGGCGCTGGCGAGCCAGGATCCGTCGGGCGCGATCGCCACGCGATGCACCCGACTGGTGTGGCCGGTCAGCGTCCGAATCAGACCAGAATCCCTGCTTTCGGGAAGCGGCCACTTCGCCTTAAGGAACGGTCCTTCAACCGTCCCCGGAACGTCCAACTGTCGTCGGATATGGGGAAGGACCGAAAGGTGGGCCAGGCGGTTGCTTTCCGACAACCGCTGAGATTTTCCAGCTCGGTCCAGATCCACGAGTAGATGTCCTGCACGGGCGATCACTCGCCGGGTCGCCACCGCCCGCTCATCTTGGGATAGAGACAGGTCAGTTTCCAGCGCTAGCGGACTTCCGTTGGCCATCCGGGCCAGTAGCCACCGCACATCAGCCATGAGCTCGGCCAGTTGCGTCTCACGGCCACCCTCGGCCAGGTGGAAGGCAAGGTGATCCCACAGGAAGTGCCCCTCTGGCAGCCGCCACCACTCCCTATCGCCGATGCCGAGTATTTGGCCGGCCTGGTCGATCAACCGCTGGTTGACCTCAACACGCCGTTGCGCCAGGCCATCTCGCGAGCGTAGGAACGCGCGCACCACATCGTGCAGGACCACGACCTGATGGGCCTGGTCCACCCACCTCAGGGTGATCAGTGAGAGCCCAGCCAACGTCTCACACGTCTGCTGAACCTGCGCCGGATCCATACGTGCGGTTGCCGCCCACAACAGGCGCACCATTGTGATGGGGATCTCCGTGTCCTCGCGGAAGATCCCCAGCTCGAACAAACGCTCCCGCATCTGCGGTTGTAACACGCGGGTGCTGTACTCGATCGTTGCTTTGACCGCTTTGGACCGCTGGTCGGCATCGGTGACATCCAACGCTGCTGGTCCGGCTTGTTCCAGGCGGGTGATCGCTTGTCGGGCTGCGACATCCACCCCTGCCCCGCTTGCGACATCCGCGGTCAGGCGGCCGTTGACCAGCGCTAGCAGCAACGGCCAGCCACCAGTCAATGCCAAGAGCTTGCGGCGAACCCCTTCGGCCATCGGTGGCAGGCCACGGGTCAGCACCTCAGCAGCCACCCGGTCATCGAGGGCGTCCACCCGCACCTGCTCATGCCCGTCGGGTAGCACAACGAGGTTGCGTGTGGTCACCAGCACCCGCACCCGCTCAGCCAGGATCACAAACGGCTCCAGCTGACCGGCGGTCCACACATCATCGACGACCACCAGCATCCGCCCTCGCCCGGCCAGAAGATCGGCCAGATGATGCGCCAGCAGCCCGATATCAGTCATCTGCGGAGCCTGACGCGACAGCGCCTCACACAACCCGCGGAGCAGGTTACCGACCTCGGCGGTCGTGCGGTCCCGGCCGATGGTCACCCAGATGATCCCGCCGGTGAAAAACTCCCGCACCCGGTCGTCATGACAGGCCAGCAGCGCCAAGGAGGTCTTGCCGAACCCGCCCGCGCCCACCAGCGCTGTGGTCACCCCGACCGCCCCGGTCGCTTCCGCCCGCAAGGCGGCCACCAGCGTCTCAAGCTCCGGGCGGGACTCCAGCTTCGGCGGACGCGGCGGCACCTGAAACAACGGCCGCGATGACGGCTCATCCGAAGTGGGAAGGCTACGGGCAGACCGTCCCTCATCTGGAACAGGCTGCGCCTCTCTCTTCCTGACGCGCAGATCAAGCACCACCGTCCCCGCGGTGACGACCACCAAGGCTGACAGCCACGCCCACCGGTACTCCGCCAAAGGCTCCAGATAGCCGCTGACGACTTCGACGATGAATCCGGTGAGCACGCCGACGACGACCAATGCGCCCGCCGATATCGGCGTTCCCCGCCTGGTCCGACCAGCCATACCCGTCCTCAGCGATGGAATCCCGCCTGACCCAGCACTGACCCGCCCAGGCTAACCAGTCCCACCGAAACAGGCAGCCAACCATCACAAACCCACCATCCCCACGGGACATGCGCTGAGGAACTGCGCCTCCGGCGGGGCACTCCAGCTACGAGGTGATCGTCGAGGTTGTTGGACAGATCCGTAGGCCACGGCGGAAGGCTGAGCATCCGCCCGTCGGTGTTTGCGAGGGGCGCAGGCCGAGCGTGTGGAGCCGGTCGTCGAGATCGATGACGGGGCGGGTGCTGCTCCAAGGGCTCAGCTTCTCGCGGGTTTCGAGGATCGATCGGGTGAGGCGGGCGGAGACGTTGACTTGGGTCAGGGCCGCCGCTTCGGCGAGTGCCGCGCATGTTTCGTCGATGTCGCGCAGGTTCAGGTGAGCCCGGGCGATCCAGACGTGGGTGAAGGCGATCGAGTGGGTGACCGCCGGAGCGATCCGGGTGAGTGCGGTACGGGCCATGTCCAGGGCTTGCGCGGGCCGGAAGTTCATGGTGATCAGGCAGCTGGAGCCGGTGGACTGGCGGTTGGCGTCGCAGTAGTTGTAGACCAGCCCGGCGGCCGGGTCGCCTGAGGTGATTCGAGTGAGAGCCGCGTGGGCCTGGTCCAGGGCGCGGAGGCACCGGGTACGGCCGCTCCGTCGATCCGAGGCGGCCGAGCGGGCGGAGATACCGGCGTGGGCGCGGGCCTCGACGTCGTGGGCGTAGGCGGCGAGCAGGCGGCTTCCCGCTCGGCGAGCCCATTCGACGGCGGCGAGGGCGTGGTCGAGGCCCTGCCGAGGGTCGCCGCGCCACGTGGCCAGTTGGCTCAGGTTCGCCAGGATCAGGGCGGCGACCGCGTCATCGTTCGCCTGGTGGGCGGCGGTTCGGGCCTGGGCCAGGTAGTGCTCGGCGGCGTTGAAGTCGTTGAGGTTGAACAGCATCCATCCCGTGCACCTGCTGAGGTTGGCCAGCACCGACAGCAGCCTGTCGCGGATAGGCGCCTTGGCCCCTCCTGCGAGCAGGTGATGGACCAGATGCCGCTGGGCGAGGACGGTCTCCAGGGCCGAGTGCGGGCCTAGCGTGTACTCCTGCCGCATGCTGTGGTGCAGGATCGCCTCGATGTGGGCGACGGTGGCGCCGTCCACCCGGGCGGGATCGGCCACGGCCAGCGCGAGGCGCTCCAGATCGTCGGGGTTGAGCCGGTCGAACACAGGAGAGGCGTACGCCGAGGTCGCGGCGGCTCCCAGCAGGGCCAGTGCGTCACGCCGTCTCATCCGTTCCGCCCATCGGGTCAAGGCGTCGACGAGCTCGTCGAACTCCCGCCGGAGCAGCCCTCCCGCCGACGCTGCCGAAGGCTGCGGCGGCAGGCTCGACAAAAGGTCCTGAATGTCGTCGAAGGTCAGGCTAACGGGGGAGGTGGGCCGTGCAGCGTGACCGATGGGCCTGACATGACTGTCGGCGGGGTGAGGGGTGTTGGCGTCGTCGGCGGTGTGGTCTTCGCCTTCGATGAGGTCGATGGTGCGGCACTGGTAGATGCGGGCGAGGCGGTTGAGGGCGGCGAGGGGCGGCTCGTGGCCGGTGGGGCCGGGCCAGGCCTCCCACCAGGCGAGTTTGCGGACGCTGAGGGGCTCGTCGGGCCACAGGGCGTCCCAGCGGGCGGTGACGGCGGCCTGGGTGAGGCGGTGGGCTTCGCGGAAGGCCTGGCGGGGGTTGAGGCGGTAGCGGCGCTGGTATTCGGCGGCGATCTGGGTCCAGGTCCAGCCCGCGGCGCGGAGTTCGGCGGTGAGGCGGTCCATCTGTTGTTTGAGGCTGCGCGGTTTGCGGGGCATGGCCGGTGTTCCCTCCCTTCCGCTGGTGGCCGTGCGCGGTGACCCCGACCGTATCGGACGTAGCCGGTTGACTACCGAGGGTGTGCGGCAATCGGAGATTTCGTCACCGGTTTCCGGCCGGCCGTCGCGGGGGCGGGACGGCGGAGAAGCCGGTGCGAGGGCGATCGCGAGATCGCGCCGGGTGTTGTGGCCGCTCGGGCGTGACGAAGGTGTTGGTCACCATCCGTCGTCGCCCGGTCGCCATCGGTACGGCGTGGCCGGGCGGCGCTGCACCTGAGTCCACCGGAGCTGTGACAACGATGAACGCCGTTTCCCCCATGCCTCGCCAGGCCCGCTGGGAGCTGCCCGCCGACGCGTCGATCACGGCCAAGTACCGCGCGCTGGTGCGGGAGGCGCTCGGCGACTGGGGGCTGTCCGAGATCGCCGACGACATCGTGCTCGTCGTCGGCGAGCTGCTCGCCAACGCCGTCCGGTACGGCGCGGCCCCGATCGAGCTGGCGCTGAGCGCCTATCCCGGAATGGTCGTCGGCACGGTCGCCGACCACGGCATCGAGCTGCCGTACATGCGGGTGACCCGGCCCGACGACGAGCAGGGCAGGGGACTGGCGATCGTCGACGGGCTGGTGAACAGGTGGGGCGTGCGCCTCCTGCCGGACGGCCGAGGGAAATGTGTGTGGTTCGTATATCTGGTGTCGCCGGAATGGGCGGACGTCGGAAAACCGTGAGCCGGATCCCGCCGAGGGGCGGCGGGAACCTCCCGAATCGGCCCGACCGCCGCGTCCGCCCGCCGCGCGCGGTGCGCCGACCGCCGAGCCCGCCCGGCGCCGCCCTCGCGCCGGGCGGGTCGCGGCGTCGGCGCGCGGGCCGCCACGGGTGCGGTTACGACTTGTCAGGATTCTTCGGGATCTGTGTTTTGATCGCGCCGGCAATTCGGGTCGCTAGGATCTTGTCGTCCGCAGGGTCGTGCCGCTTGGAGGCTGGGCCGATGGAAGACGCGAAGAGCCCGCTGCGCTGGTCGGACGCCCATGACGGGGATCTGATGGCGAGGATCGACACGTCCGTCCCCCATCCGGCCCGCGTGTACGACTACTGGCTGGGCGGCAAGGACAACTTCGAGGCCGACCGGAAGGTGGCCGAGGCGGCGAAGGCCGCGACCCCCGGCGTGGTGGAGGGGGCGCGGGAGAACCGGGCCTTCCTCGGCCGTGTGGTGCGCTTCCTCGCCGAGCAGGGCATCGACCAGTTCCTCGACATCGGCACCGGCATCCCCACGGCGGGCAACACGCACGAGGTGGCCCAGGCGATCAACCCGGCCGCGCGCATCGTGTACGTCGACAACGACCCGATCGTGATGGTGCACGCCCGCGCCCTGCTGCGCAGCACGCCGGAGGGCCGGACCGCCTACATCGAGGCCGACCTGCGCGACCCGCGGAGCATCCTCACCCATCCCGACACCCTGGACGTGCTGGACTTCTCCCGGCCGATCGGCCTGATCATCGTCGGCACGCTCATGCACATCAGGGACGAGGACGACCCGTGGGGCGCGGTGAAGCAGTTCACCGACGCCACCTGCCCCGGCTCCTACCTGGCGATCTCCCATCTCACCGCCGACTTCGAGCCGGAGCGGATGGCCGCGCTCGCCGGCAGCTACAACACCGGCCCGCTGCGGGTCACCAACCGCACCCGCGAGCAGGTGCTCCGGTTCTTCGAGGGGTTCGAGCTCGTCGAGCCCGGGCTCGTGCGCACCTACGAGTGGCGCCCGGACAGGCCCATCCCCGAGAACGCGGTCGCCGGGGCCTACGGCGCCGTCGGCAGGAAGCTCTGAGCCGCGCGGAGCTCGGAGACCCGCGGGCCGTCCCCGGCCGGCCGCCCGTGACGTCGCGCGGCGGAAAGGCGGCGTCGAACAGGTCACACCTGTCCCAAGGGATCCGGCGTTCCGCCGGATAGGGGTGGTCAACGGGAAGTCGTCATAGGTGGCTCAGGCGTGTGGTGCCCCTACCGCCGGGAAGAAGCAGGGCATCCCAGGGGGTTGACCGGGGCGCCGGGGCCCGGCCGGATCCGGCGGACGACTTGGAGAAAACCTTGACATCGCCTGTACCGAGGACGGACATGTCGTGTCTGGTGAATTACGCTCGCGGGCATGAGGAGCCGTGATCCGGGACTGGACCTGCGGGGACGACCTTCCCTGAAGTTGATCATGGGGCTCGTCCTGACGGGGGCCTGCGCACTGGTGGCGCTGTCGTTCGACCTGCTCGACGGCGACCCGGTGCACTTCTTCATCGCGCTGGTGCTCGCCCTGGCGCCGGTGCCGCTGCTGCTCGCCGGGGTGCTGGCGCTCGACCGCATGGAGCCCGAGCCGCGCGGGAACCTCATATTCGCGTTCGTGTGGGGCGCCGGGGTCGCCGTGCTCATCTCCGGCGTGCTCAACCGGCTCAACCTGGTCTACCTCAGCCAGCGCATCGAGGACTCGCAGGCGGCCTACGACCTGGTGGCCACCTTCGGCGCGCCGCCGGTGGAGGAGACGCTCAAGGGCGCGGTGCTGCTCGGCCTGCTGTGGTTCCGGCGGCACGAGCTCGACGGGCCCACCGACGGCATCATCTACGCCAGCATGGTCGGTCTCGGCTTCGGCATGAGCGAGAACGTCAGCTACTACATCGCGGCCCTCGCCAGCGAGCACGGCGTCGAGACGCTCGCCGTCACCGTGGTGCTGCGCGGGGTGCTCACCCCGTTCGCCCACCCGCTGTTCACCTCGATGATCGGCATCGCGGTCGCGTACGCGGCGCAGCGCCCGCGCGGCCAGGGCTGGGCGGCGATCCTCGCCGGATGGGTCGGCGCGATGCTGCTGCACGGGCTGTGGAACGGCTTCGCCTCCTACCAGGGCTTCGGCGGCCTCGTCGTGGCGTACCTGATCCTGATGGGCCTGTTCTTCACCGAGCTGTACATCCTGGTGCGGGACCGCAGGCGCATCGTCGGGCTGATCCAGCGCTACCTGCCGCAGTACGAGCGGACCGGGCTGGTCAACGCGACCGACATCTTCATGCTGTCCTCGCTGCAGGGCCGCCGCCAGGCGCGGCAGTGGGCCAAGGCGCACGGCAAGCGGCAGGGGGCTCGCCGCGATGAGCGANTACCAGCTCGCCGCCACCGAGCTCGGCCTGCTGCACGAGCGCGCCAGGCGCGGGCTGATCGACGAGGAGACCTTCGCCCGGCAGCGGGATACGCTGCTGTACTACATGGGCGTGGCCCGGTCCCGGTTCCCGGTCCCGGAGCGGCACTTCGCCGCGCTGAACANNGGGCTGNCGCCGCCCGGNTACGCGCCGGGCGCGCCGCCGAGCCCTCCGCCGGGCGGGCCGCACCCGCCCGCGCCCCCGGCCAACGGCCCCTACCCGCCGCCCGGGCCCGCGGCGAACGGCCCCTACCCGCCGCCTGGATCCGCGGCGAACGGTCCTTACCCGTCCGGGCCTCCGCCGGGCGGTGCCCACCCTCCGGGTCCTCCGGCGGGCGGCGGCCCGTACCCTCCCCGGCCACCAGGCCACTGGCCGCCACCGGGGCAGGAACCGACCCAGGAGCCCCCGCCGGCCGGGCCGGGGCCATGGGGCGGGCCGTACGGGCCCCCTCGCTAGGGGACCGGGGAGGGACCTGGCGCCTATCTCACCACGCCGGACAGCTTGATCGCCGAGAAATGGAGCAGGAACTCCAGCGGGCCCCGGCGGAACAGCCGCCGCCACAGCGCCGCGAGCAGGGTGCCGCCCACGGCGAACACGACCAGCACGGCGAACGGCGAGCCGAGGTGCGCCTCCGGATCCAGGTACTTGATCACCAGGATGTGGCCGACGTACACGGTGAGCGACATCGTGCCGAGCGCGAGCACGGGCGAGGCGAGCCGGGCCAGTCGGGGCAGCGCCCGCAGGATGCCGATCGCGGCGACCAGCACGAGGATCGCCACGCCGATGTTCCCCGTGATCTCGAAGGGCGAGCTGCTGTGCGGCGAGGCCACGAGCAGGCGCTGCAGCGGGGTGCCCTGGTCGAGCACGTCGTAGTAGGAGCCCGCGGCGACCACCGCCGCCGAGGTGCGGTCCACCTGCGCCTGCACGTCGGTGAACACGTGGCAGGCGAGCCAGGATCCGCCGTACCCGAGGGTCGCGAGCCCGGCGCCCACCGCGACCAGCCTGCGGCGGATCTCGGGGGAGGTCAGCTCAAGCCGGGCCACGGCCATCCCCGCCAGCACGTACGCCATCCAGCTCACCGCGGGGAAGCCGCCCACCAGGAACAGGTCGATGAGCCCGTGCCCGCTCACCAGGTCCAGCGGATCGTAGGCGGCGACGGCGTCGAGCCACTCCCCGTGCAGCACCATCGGCGCCATCATCAGCACGGGCCCGGCGAGGGCGGACAGCGCCGCGAGGACGGCGAGGGCCGGCACCGACAGCCCGAGCACCGGCAGGGCGAGCAGGAAGAACAGCCCGTAGTAGGGGATGACCACCCAGATCGGCAGCTCGAGCATCGTCATCGCGGTGCCGCCCAGGAGCAGGATGACGGCCCGGACCGCGACCCGCGCCCGGAGCCGCCGGGTCGGCCCGCCGTCGGCGGGGGCCTCGCGCCTGGCCATCAGCACCAGCGACACGCCCGCCAGCAGCGCGAACAACGCCGCGGAGCGACCGTGGGTGAGCTTCAGCAGCAGGCCGGACAGCGGATCGACGCTCTCCGGCGACGGTCCCACGTGCACGGCGAACATTCCGTAGATCGCCAGCGCGCGGGCCAGATCCACGCCGAGCAGGCGGCCGGTGCCGGCCTCGGATCCCGCGGCGGGAGGCCCGGACGGCGGGCGTTCCGTGGTGCGATCGCGGGTCAGGAGACGGCCGGCGCGGAGCCCGGGAGCGGCGGGATCTGTCCTCTTCATGGCAGGGATATTCGGCCGGTGCCTGCCAACGTACACGTGGAGCGAGCTGAAAATAACTCCACTCTGTGACCAGATGTGTACGCATGGTGTAAGGCGCTGGTGGTCCTAAACCCTGCGGTGGGTGGTTTTGCCATGGTTGATGGCGCTTCGCCGGTGGGCCGCGGAGCACGGTGCGAGCCCGCCCGGCCGAGGGAGGACGGCGCGCATCTCGCGGGCGGGTCGTCCCGCGTCGCGGCCGCGTGCCGACCGCGCCGGGCGGGCGCCGGGACGGCCACGACACCGCACCCGCGCGCGGCCCGGCCCGGCCTCGCATAGGCGAGGAGCCGGGCGAACGCGCTCGACCGTCTCGTATCGCCCCCGGGGGCTCCCACGCGGCGGCCCGGGCAGCCGGCCGGCGACCGCCCGCGGGAGCCGGCGAAGGCGGGGGAGGACCCGGGCTCATCCCGCCTCGATGCGGGTGCTCACACGGCCGCGCTGCGGACCCGGTCCTGATCGACCTCCGGGCCGTCGCCCGGGGCCCGCTCCCGCATCACGAACACCACCCGCAGCGTGGCGATCCAGTTGAGGGCGGCGCCGAGCACGTGCAGCTCGACGAGCACCGCGGGCACGGCGAGCGCGTACTGCACCACGCCGACCACGCCCTGGGCGAGCTCGAGGGCGAGCAGCACGAGCAGGGCGCGCCGCACCGTGGCGGGGGCGTCGGTCACGTGCACGGCGACCAGCAGCGCGAACGTCAGGCCCAGCGTGACCCACACCGCGTCCGAGTGCAGCCGGGTCACCGTCTCGATGTCGAAGGCGAACCGGGTGGCGATCTCGTCGCCGGAGTGCGGCCCGGTGCCGGTGACCACGACGCCGAGCACGATCAGCACGAACATCGCCGCGACCAGCACGAAGCTCAGCGCGCGGATCTCGCGCCGCACCGCCAGGCGCACCGGCCCGTCGCCCTCGCCGGAGCGGGCGTACAGGGCGTACGCGGCGGCGATCATGCCGATCGACAGCAGGAAGTGCACGCTCACGGTGACCGGGTTGAGCAGGGTGTGCACGACCACGCCGCCCCATACGGCCTGCAGGATCACGCCGAGCGGCTGCAGGGCGGCGAGCCTGACGAGCGAGTCGCGGCGCGGGGTGAGCCGCCAGGCGGCGACGAAGGCGGCGACCGCCACGGCGAGCACGAGGAACGTCACGAGCCGGTTGCCGAACTCGATCGCCATGTTGATCGGCGCGTGGTCGTCGTGCGGCACCGGGACGAAGCTGTCGGGGGTGCACTGCGGCCACGTCGGGCAGCCCAGCCCGGAGCCGGTGAGCCGTACCGCCGCCCCGGTGACGGTGATCAGAGCGTTGACGACGACCGCCGCGAGCGCCCAGCGGCGCATGCCGGCGGGTGTGGGCGACCACACCGAGCCGAGCAGGCGGGCCGCGCTGGCAGGGGACTGATCATGGGTGCGGGACACGACACTCATGCTAGGAGCACCACCTGCCGGTCCCGTCATCGGCCGGGCGGCCGGGGCCGCGCGGCCACGACGCACGAGGTCGATCCCGGTGCCGGCGGGGCGCCGCCCGCCCGTCCCGCCGGTGCCGCCGGCGCGGGCAGGGCCGTACGGCCCGGCGACCGCGCCGCCATCCGGCGGCCGCTCACCCGTCGGCGGAGGTGCGGGTGGAGCCGAACGAGGCGGCCACCACGCAGAGGATCGCCGCCCACTCGCGCACGTCGAGCACCTCGCCGAGGATGATCAGCCCCACCAGGGCCGCCGCGGCGGGCTCCAGGCTCATCAGGATGCCGAACACCCGCTTGGGCATCCGGCGCAGCGCCTCCAGCTCGATCGAGTACGGGATCACCGA
>Ga0065720_1020788_pt1 | contig 12748 bp, 10 predicted proteins | sample Thericmetagenome_FD_59107 | JGI IMG/M metagenome (GOLD analysis project Ga0065720, IMG submission 59107) | Thermophilic microbial communities from the Joint Bioenergy Institute, California, USA of rice/straw/compost enrichment - eDNA_2 v2... | ecosystem: Engineered > Solid waste > Grass >... | reverse complement strand
AGGCTCTTGGAGGAGAAAGATGGGGAATGGCTCCGCACCCTCGACGGCGGTTCGCCTGGGGAGGGGCAGCATTGCCGGCTGGTTTTGGTGATATAGTACCTTGCTGGTACTACTACCTTGTGTTGTGTTATGTTGTGTTGCTTGTGGGTTTGTCAGTGTATCCAGGGCTTACTGCTGCTGCTGCTATTGCTATATTAGGCGTTATGGGTCTGGGTTGGTTTTGGTCTTGGTTTGGTCTGGCTTGATGGTGGCTGGATTGATTCACACATCATAATGGAATGAAATGAACCAAAATGCGAAGCAGATTTCGTGATGGACTTGGGTTACTTGTTTACTGCATTAAGTGACTGGGATGAGCAAGAGAAGGTCTTTAGTCTGCCAGGTTTTGAGCCAGATTCTGTTCCTTCTTTTTGGGGAAGATGGCTTTTGAGCTTCCTGCCAAGTGACTCTTGACCAGGTGTGAACCGGCTGAAGAGAGCTGCGCGGTGGTCTTTTTTGCTTGACTAAGGTGCATAGACACATAATTACATTGCGTTTGATGAAGTGCATGTTCCATTTGGAAATAAATGCAAAAGATATACAATCCTTTCCGTAGTCATGACGTTGAAAATCTGGCCCCCTATTTTGTGGAGGATCTAGGTTGTCCTCTGCCACCAAACTGTATACCTGATCATGTACGTTTTGACTTCTGCATGGCAAAAAATTCCAATGTTTTATTGCTGTGATTCTATTTCTTTGCCTTTTTTTTTTTTTTTTTGCAAGTGCACACATTCATTCAGCCATTACAATTACAACTGATGGTTCCTATCACATCTTGCAACATCCAAGGCTTGAATGGCTTGCATAGAGATGACTACCACAGGTTCTTCTGAATCAGGGACACTAACACCACTCACTAGGGCTGTTATCTCCCGCCATCTGTTTTGGATTGTAATTGGTCAAGTTTCCCCGAACTATGTAGCATAGTTCTCAACACAGAGTGAGACATGGAAAAGAGTGTTCGACCTAACAGTTTTGGGGGCTAAATTTTCCTCTGTATAACCTCTTTTGCAGGTTATGCCATGGGAAGAAACACTTTTCAGCTGATGTTCGATTGTACGCTGAGCCATATCCGATCTATCGAAGTGCACTACCTTCCTCTTTCTCAGACACGTATTCTATCATCATGTCTGCTTCTTTTCCGTTTCATGCTGGTTTTAATCTTTGCTTACCCGTGATGAGCTGTCAATATAGTGCATAGCCTAGGGAGCTAGCAAACACATGGTGACTCTTAAATCCCATGGAAAACATATAAAAAAATCAAAGAGCACCCTGGCTTTTCAAGGGCTCAGCTCGTATTCCATCACAGAACCAAAACACCCTTGATCAACATCATTGAATCAGCCACGCTTCGGTTGAACAAGTTCCAGTGAGCCAAAATGTGCTTGCTTCTTTTTCATATTTTCTTTTATGGCTATCCCTCTTGTTTGGCAGTGCTTTCACCCCGAGCATTCCTCATTGGGATCAGTCACTATCCATGATTGAAAACACCGCGAGGTTCCTAAATTCTCAGCCTCCAGGCTCTATTGAAGGCCACTTTATCGTAGAAGATCTTCTGGAGCAAAACATAAGCAAGAATCACATCCTGCAGTCTTGTGGACAGGATTCATGCGTGTCATCAATCTTCGTCAAGCATGGAAGTGAAGTACCCCCTTTGCTGAGCACTTCCTGCAGGTCATCCGCAATATCCGGGGTGACCCAAGCACGAGCTGGCGAGTCTACACAGTTTCGGGCCAACACACCATTACGCAGCATCTAGTGCCACACAGGAAGTGTTATGAGGCATCTCTTGAACTACTTGGGAATATAACACTGCTTCTGGGGTATGATATATAGCGAACAGACTCTCCCACGAAGCTCAGTTGTCGATCTAGTCTTCATTATCTTTCTTTTCATCTTTTGTGTTTCTTGTCCTTATTTTCGTCGCCGTTCATTTATCACCAAACTGGAGTTATTAAGAACATCTCGGTTGGAATTGTGAGGATCTCGGACAGGACAATATTGTGTGTGTGAATGCATCACTCACTAGCTTTTGCTTGTTCAACCCTCCGGTATCCAAGAGTGCCCCGACACCGCTTCAAGGTCGGAGCCAATTGTAATATGCCAGACCTGAGACTGTGACGATATGTCCGAGTCGATGATAAGCAATAGTTCAGGTTCTGAATGTCTTCCGTGCTACATAGAGGCCTGATAAATTTGGAAGGTATATAAAGCTTACATACCTACCCATCTACTTGAAATCTATTTAAGAAATTCGCGATCAGTAATAGGTCCTCATATCCCTAGGCGGAACACAGAACGAGTTAACTGCGGTCATCTAAATACAATCGAGATGCGAGTGTGCTCTTTTCCGAAAAAAAAAAAGGTCTGCGGTTTAGCTGTCTTGGATCGAAGTTATGGTCCGTCATTACAAGAGGTAAAGCATCTGTTTCAGTGTCTCAAAGCCACGAGACAGATAGTTCGGTGCCCTGTTACCAGGTAACATGCCCTTACATACCTAAGTGCAACAATATTGGCAACTTCGGAGCTGATATAAGGTGGCCTTTGACCATGGAAAAAAGTATATAATGACTCGATAACTTCTCTACAGACTACAGAGCAAGTGGACACACAACTCACCACAACCAACTCAAAAAGCCACTTCTTTAACATTTCAGCTTTCAGATTGAGTAAAAGTGGCCATCTAGGACAGCCAACATGCCGCTATTTTTGTTCCAGATCTTCCTTTGGGTTCTTTGGTTGTCGTTTGGCAATACTTTTGCCATGACCATCCACCCTCGGGCCCAGTTGCACTCTACAAGCAAAGAACGAGCCACGGATCTTATTGCCCAGCTTCCGCAACCCAACAATGATCACAGTATCTTCAATGAATCCGCAGCTTGGAATGTCAGCAACTGGGTTCCAACTGAACACGATGCCTTGCGTCCCCTTGCGAATCATTGCGGTCCTTCTACCTTCATTGACCAGACTAGCAATGCATCGCCTTTCGCCAACCATTGTTTGCAAATCGTACGAAACATTCAGGGTGACAAAAAAACAAGTTGGCGAATTGCGGTGGGCCGCCACCGCACAATTGCATCGCATGCAACCTGTCATTTTGGTGTGGAATCCAATGGCGGAGGGAACAATATTTTCTTTGACGTTGGAGGAGAAGATGTTGAGGACCTCATCAGGGATTCAGTTAGAAAGTTCCGCAGATCGAACGGCAGGATTGGTGCTAAAGGCGTCATGTCTTGCTCGGGAAGTTTTGGTAGAGAAGAGGTGCTCTGGGGCATCTTCTGAGCAGTCGAATGCAGGACCAATCCTGCTCATTTTCTATACTGTTAAGGTCGATACGTGGTAGTTCAAGGAGGATGGCGACACCTCATGCGACATGGAGCTGGTGCTGTGTTTGCATGTCTAACAACTTTTACACATTCTCAAGTACCTAAAAAAAATGCTCCAGCGTTCATTCAAGGTCAAAATATACCTGACAGAGTCGCGAAAATATCACCACTCGCATCATGAGATCTGTCCTTGCTTACCAAAGGATGTTAGTCAGATCTCTGTGGTATAGACTACACCAGCTCCTGGCAGGATTCGTTACTAACCACAGCTATTAACATGTACACTTGAGCAGTACTCCTCTCCTATCTATTACTTTTTTCTGCAGCGTTGTTCTTCAAGTTTCAAGATCATTCATCATCACAATTGTGGTTCACATCCTTATTGTCAGAAATGCTTGGAAGGGGGATGGAGATAGGGCTTGCGTCCATCGCACGAAGTGCAACTTGCCCAATTATATTCTGCATTTGACAAACTTGAATGCTATGTCTCGCAGTTTTCTACCGAGGACATGCGGCTTGAGTCCTCCAAGTAGAGCCCCTGTTGCCAGAATGCTGCAAGTCAAGTGATCAGGATCCTACTGACATGCCTTTGATATTTCCATGTCTCCTTACACAGTCGGATTTAGCCAAATTGGCCCACTTTAACCGATCCATCACAATTGGCATCTTGCATTTAGAAAATCCTGAGCTGTGTCTGTAAGATCCCGGTGAACAGGATTTCGCGCCGCAAAATGGGAACATAAACTCGTTTTTAGGTGAGGAGCTCGTTGAGGTTTTTCAATATAGCCGATACGTTGTGTCTGTATAGAAATCTTTCAATGCCACTCTCCTCTGTAGATCTTGGTGGTAATGGAATGCTCGGGTAATACTGAATTCCAGAGGATCGGGTGCCTGGAAACTCTTTGACTCAAAAATGGACTATCAGAACATTGATTCTTTTTGTTGCGGGCTGTTCTGTGGGTCACCGCCAAGATATCAACTCATCAAGGTTAGAGTCCTCCATGGTATCACAGGGGATGTACCTCATGATGACTCGTACTGCTTATGTGTGTTTATATTCAGATACAATGTATTAAGGCCTAAACACCTGAGTAACAACGTTACATAAAGCTGTATATAACTCCTTGGCTCTTCTACCAGTTACTTAGGGGGTTTACTAGCTTCCTCCTTTGAAGCCTCGTTCTATCCTGATCTCAGTTTCCGGAATATACTTACATGGAGTCGTCACTTCGAGCAAAAATAGAAGTAACAACGATTCTTGGATGCAGATTTTCTGTGGGCTAGAGTGTACTTTCCAGGAAAAAAGTGTTACCCCGCTTACTGAAATAGCATGCGAAGATCCTTCATTTCTTCCTTTGAGAAGGATTTTTCCCAAGGAGGATTCAATCCTTCAAGTGATGATTTTGCTCAGAGCCATTGAGTTGACCTCGCAGTCGGCAGTTCTCACACCTGACTGGTGGTGGCTATAAGAGGATTGAAAAAGGGATATGAGGATGAAGAGAATCCTCTACAGCTGGGATCAACACACAGCTCGTCACGCCGATCTCAAATAACCATTTTGTTTCAAAATTCTGACTGAGAAAATTTGGCCTAGCGAGGAGAACCAAAATGAAGCTGCCCCTGTTCCAAATCGGCCTCTGGGCTTTCTACCCCTTGTTCACCAGCACCCTCGGAATGTCTATCCCCGTTAGCGACAAGTCCCTCCCTGCCAGAGAGAATTCGGTTCAGGGTCATGCTGATCACGTTATCCGTGACGATTCAGCAGCTTGGAATGTCACAGAATGGGGACCGACTCGTCGTGACGCCTTGAGTCCTCGTGCTGTGAACCATTGTGGTGCCTCGACCTTTGTTGACCAGACCAGCAATGCGTCACCTCTCGTCGACCACTGCTTGCAGACCATCCGCAATATCCAAGGTGACCCAACCACTAGCTGGAGAACTTCGACAGGCAGACACCGTACCATTGCATCACATGCAACCTGCCGTTTTGGCGTTGAATCCACTGGCTCTGGATCCAATATATGGTTCGATGTTGGAGGAGAAGATGTTCAGGATCTCATCAGGGATTCGGTCAGGAAGTTTGCCAGAAATGGCAAAGTTGGTGCCAAGGGCGTCATGTCCTGCTATGCGAACAACGGTAGACAACAAGTGCTCTGGGGCATCTTCTGAGGACCTCAAAGACACAAGACATGGGGGGGAGAGGAGGGAGGAAAGAGGGTGAAACGTCTTAGGAACTCGGTTGTCAACCTTGCCCTTGCTTTCTTTCTTCTTGATAACCTGATTATTCAGGAGTTATCTGTTTCCTATATCGTTGTGTGTGGTAGCTCGGGGAAGACTGTACATCTTTGAGCAAGCTAACGTTGTGTTTGGAATGAACATCTATGGCTGCTCAACATTCAAAGGAACACCGATGTTCATTCATTGTCAGCAAAATTGACAGGATTATCCAGGCTACAAAGTGTTTACTGTGCATGCTGTACATCGCTTGCTTTTGCAGCAGCTGTGACCATGGATGCACTTCGCATATGCTCTCCCCCCTCCTTCCCCCCCCCCCTCCCCCTTACCCAGGAAATGATCAAGTGTAGAAAAAGATGGTAGCTCACTGGACTCCATGTTTAACCAAGAGTTTCTGCACAAGAGCATCAGCTAGCCCGCCATGACAGTTCTGAAAGAGAGTACTTAGAGAGAACCCAGGAGATAATGCCGACTCATGCCTTGGTTACACGGCTGTGTGAGCCACATTCTCCAAATTCTCAGGCCCTTAGGATTATTGTGTCAACTGTTGGAACGATCTCAGTCATTCAGGATGCAAAGCAGATGCTGGATAGAGGAAACTGTCTGTCCCTCACCAATTCAGGCATTATCCCTGGCCAAGTGATGCTCGGTCAAGATCCGGGAAGGGGTTGCCTAAAGAAGAGCGATATAAATGGCAAACAGGAGGTTAAGAACCTCAGCGATTCAGGTTTCATGCATGAATTGAATGCGCAGGTTGGCAGGAAAAACGTGTGTGGTCTCTCGTCCTTTCTTGACCTGATATCAAAGGTATCAATTCTTGTTCAGGACTGCCTACAGACTATCACAAACTTTAAAGATAACCAATCCATGAAGTGGTAATGTTTTGCTTGACTGACTAAACGATGTCACACGATTGTGAAGCATGCGTATTGCAGTTTTGGTGTCAAACCAGTCGGTCTGGTGACACGAAACTCGTTCTTCTGGGTTGTGGCAAGATGTCTAGATGTCTAGCATATTCGTAATGACGTGTTGGAGAGGTTTTGGCAAGACTGGCCAGATTGGTGCTTTAGGCATCACGGATTGCATGGGAGATGTGCAAAAGCAACTGGCAAAATGGGGACTCTACGAGCAGCTCAAAAGCTAGGAGATGGAGAAGCCAAACATTGACCAGCTAATCCCGTCCAGTGTCTCCTCTGGGCGCTCAACTGCTGACCTGTTCCATCCTTTCTTCCTACGGCTTTTTGCAGGTTTCCACTTCCTTACGTACTTACAAATCATCTGCGAGCCTATATGTAGTCAGAGCAATTTGTAAAGATTTCAGCTCCCAGGTCCTTTCACGGTTTCTTAGATATTCTTGAAGGAATCTACATGAACGTGCAATCTAAAGTTGTGCCTACATATTCCCTGAGACCTCTTGCTATTGAACTCCAATGATTACGAGTAATTGGTGGCTTGACCAATTCTAAGACGGATTGGCCACGTGCAGGTATGCTCCAATGAACGATAGGGCCGCTGTTCACCAAGTTAGAAATAAGAAATGTCTCTCCATGGAGGTTGGACTGTCAGAGCAAACATTATACTTGCCAACGGCTATTAACTGGCATTTTCAGCCATGTTCAACTTGCCGTAGAGAGGGGAAAAGATCATCGAGGCTGATAGCCATAGTTCTGCAGATACACCCCCAGTGAAAAGGTGTAGATGAATCATGATGATTGGGATGCCTGTTTCGGTACCGACTACTCGGCTTGCGGACCTGGGCCTTGCTGTTGGTTTGTTGGCTATGGATTAGGTATGTTTACTGCCGGGTATCCTTCTAGACCTGGCAAAGGAGGGCTCACCTGCCTGCCTAGCTTGCATAAGCACGAAGCTTGGGACGCACCAAGACTCGATCTAACGGTCCCGCAGCCGTGGTCAGGAGCCGTTGGAACACTCAAGCTAATCTTAACCTAATCTTTTAACACTCGACTCTCCTCGTCATGCAGCGAATCACCACTGCGCAATGGCTCGGAAACTGATGAGATGCAACTGACTAGTCTGCTGTTGGTTCCATGTTAGCGGAGGCAGCTTCTTTCTCCAGAATTGTGCGTACTTGGGGTCGCGTATATATTCAGCCCCTTAACTTCCCAGCAGGTCGATGTTGGTGCTCTTCTCCAGTCAAGCTCTCGAACGGATGGTCAGTCCAGTTCACCCAATCCTCATACTCATACAGCCAGCCTCACTGTTAAACTATCTTGTCACCTTCGTCGATCATAGGTGCTTGAGCTCTGACCGGACTTCGAGCCAGCCTCCTCTCCTCACACTACACCGATGTTTGCTTGACTCGGACACAAACCTCGAACCGAGCCCTTCTCCCTACCTCGAGGCCCTTCCTCTCATAGCCTTTTCACCGCTTCTTTCGGCAGACAGGCTAAAGGAGAGAAGGAAGACATGGGCAGGTCTGGCTTACAAGTACGGAAATGTCCTCATGCATATGCACGGTGTGCTCGCCGTCGTCCTTCTCGAGGAATCTGTTGATGTCTTTGGCCAGTCTTCTCCCCGACTCGCCCATCGTCAACCGCGTCTTGCCTATTAACCCCTGGGTACAGGTCAAGAACGTGTATGTGAGGATTAGGGTGTAGACCACGCAATGATCTGCGTTTCAACCCTCCAGTCCCTGACGTCCGACGCCCGCGGCGCCATGTGGCATTGCCTCGAACTTGCATGCACGGGCCCCTCCCAAATTTCCCCTCGCCCACCCCCATTGTCCCCTCTCTCCCCCTGGCATCCGCTACCGATCCAAGCCAACCAAACAGAATGCTGATTCTAGAAATGGAAGGTGGGGCTTGCAGCCAGGAAGGCCAGAAAAAACATCATGCGCGTGGCTTGATGACAGGTGTGTTAGCCATAACCGTAGCATGTCCGGCACATCCATATCCACTTTCTCCCACATCGTCGGCACAAACTTGCGACTGTCTCCCTCTGACGGTTGAAATGGTTGCATTGTGGTCGAATATTGCTGTTTGATAAACCAGATATCTTCCTGAGAAGGCATTTTGACGAGAGCAGGTGTTGCGAGAAGACACTGGCTAGTTGCCTAACTTGGATATGACAGTTTGTGATGGAAGTCCTGCTGAGTGAGATGGGCGCTTATGCGCTTTATGGAAATACCGGATATGAAGAGAAATCGAGGTGCAGAGCTGCCAGCCACATAGACACCTACTCACTTTCACAGAGACTACCGACATCACCTATCTAAGGACCTATGACAAGATCGACGGATGCCGGCCCGAGAATTGTTGCTTGCACCCATCTAGCCGATAGCTTGCGCGACGGCTTGATATTCTTGGAAAGCCAGGATGAGCTGGATGTTCGAATGGAAACATAGCCTCGGCCTCGACAACCGGCTGCTCGCCCAGCAACGTGCATCTCTCTCAGTGCGAGCCAGCCAGACAAACAATCCTAAGTGGATGAGCCGACACCAATCAGTCATCTTTTGTCTTTGTTGGAGTTTGTCCAGCCAATCTGGCCGTCCGAGCTGAGTCGGGAAGCCATGCCGCGGACAGAAAATCATTGTGTGAGAATATGCCAAATCGTCACACGGGCCGATGGCACCGATGCGTCCAAGTCATACTGTGCACATTGACTGCAAGTCCCAAGCGCTTCAGCTATTGTGAGAAGCATGCGTCTAATGTCCAAACAGAAGAATTGACAAGCTTCACCTTGAAAGACATTTCGGTCTGGCGCGGAGCAGTCTCCCTCGCTATGCGGGGCGACGGCCAGGCCGGGTCAGCGAGAATATGAAATTCTTGGACAACTGTGACTGGGACGGGACCACGAAGCTGCTGCCGTCTCTTTCGGTCAAGATGCTGGTACCAAGACTGGGTACAATATGTACATCTGTGACATTCTCGAGCGGGGCGCAAGGCTGAGGTAGCGTCACAAACCAGCCAGACTGTGCCAACACAACAGAAAGACCTTCTCTTTTGTTCAATTGACGGGAATATAAGTGCAAATGGTTATACGACTGTTGGATATTGTCAGTTGGCCTGGGAGAAGCCAGAGGCAGTGCCTTGGTTAACAGAATTGAGCTGGACTCAGGATCAATTGACAACAAGCAGATGATGGAGCACTCACCCGGGCCGCAGATGTGGCCGCATCGAGTTTTAAAAATTCATGACGAGGCGGAGCCGTTTGAGCAGTACTGTTGGCAAGGCACAAAATCAAATTGAAAGGCGTGTGGACATTATGAGTGGGAGATGTTCGAGAACCCGCAGGGCTGTGGCTGAACCAGCCAATCACAGCACATGCCTTCTGTGGCGCAGATGAAGCCCACAAAAATGGGCCTCCCTGGCAGTGAATCCGCATCCTGGCTCCAGGCCAGTGAACAACGGCCAAAGGTTGGTCCAAGCCACAAATCCACTGCTGTCGAACTTTGCCAGTGGGTCCATTGTCTGTGGGGATGTGTGTGGTGGATCCGTTTGGCGATTATACCTCTCAATCGCGGTCCAGACTCCGGATGAAGCTGCGGCGGACACAGTAAGAAGGACAGTCATTGGACAACACCCGGCGCGCGCTGCTCTCTGATCGTGAATCTGAGCTTCATACATGAACCGCAGCCGGGCAGACGTTTCCCTTCCCGGATGATCGGCCAACAAAGGGTCCCGCAACTGGGCAACGGGCACCAATCCGTATGGACCGTGTGCCACTAGTCGCTATCGGGGTTGACCGTTGAGATTTATCGTGCTGATCGAGTGACACGTTGGCCGGCGCGAGGACCGCAAACGGATAACGCATGAGTCTATTACTACACTTCGTCTCGGTTTTTGCTCACCAATGCACATGCCCAAGTTCTGTGAAGTCCCAAAATAGAGGGCCGCATCGTGTACTAGTCGTGCTCGCTGCTCAGCGCTCAGCGGCATGCCGTCTCTTGTCTATTTTGCAGGTACTGTCCTCTTATTCTCTACTTACGGTAAGCTAGGCAGGACTGCACTTGCGTCCCCGTGCCTTTCCTCGCCTCCCCCATTCTGAGTCCCTCCCTATTGCTATCATGGCTCCCATGGACCATGGCTGTGGCTCGCTGGCCAAACAATGAGGCCCGCATCTAATTTCTGATGGCGTCCCCCTCCGCCATCCCCTGGACCTCCAGACTGCCTGATGGATTTCCCGCCTCGATTTCGCCCATTCCTCTGCCTTTCGGCATGCAGGGCCTTCCACGATGCCGGGGACGGGCTGCCGAGTCGGTAAGTGGTATATATACTTGCTGGTAGACGTTTCTCATCATGCCACGGTCCTCTCATCTCAACCCACGTACTACCCATTCCACCTCTACCCATATCATCCTCCTCAATGCCAGCCCTCCCGACAGCAGACATGAGCAGACTTTCTCTCGAGTCGGATTCTGACAGCATTCGGGAGCATTCCTGGGTGCCATCACAACGCTCCAGTCCATCCGAGTGGCAGCAAGATCCAAGCGACTGGGAGAGTGGTGAGGACGATGACGAGGAGGAGGACACAGACATCGTGACTTCTCCATCCGGCTTCCGCTACAACATCTCGCGGCTTTCTCCAAGGACCAAGAAGGTGGTCAAGAGCCTATTCAGAGAATCCCCCTCACGAGACCCCCCGCAAATCTCTCTCGAGCTCTGCGGCATCCGACAAGAAGACCCACACGGCAACGGCTACTTTTACGCCTTCCAACTACACGAAACAGTGCCTTGTTCCGTCCGCATTGGTGCTAAAAGCAGTGGGCGCTTTGCGATCCCCCGTTGCGAGTGTCCCGACGCGCGTTATCGGCGCGTCCGGCCCTGTAAACACCTCATCTGGCTGTTTGACCGTATCGCCAAACAGACCCTCTTCGATCATGACCCAAACTCAGAGCTCACTCTGACCGAGTACGGCTACCCACAAGAGCTGGGCAACCCTTTCGATCAGATCTCCCAGCTCCGTCTCGACGTGCTCGCCGATGCCCTGCGCTGCAACATCTCGGACCCAGACAGCGACTCCTCTCCGCCTAGCCTGTCCCGCCTTCGCGAAGCTGCCGACATTGTCGCCTCCTTAGCTGGCATCCCCCCTCACGAGGTGCCTACCCCCCAACCCCCTCCCTCTTCCGACAGGTCCCTCATCCACCGCGGCGACCTCGCCTCGACCCTTATCTCCCTCCTCCTAGCATCCCACTCCCTAACCGAATGGCTCCGCTCAGCTCTCGACCCCCTTCTCGACCCAGCCGTAGACCCCTTCCGCCAAATCCAGCACCGCGTGGACCGCGTCCTATTCGAACTATCCTCTTACCCATCATCATCCCAGCGCAACCCTCTTAAACAAGCCGAAGGCCCTCGCAACGCCCCCTGGGCAGCAACTCAAATCCAGCGCTGCGTCAAACGCATTGAGACACTCCTCACTCGCTCGACAGCCCCGTTACCCCCCGTCTCACGAGCGTCAGCCGCCCAGGCGTTGGTACATATCCTTCGCAGTGTGGCGACGCACTCAGACCCGGAGTTATACCGTCTCCTGATCGGCGATGCAAAGGATACAAGTTTTGCCGTGAACGCGCTTGCACTTTTGCCTGAGCAAAGCCAGTTCGCCGAGGACCTAGCCGGGGTCATGGAGGTTATCGGCAAGCGCGGGGCAGGGGGAAAGTGGGCTGAAGAAATGAGCGCTCTGGTCGCGAGGATGAGGCGGTACCGGCCTCCGGAGCCCGAGCCGGGGACAGTCGGGTCAGCCAGCACGGTCAGCGCCCCATCCATGGGTCAAACTCCGCCCTTGAACATCTCTCCGACCGCTCAGTCATCCCCAGCACCCGTCCAACTTACCCCCTCAGCCTCCTCCACCCAACCACAACTCCATCCCCACCCTTCACAGCCCCAAAAGAAGCCCTCCCCCCCGCCTAAATTCACCACCCGTACCTCAACCTCCTCTTCCTCCGGAGGGAACTTCCACTTCCTAGCCCCCATAACCCCCAAGACCTCGCTCACCCGCGGCCGGGGAGGCCGCGGTCTACGAGGCCGAGGACGGGGCAGTACAGGGACCAGCAGAAGCAGTAAGACATCTGGTCCGCGGGGGGGGAAACGGCCTGCTCCAGGGTCAGCTAATGATGAGACACGAATTTGGGATACGCCTTCGGTTGGAGCCGGTTCAGGGGTTGTGGCTGGAGGGCGACGAGGGAGTGCCGA
>Ga0065720_1020787_pt1 | contig 12749 bp, 8 predicted proteins | sample Thericmetagenome_FD_59107 | JGI IMG/M metagenome (GOLD analysis project Ga0065720, IMG submission 59107) | Thermophilic microbial communities from the Joint Bioenergy Institute, California, USA of rice/straw/compost enrichment - eDNA_2 v2... | ecosystem: Engineered > Solid waste > Grass >... | reverse complement strand
GGTGTGCTGGTGGGTGTCTGGGGCCGCGAGCCGGTACGATTGGTATTTTTCAGCGGCGGAGGCGGTGGAGAGAAAGCTTGGTCGACGGCCGGTTCGCTGCGGGCCTGGGTATGGTAATAGTAAGTTGAGGACAGCAACGAGGACGACGAAGGAACAGCCCACGATGGTTGGGAGCGTGCGTCCAGGCTTGTGCTACTGCTTTGTGTGTCGAGTCCGGGAGACACAAGCGAATAGGCGCTCTCCGAGCCCGTCGTTGAGGGACGCTGGCCGGAGTCAGTGGACTGGTTATGATCTGAGTACGCCGACAACAGGCTCGAGATCGATCCTACCGGCGACGGCGCCGCGTTTCTAGGGGGAGCCAATGCCGGGCTGACACTCGAGGCCTGAGTTGGCATAGAAGGGAGTGGCGCAGGGACTGTGGCAGTCGCTGGTACTGGTGCCGATGCTGGTGCGGGTGCTGGTACGGGCCTAGGTACGGATACAGGAGCCGGCGCCGGTGCCTGACCGGTTGCTGGCGGCTCTGCTGAACCACCAACAGGCCGGCGACGCGGGAATTGCAGCCACTTCATGGCTTCTAACGGCAATGGTGAAGATTTCGGCGGCAGGGGCGGTGCGGGCAGAGAATCCCGGTCTTGGGGGTTGGCGGACACAGCCCTACCACCAGCAGCTTCCCCCACTTTCTCTGATGAGCTTGCTGTTCCGCTGGCTGTATCGCTTCTGCTCGCGTTCTTCTTGGGCGATGGAGGATTCACAGAAGAAAATGATGCAGATGAAGGAGAAGGTGAAGCGGGCAACCCAGCAGCAACAGGAACCCGAGGGACCCGGGCCAGAAGCGGGGACGGGGTAGGCAGCCCCGATGTCTCTTGCGTGTGACTGGCCAGCTGCTTCTCGGGCACTTGAGGAAGCGGAGACAGAGGAGACGATAGATCCAGATCAAGGCCCGGCTGCGATTCGAACTCAAAGCTGGGGAGGGAAGGAGGCGCCGGCAAAGCTTTTGAGAAGCGGGAACGGCCGGCTGATTGGGGGCTGCTGGAGCCATTGGGGCCTTTGTGGCCCATTGTGCGCAAGGTGGTAGCTATACCCATCATGTCCACTTTTTTATGTATCTACCTAGGTAGGTAAGGTAGGTATGTTGTGTGATGCTTTGTGCGTCGTGTGTGTCGAGTGTGTTGAGTGTCGTGTGCTGGACTCACCCGGCGACGTCTAATGCTGCCTGTCTACGGGCAGCGTCTCACACGAATGAATAATAATTGGAAAATTGTGAGCGACGATCCTTTTGATGTTCCTTCTCGCACACGCCGTGAGAAGCCCACATCTGGAGTCGCACAGCGCACTGCAGGTCTGCCAACAACGATATCCCGACTTATATACCGTCGGCTCAGGATGTGGGTGGGATTGTGAGTGCAAGTGTAGTGTGATGCCGCCAGGGACACAAGATATCAGCCGGGACCGTAATTAACAGAGAGGCTGAATTCTGATATGGCTGATATCAGGAGCCTTGGTAGAATATACCTGGAAGTGCTGTGTATATATACAAGAGTCTGCACAATAGGAAGACACGAGGACAGAACAAGATCTTCAAAAAAAAAAAAAAATAAAAAAAAACACCCCCGAGCCACAGCAGGCCGGTCTCCTCTGAGTGGAAAATCTCTGATGATGCCGCATGGCGCAGGCAGTCCCCAACCCAGCACTAACCATGTAACTAACCATGATGGTTTGGCTCTCCATCCATGTGCTGCTCACCCATGGCCGGCTGAAACGGCGACTAGCGACCAGCAGGGCCAAGACCGTGCTGGACCACACAAAGCCACACAACGCCGTGCCTTTAATGACAGGGAGCCAACCCAAGCAATCACCACTGTTGGAACCGCTGGGCCAGTGGACCGTCGACGCGACAAATCACTGGCCCATTTTTCTCACTCATCTCGTCGATCTGCCAGGGGCAGCTGTCTGGCGATTCATGCCGCGGGTTTGCGGAACTTTAGATGATGACAGATCCTTTCCCCCTTCTTCCCCCATTTTTTTTCATCGCAAGTCGCTTTGTCCACAGATCGTGTTCCGCACCCCTCCCTTATCATTGCTAGCCTGTGCCTCTGTGCATGTGAAGATATCCTATCTACGTATGTCCTATAGGTAACTGCGAACCCGCTGGGTAAAGAATATGCATCAAGACCGATCAAGATGCTGATGAAGAATGAATGATGGATGAGTGGTGTGGAATCACCGGATGGATGCCCAGAAAAATGATGACTGATGTGATAGCCCCGATGGCACTGATGTCAGCCATGTCCCCAATCAATTAATCCATGGATGGGAGGGGCTGTCGTCACTCCTCAGACCTTGTCTGGTTGTGGAGCTCTCCTGCTCAAAGTGAACCCTGGCGCCACCATCCCACCCATCCCGCATTGCAGTAGCCATGGCTGCTAACCCAGCGCCGGCTGCTGTTTGTTGCCCACCATAATTTCCAGCAGTTTGAAAGCGCACATGCTTGGACCTGAATGAATCTATGTCTGAATGAACAAATGCTTCCAGAAACAATTTTTGCAATTCTACATCACATCTCGCTTTCTGGGTTGGATTCAAGGCAAATGTCGCATCATGTTGCAGCCCGCATGGATCCCCATATCCCATTCATCATATCATCATTCTTTCACCAACAATGTTTTCTCACTTTTGACAGCGCATCTTGCACCAAAGACGTGAATAGCCATTCAGGATTCCCCTGGTAGGTTGAGGGGTTTGTCACTGTCTTATCGATAAGAGAGTCCCACATCCTGGGCTCCCCCTCGGGTTAACGTCCAGGAGACAAGCCTTGAGTCCAATCCAGTTTGAATCTGATGTCTCTAAAGTCTTCAACGACAGCAGCTCAACCACATGTCTTAAACTGAATCTGGGTACCACATTTCAGGCACACGATTAGAGGTGTAGCTTGAATACTCCCTGCAGCCGCTCCTTCTGGTGCTGTTCCTGGGCCAGATGTAACCCACTGCGTTCCGTCCCTGCATCAAGCCGCAACGGCTTCGTATCAGTCTCGCTTCGTGCTCAAACCAACCTATTCAATTGAGAATTAAATTGCCAAGGTGATGAACCACGGCATGTGGTGAATGAGATGGACAAATGCTACACCGGCAGCCGACTCTGCTGTAGTCTTTACCCTGGCGGGGTGAGCTGCTCTTGTGCTTTGAGAAATCGTGACCAACTCCTCAGCTCGCTCCTTAGTTCGTGTCCTATGACCTCACACAGTCTGGGAATGTTGTGTTAAAGATCCATATACATACATCACTAAACGGAAAAATGTAAACAATGTCTGAGAGGAATGAGAATAGCATGTGAACCAGATTACAGTTACCCCATACTGGCATCATCATCCCAACCTTTTTGCCAGTGCCCTATGGCTCTAGGCACAGTGGTTCCTCTGTGCAACAGCTCCTCAAGTGTCTGACCCACCTGGCTTCTTCTGTGCTCTTCTTCCAAGCGCACACGTCCATGATAATGTCTCTGTCCTTGATGAAGAGGAAGCGCGCTTTGGCCCAGAAGCCGAATGTAGCCTATAAGCTGGAGCAATTGACTTATGAACCATGCTCTTCTCAAACATAGCCCTCGAGAAATAATAATGGCCGGCATTGCTGACTTGACAGCAGCTCTTGCTTCTGCTGACAGAAACAGAGCAACACGTGTCGAAACCATGCGACGAAGCCCGACGACTATTTCATTGTCAACTCTTGGTGCCCTTAGTGCCCTATGGGGCATCTTGTACTTCATGACCTGCTCCGGACGAAACTCTCGGGGGGTTCTGGCAGATGCTTCCTCGGGCATGCTACAGACCCGTCAATCCGACTCAGAGTCCCTCAACTCGACAGGTCTTGCACAGGCGGCTATCAACGGTCTAAATGCACGCTTCTACGAGTCTTCCAATGCGCGCTGGTCGTCTGACGAGCCGTGGTGGATCAGCGGTGTTGCGTTGACCATGGTGATCGAGTACATGCGTAGATCCGGGTCTAAAGAGTACCTAGATCAGGTCGAGGACGTCATCGAGGTGCAGCGCCAGCCGCTGAGCTGGTGGCCCTCCGGCGAGGGCGAGTTCCGCGCCGACGCGACTGATGACACAGGCTGGTGGGCGTTGGCCATGGTGCGCATGTACGATCTGACTGGCAACGAGGACTATCTCAACATCTCAATCAAGGATGAGGCCTATATGCGGCAGTGGTGGACGGATACAGAGTGCGGTGGTGGGCTGTATGTCGACATCCAGGATCTGACATACAAGAACGCGATTGCAAACGAGCTTTATCTCAAGCTGGTCGCGTCCCTGGCCAACAGGGCGCCCAATGCCACCATCTACCTCGATCGGGCACAGCAGGCTTGGACCTGGTTCTTGGGCTCAGGCATGATCAACGGCGTGAATCTCATCAACGACGGTCTTGCTCGCGATTCCAACACAGGCAGTTGTTACAACAACCGTCTACCCGTCTGGACATACAACCAAGGTGTCATTTTGGGCGCTCTTGTCGGTAGGTTTCTCTCCTCTTCTACCCCTATTCCTCACATATGAGTCCACCACTCACCGGGAAACCCTTTGCGCAGAGCTCTACCACGCAACCAAGGACGAGTCGTATCTCCTTTCAGCGCAGGCTATCGCCGATGCGGTGCTTTCTCCCTCCAACGGGTTAACCTCCTCCTCGGGTGTGCTCACCGAGACCTGTGAGGGATCCGACAGCTGCAACCAAGACCAACAGGTCTTCAAAGGTGTCTTCGCCCTCAACCTCGCCGAGCTGGGCGACGCGGTGGCTGGTGCGTCTTCTGATCCAGATGCCGGGCAAGACTATCGTGAGTATCTGGACACCAACATGCAGAGCATGTATGCGAACGATCGGTCTGAGATTGTGCCGACGCTTTTTGATTCAAGCACAGGGGATTTGTATGATGTAAGTTGGTCGGGGCCATTCCGCAATGCTACTATGCCAAAGCAGGCGAGTGCTATTGGCTTGTATGTGGCGAATATTTGAAGAACGGGAAGGGGTGAGTGAAAAGCTAGAAATGGAGAAAAATCTTTGGTTAGAATATGAAGCTCCATCTTTCCCCGCTTGTGTTTTGCATTGAGATGTTTGTCAGAATGATTAGAAGCTGGAGAGAAGTTTGTCGGGAAATATCTACAGTATGTTTGATGGAGGGGAGGGGTGGGGGGAAGGGCAGGGGGAATACAATAATATCAATCACCATAATCATCAAGACAGATGACATGGGTTGACTTGCTTATAAAAAGTGTCTTGGAAAAATGGTAGAACGAAGAAAAAAAAAACTCTCCTTAGGTAGATTGAATATCTAAGGGAAGAGGGCTGCTCCACCCTTGGACGAGCTAGCTCCATTGTCGTCAGTCATGTACCTCATCCACCTCTACCTTTCCATATGGCAAACCAAGCATAGAAAACAACGCCCAAGCAAAACTGGGCAATGGATATCAAAGGGCAACAAAAGCTGGCTCGAGAAAACGTACTGACGAACCTCCCATAGCATCCGCCTTTTGCACCGTTTCTCCATCTTCCTTCGTTCTCCAACTCCACTATGGTGAAGGAAACGCCCCTCTAAACCCATAGCCATTCCTCCAGCTCATAACGCCCCTTATTTTTGTATCAACTTCCATGCAAACAGCCTACAGGCTGAATGGCCTGCGGGGATAGCTGACGCCCTCAACCGCAGCGTTGTCCACAAACCAGCTGCACCTCTCCCCTGTACCTTCATTAACCAGCGCACAAGGCAGACCGTTGCCCTGCTCAAAGATCTCTTTCATAATTTCCTTCTTCCCGCCACCCGTAGCCACAAACGCGATCCTCACAGCATGCTTCACAACAGGCAGGGTGAGAGTAACGCGACGCGGCGGCGGCTTAGGCGAATCCTCAATGGGGGCAACCCAGGCGTCTGACTCACGCAGCAGTGGGTGACCAGGGAATAACGAGCAGGTATGACCATCTGGACCGCAGCCGAGCAGCAAAAGGTCGAAGATAGGCAGCTTGACCGAGTCACGGCTGGCAAAACTCTGAACAAGCGCCTGTTCATAGCGATCGGCCAGCTCCTGGGTGTCTTCAAGAGCTTCAGGATCGATGGTATGCACTTTGAACGGAGCAACACCCTCGGGAAGCTTGTCAAGGAGCTCGGCCTTGAGCAAACCATAGTTAGAGTCGGGATGATCGAGGGGCACCGCACGCTCGTCGGCGAAGAAAATCTCCCACTTGTCCCACTTGATCACATCCGTTTCAGAGGAAGGAGGAGCCAGAAGGGCCTGAGCTAGTGTCTTGGGAAGGGAGCCGCCCGAGACGGCGACCTTGAAGACGCCATGGCGCTGCAGACCAGCATCCTGGCACGAAATGACATAAGCACGGAGAGCGGCCGCAAGGGCGTCGATGGTAGGGAAGGCGTAGAGGTTGGCCTGTTTTGTCATTTCGGGGAATGGCGGTATTCGCGACTGGACTGCTGAACGTATCCGTCAACGAAGCAATTTGTAGTCCCAGCGTCAGTTCAAGTCCAAATGAGAAGCGAGCCGAGCCGGTTGTTATATCGGTGAGGTTGGAAGAGAAAGAAGGTCCTTAGGTCGTCTTGCGCGCTGGCGGCGATCGCCGTGGCAGAATTGATAGGAGTCCGTAGACTGTGGTACGTAAATTGTATGCAGGCTGCGGTGGGGTTAGAATATGGCCTGTGATGAAGCTTGGGCTCGATAGTGGGAGCAAAAGCACGCATACCAGGGTAAGTTTCCTCGAGAGAAGTGCTGCAGGCTTGAGATGACACTGGGCAGCAATGGTCACAAGGCAGAAATTCGGGTCGAGGCGGTGCGGGTCTTGGCCAGTAATTCTGAAGCGGGATTTTGCACTTCAGTTGCCTCGTTTCTCCTTGTTTTGTGGAGGGGGGTTGAAGCTCGCCGGAGAGGAGTTGCCTTGGGATGGGATTTATTGGAGGATTGAGAGACATGGAGGGGCAGTCGCTGCGGAAAGCTGTCTCGGCGTGTGCTACCCCGCTATCGATAACGGGCCCAGCCCCTCTCTTCAGGCACGTACAATACTACTATCTAAGCAGTGATGCAGAGGGAGGGTTTAAGGCAATGGCCATCATGAAGTTGCTATGAAAGTCCAGGGACTTGAAATCGTGTTTTGAAATTTCATAACACGTCCTCATGTGGTCAAGATAGCTGTGATCGTGGAGAGGGATGGCTTCTGGTGCTTGCTTACCCCTCCAACTTTTCAGTGGGCCTGTAAGGATTGTCGCTGGCGTCAAACAGTCCGTACATACGATGGTAATTTACCGACATAGCGCTTGACATTCTGCCGCTGATCAGGAACCACTCTGGAACCTCCTCGCAATCAGATCAACTACCTAGGTAATCGTGATGCTCTTTGTCTCTCCACGGCCCGACAGCGCTTAGACACTATTTGACATTAATGGTTTGCATGCATGATAGGGTTATTAGTTTCCTGCCTCTTGATGTAAAGTCAGGCAAAAAGTTATAGGTGTCCAACTTTGAACAAGGCGTTAGGTTGGGCAACGGGAAGCTCGTATCCCATCTTCCCAACAGCATGATTCAAAAATGGAAAATGCATCGTTGTTTATTACCTAGGTTGATACCCTAGAGCATTCGAGAAAGCATGCTGTATCCGACTAGGTATCAATTCGCCTATCCAATGCGCCCAGGCACAAATGGTGGGGACAGGCGCAGTGGAAGCTCCGGCCCAGGTGGACCTGGGCGCACCACACTACCCAGGCAGAGGTCCCATCTTGTCCACGGATCTTGGTTGGTGATGGTGAGCCCGTGTCACACCTTTTCAAGGTTCTCGTCCAGAGTATTTTCAAGATATGTAACCTACCAAGAGACAGTAATCTATATTGTCGATGGTGGTGGCCTGGTGTCTTCTAAGTAAGGTAAGTAGGAGCAGTTTATTCAGGGGCCACATTACGTCATTGGGCTTTGTACCTTTGTGACAGCATCCCCAGGCTTGGCTTGGTGAAGAATCCACAGGTTCTTGCAAACTTTTGGACAATATATCACTGCTGGCTTTTGCAGTAACAACAGCAAATTGTGGTGTCTCGAATCCTGACATTGCGTAGTGATTTCAGGATAGCAGACAGCAGACATACCACAAACGGGACACCCAGCTTCCTGGGTTTAGCTTGTCGAATCCCTCACACAGGTTATCGCTGATGGGGTTCTGGAACACGCGGCGTAAGATCTTTGATGAGCCAATCAAGCCCCGGCCTTCTCCTTGAAACCTGCAGAGGTACCCCTTGCCGATAGCGAAGTCGGCGATTTTCCGGCGCCGATGACTCCCGCCGATTTTGAGCGGCACGACCGCTGTGTCTCTGGACTTTACCAAGGTGATTACCAATTGGAGTTTTCCAGCTATAGCTACATTGATTCATTTCAACAAAAGGAAAGACAAAACCAGCTTACCAAGATGTCGGAACCAAAGTACCTCACAGGCGACATTGCGGCCATCAATGAGTTTATCGATCGATTTGATGTATGTCTTGAACACATTGACCTCAATTCTCTCTAACGCAAGTGCTCACCACACTCTAGGTATTCCTGCTGGACTGTGATGGTAGAGCTTCAAACATCCACAATCAATCCACATGCGGCAAGTATTGACGAGACTGCCCCAGGTGTGATATGGTCCGGCGATCATGTCTTTGAAGGCGTCCCCCAGACCCTTGAGTTTTTGCGCTCAAAAGGTTGGCTGATGTGTCCTTTCTGAATGTGGTGATCAGTCTTTCTGAGCGCTTTATCAGGCAAGAAGATTGTTTTCGTTACCAATAACTCGACCAAGTCTCGGGACCAGTACCTTCAGAAGTTTACCAAGCTGGGCATTCCCTCCAATACGGAAGAGATTTTTGGCTCAGCCTACTCCTCTGCGATTTACATCTCTCGCATACTGAAGCTTCAGCCACCAAAAAACAAGGTTTTTGTGATTGGAGAAGCAGGTATCGAAAACGAGCTGCGCAGCGAGGGCATCCCCTTCATTGGCGGCACCGACCCAGCTTTTCGGAGGGACTTTACGCCTGAGGATTGGCAGGGCATCGCTGACGGCTCTCACTTGGACCCGGACGTCGCAGCTGTTCTTGTAGGGCTCGATTTCCACATCAACTATCTTAAGCTGGCACACGCTCACCAATATTTGCGGCGTGGGGCTCTATTCCTTGCCACCAACGTCGATTCTACTTTCCCCATGAATCACAACTTCTTCCCAGGTGCCGGCTCAATGAGTGCCCCGCTTGCCTTCATGATCGGGCAGCAGCCTCTTGCGCTAGGTAAGCCCAGTCAGGCGATGCTGGATGCTGTGGAGGGCAAGTTTCAGCTTGATCGGGCGCGCACCTGCATGGTGGGCGACCGGCTGAATACAGACATCAAGTTCGGCATTGAGGGGCGTTTGGGTGGCACGCTTGCTGTATTGACGGGTGTCAACAAGAAGGAGGACTGGGAGAAGGCAGATGCGGTCGCTGTCCCGGCTTATTATGCAGATAAGTTGAGCGACTTGCTGGCGGCAAAGCAGTAGCGTGGCGGTTTAAGATAAAGGGAGGGGGAGGTGCGTGGATGATACTCCGAACTCTTCATGGCTCTCTGAGATAGGCCTTAACGGCCACGATACCACGTTATGTTGTCAGAGCATAAACCGGGCAGGCTAGAGAAGGCAACCTGGCAGGATAAGAACTATTAATGCTGAATATCATGTCTCATACTTATCAATAGCTGATTGGCGCGTCATGAGCATGGCTGACAGTTTGGAAGTGAGGGGGGAGGTTAACGTCCGATGATGCGGTATGGAGGTTATCCAAGAACCCCCATACTCAACCCTTGAAATTTCAAACGTTACCGTAAATATCAAATTTTTCGTTGCGTATCTGGGAGTGAAAAACGATCGCTCACAACGCCAGATGTTCCCTTCGTTTGGAAGAGGTATGCCCGAACCTCAGGCAACAACCTCTAAGCCCTAAGAGAACTCTCTTTCCTAACTCATCGCGAATATTACCTTTGGCGTACAGGCAAGTATTGCTCCAAAAAAAAAAAACATTGTAGGTATGTCATGGTTCACCTGATCTTTATTTCGTCCATGCTTTACCAGATGACATGGATCACATCGAGCTGTCTGTTAACAGTCCCATCAACAGATAACTCTAACCAGTTTCGGGGAAATGGTCGAGGAGACTACTGCAGAGCTGCTTAAGCGGCGTCAGGAGTTAACCGATGCCCTGGCAGACGCACCCTATGACCTGATCTTATACTTGGAAAGGGCCATCGTTCACTTTGATCTCGTATACCCCGATCTTGCTGCTGGAGATGCCTATCGTGCTCTCTTACTTACCGATGAAATCCGGGATGAAAACTTCGAATATCATGAGGAGGCGCTCAAGGCCTGTCAGGCATACACTATTAATCCTTGCCCTGGAGTCTTGGACCACGGCTCCCTTATCCAGGACCTTGGACCAGTCACCAATGATGGTGGCGAGCAAGCTCATAACTGGTTGGCGAAACTTGCATCAGTACGGTGTTTCCAGATCCTCTCATCAAGTTTGTTGCGCTGTGGCTGCCTGCAGAGTGCGATGAAGTTTTGTGAACGGGGTTTGGGAGTTGTTCCTCACAACAAGGAGCTCCTCCAAATCAAGAAGGATATCGAACAGGCGGCCAGGAAGAGGTTGAAGCTTCAGCCGGGCGACCTTGTTGAGGTAAACAATCTTCCAGACCGCGGTATTGCACGTCGGGAGGTCTACCCATGGAACACCTACGAGCCAGACCGCTTCTCTGAACAATCTCTCTCTTTTCTCAATCAAGAGCTTGCCAAATTTGCCCCCAAATGCGAGGTTCGCGTCTCTGAGCTTCCTGTCTTGCTCAACGGAGGGAGCGGCGCCGCAGCGAACGGTACCGAAGCTATTTTGACCTGCAAGCAACTTGGTATCTTTGCCAAAGAGGATATCGCTCCCGGGGAGATAGTTCTCGATGAGTACTCGGTCTTGACGGCCAACAACCGGCACAAGGAGTCTACCTGTGACTCTTGCGGTACTGAGCTCCCGCCACTCGCTGAAAATTCTAAAGCTGTCAGCTGCCCGGAATGCTACGACACGATCTTTTGTGACGACTTTTGTTACGAACAAGCCCAAACCCAATATCATCCTGCCGTCTGCGACAAGGACGTTGACTCGATCGCTAAAGATCCCGATCCTCAAGACATCGACCAGTCCCTTTACCTCCTTCTGTTGGCCCGACTCCTGGCCATGGCTGAGCACCAAGGCCTCCACCCCCTCGAGGTTAGCTCTGTGAAATATATCTGGGGTGACTTTGTCTCGCCTGCGCAAAACAGTTCCTCAAATCCATCGCAGGCAATCTACCCTCCTTCACAATGGACCCTGCCCTTTTCCTTCCGCTACAATATCGCCACGCCACTCCACATTCTCGAAAAGATGGACATTAACATCTACACAACCCTCTCCCGACACGATATCTGGGTCTTCAACACCGCCTACGCCAAGTTCCGAGGTACTGCCTCGGCGCGCAAGAATCCGCGCGACGGCCGTCCCGACGTGGCTGCTGTGCATCCCTTCTGGTGCCTGGCAAACCACGACTGTGATCCCAACGTAACCTGGGAGTGGGGAGGCCGCATGGTGCTGTGGGCACGGAAGACGAGGGTTGTGGGAGGGAAGGAGGGCGGCATCAAGAAGGGAGAGGAGGTGTTGAATCATTACTGTGACGTGGACTTGCCGGTGCAGCAAAGACGGGAGTGGGCTTCTGGCAGCTTGGGTGGGTGGTGTATGTGTCGGAGGTGTAGGGAAGAGGCTGCTGAACAAGCAACAAAGAAGGCTGAGTCAGAGAAGAAATAGTGTGTGGCATATGTGAAGCATAGACTGAGAGTACGTTTTTTTGCATCTACAGTCCAAAATCGAGTATGTTCTGCAAAGTGTATATGAAATACCGGATCGTTCCAGAGAGAATGTGAAAATATACCGTACCTTTTATGAGGTTTTGTAATCACTCAACATATGCGGAGTTGCAGTTATGCCGTGCCACTCCACTAGGGTGCACCATGTTACTCAAGAGCACTTCAAGTGGATGTCCATGCCCAGGCACTGCATCATCCGCGCCATCATGGTGTTCCCCCTACCTCTCTGTAAACCCACACCAATCATCAGGAGCATAACCCTAGAAATGACCAGACCACATTATTCAGTCAGGCGAGTATGGCCAAACCCGATGTGAAAGCATCAAAGATAGAGCACCAAATGAAGGAGTTAAGGAGCCAGGTATAGAAACGCATTATGACTTGAAGCTGCTGAAAGCGTTCTCCAAGTCGAGCACTTGATTGTATTTGTTTTGTTGATCGTCTTTCCTACTCCTATAAGGGATGTGGAGAGAAGAGTAACAATAAACAAGAAACGGGGGGTATATACAGCATTACTTGAAGCCGACTGTCGTTTTCATGCAACCGCCCTTCCTCCCGAGTACACAAAATTACATAAAAAGTCACAGGGAGTGAGGAATAAACATATTGAAGTGACATAACATGAATGCAAGACGTGCAGCAGGCTAGATGATTGATGAAGGGGATGTGGAGAAAAGTAGCGGTGTCGAAACAATAAGCAAACACCACCATTATCCGACCGACAGAAGTAAGATGTGGACAATAAAGAGAAGCACCTAGGGGCTGATCCAAAAGGCGGTGCATGCCCAAGGTAAGCCGAGGTCGCACGGCTCGTTTCATGTTTTTTTTTTTTTTTGG
>Ga0065720_1003835_pt1 | contig 12752 bp, 11 predicted proteins | sample Thericmetagenome_FD_59107 | JGI IMG/M metagenome (GOLD analysis project Ga0065720, IMG submission 59107) | Thermophilic microbial communities from the Joint Bioenergy Institute, California, USA of rice/straw/compost enrichment - eDNA_2 v2... | ecosystem: Engineered > Solid waste > Grass >... | reverse complement strand
CCAAGCCGCTTTCCGACTTCGGAAAAGCAATGGCGGAACACAAGATCGAGCATATCAAGGCTCGATCGCCACAAGCGAATGGCCGCATCGAGCGTCTCCGGGTGGCGCTTGATCGCCTGGTGATTGAACTGCGGCTGCTCGGGATGAAGACCATCGATGAAGCCAATGAAGTTTTGCCCAAGCTGCTGGAGAAACATAGCCGTAAATCTGCCATTCCGTCCAAACAAGCGGAATCGGCCTACATGAAGCCGGATCCGTCCGTCAAATTGGAGTACGTCTCCACCCTTTGCAAAGACCACAAACTGGAACACGGGAACACGCTTTCGTACAACGGGAACGTATATACCATCGCCAAGCCTTGCAAGATCTGTTTCAACGGTTGAGGTGCGAGAGACGCTCGCCGGAGAAGTGCTCGCGAGGTACAAGGGGCAGGCGATCGCGCACTGAAAGAGACGTAAAAGCCAGTACGTCATCCTGCGACTCCAACAATAAGGCGGAACCTGCGCAGCCACGCAAGCCCGCCGCCAACCACCCTTGGAGTCCAAAGCAATTTCAACGTAACACAAAATTCGCGCCATGCCTAGTCACCTGGTGACTCAGCACATTCAAAAGACGAGTTTAGATAACATTTCCAGGGACGATTGACATTGAACCTTTTATCACCAAGAACAGTGAGTATGTAACACGAAGTCGATGATTCATCAAGAACAGAATATGTGGTATACTTCTTTTCACTGACTAGCCACATCGCAATCTTGCGGTAATACGTAATAATAATTGAACAACTTTTTACAACCGACAAAAGGGGACTATTGATATGAAAATATATATTAAGAATTTCATGAAATACAAGGATCTTCTCTGTGAACTTATAAAAAAAGATATAAAATTAAAGTACCAGCATTCATATCTCGGTTTCCTCTGGAGCATGGTTAACCCGTTGCTTGTTATGATTGTGTTGTCGGTTGTCTTTTCAGGGCTATTTAAGCGCAGTATCGAAAATTTTCCCGTGTATGTATTAACAGGGAGAGTGGTGTATTCTTTTTTTTCCGAAGCAACAATCTTTGCAATGGACTCAATTCGCAATAATGCCCAACTAATAAAAAAAGTGTATGTTCCTAAATATTTTTTTCCGATGTCCAGAGTAATATCTTCATTTATTGCAAACTTTTCCGCAATTATTCCAATTATGATAATTATGATTGCTACCGATATGAAATTTCATTGGACAAATATACTAATTATCCTGCCTTTATTTTTGTTGTTGTTAATTTCAATTGGAATAGGTTTGATCTTATCTGCGGTAAATGTTTTTTTTCGCGACATCAAGCATCTTTATAATGTAATTTTGATGCTGTTGATGTATTTAACGCCTATTTTTTACCCTGTTGAAATTATACCTGACAAACTATTAGCTATTGTTGAATGGAATCCATTGTTCCCCACGCTTCGTATGTTTCGTGATATACTTATGCTTGGTCAATATCCATATGCGATGGATTTGGTAATTGCGTCAATACAAACAGCGGTATTCTTTCTGATCGGAGTGTATATTTTTTACAAGACACAGCATCGCTTTATTTTACATTTGTAGGTTATAGCTCAGGAAGGGTTGGGGCAAGTGGATCCTATAATACTTGTACAAGATGTTTCCATGCACTTTAGGCATAGTAACCAGAGAATTAATACATTAAAAGAATATTTTATCAAGAGGATAAAATTACAGGTTCAATACACTGAATTTACAGCTCTAAGTAATATCAGCTTTTCAATTGATAAAGGCGAGCTTTTTGGGATAATTGGCAATAATGGGGCCGGTAAGAGTACATTGCTTAAGATAATTGCCGGAATTCTAAATCCTTCATCAGGTCAAGTAGTCCGAAAAGGTACAGTTGCGCCGTTAATTGAGCTGGGAGCAGGTTTTAACGGTGATTTAACAGGAGAAGAGAATATTTATTTAAATGGACTTCTTTTAGGGTATTCAAAAAAAATGATCAGGGATAAAATGGACGAAATAATTGAATTCTCTGAACTAAAAGAGTTTATACATGTGCCTCTGAAAGATTATTCGTCCGGGATGAAGGCACGATTGGGTTTTGCAATTGCCACCAGCATTCAGCCTGACATACTAATAGTTGATGAAGTTTTGGCGGTTGGAGACATACGTTTTCGAGAAAAATGCGAACGGCATATACAGAATATGATAAAAAATGGTACAACGGTCTTGTTTGTATCACATTCATTAGTTCAAATAGAGAAGTTATGTTCTCGAGTGTTATGGTTGGATAAAGGTAAAGTAAAGGAGATTGGTGAAGCAAAGGATATATGCGAGAAATTCAAAAGAGCAAAGTATACAGAGTCTTAAAAACTCAGTTGCAAACAAATTGAGCTTCTTTGTTACTTGTTTAGCATTAAATACTTGTTGAGTTATATAGCTCCTATATCTATAATAACATGACGGATTTGGTATTCGGTACAACCAAATGCGAACCACTTGTCCAAAGTATTAATGGGTTATCGTATCTAGTAGTATGGGGGCGTCTAAACGTTGGGCGACCGAGCCGCCCAACTGGTCATCCTGTTGGATCATCCGCTCGCGGATTAGTTGATTGAGGCGGATATTGTCTCAAATTCATGGGGCAAACAAGATGAATAATTCAAAATATGTAGGGGAGAAGGATTCAAGTGCATCGAAACATGAATCTGTTGTTTTATCCGATATTTAAAGACTCAGATCAGCTTACAGATCACTATTATCGATTAATGTGGTATTTAAATCCTATTTATGACAAAATAAACAAAATATATCTACCTATTGTTGATGAATTAAAGATAAATAATATTCCCGGTTATTTAGATAAAAAAATTGAAATATTTGAGAGTAAATTTAAGAAAAAAATAGAGTTTGTTGTTGCAAATGAAGACTACGAAATATTTGATTATGTAAATAAAACCGATGTGTTATTATTGTGGAAAATCGATAGAAGTGACGGGGATTGGTTTCCGAGTTCTCCAATCAAGAAAATTCTGAAAACAAAGAAAATGTATCGTGTTGATCATTATAATGAACAGTTTGCTGGCTCTTTTTACTTAAAAATTTCAGCTGAACTCAGTGGCGATGACGAAGAATTGCTTAATGAATGCAAAACTAAATTTGCTGGTATTGACACATCAAGTTTTAAAAGAAAGGGTTACATTTTTGGTACAGGGCCTTCATTAAGTCTGGCGAATAATTATGATTTTTCAGACGGGACTTCAATTGCGTGTAATAGCATGGTGAAAAATGATCAGTTGCTGGACAAATTGAACCCGCCAATAATCGTAATTTCTGATCCCATCTTTCATGCAGGGTGTTCCAGTTATGCAGGAGAGTTTAGAGAATACTTAGAGCATGCAATGCATAAATACAATAGTTACTTAATTGTTCCGATGAGAGACTATAGGTTATACATGTCGAATTTAGACTCTAAATTGAGAGACAAAATAATTGGTGTACCTTTTGTTAGCGAAAGTAAACCGAATTTAAACTTGTATAATAAATTTGTTGTAACGTCTACAGGAAATGTGCTGACATTGTTCTTGCTTCCCCTTGCCGCAACGTTTTTTGAGGAAATCAATATATTAGGATGCGACGGTAGACCATTAAACGAGAATGACTATTTTTGGAAACACGATCCCAGTTCGCAATTGGTAAATAAAATGGAAGAAATCCAGGTGGCTCATCCAGGATTTTTCAACATTAATTATGATGACTATTATTATGAACATTGCAATACCTTGGAAAAATGGCTCGATGAAATAGAGAGAACAGGAAAATTTGTAAGTAATTTAACTCCTTCGTATATTCCTGCTCTTAATAAAAGATCACGAAACTTGATAAAACAAGCTGAAGACTCCAATTTGGTAGAGACAACACCATTAGTATCAATTATTATGCCTGCATTTAACGAGGAAAAATACATTGTTGAGGCCATTCAGTCGGTGCAACAACAGTCATATACCAACTGGGAACTTCTAATTATTGACGATCATTCAACGGATCAGACATGGCAAGTTGTAGAAAAAGCTATGTGTGAAGATGGACGTATTAAGTTGTATCGAAATAAGGGTAAAGGTGTGTCAGCAGCTAGAAATATGGGCTTGGATCTGGCTTCAGGGAAATATATAACTTTCCTGGATTCAGATGATATTTTTTATTCGGATGCATTAAAAAAGAGAGTCGATTATCTTGAGAAGAATTCAAATCATAACGTAGTCTATTGTGAGACACATATAGTGGATGAAACATTAAGAGGATTAAATTGGTATTTGGGAAAGCCGGAAATTGTTACATATAAAAATATGAGCGGCAATCCTGTAATGATTTTTTCAGTAATGGGACGATCACAGATAATGAAAATGTTTAGATTTGAATCCGGATTGACGAATGGGGAGGATTGGCTTTATCTCGCACAAATACTTCGCACTGGCGAAACAATGTATAAAGTAAAAGGATGTGCAGTAGCTTATCGATTAAACAATCAATCGACTGTACGAAAGGATTTTATTTCTCATGAAAACAAACTAATCCAAGTAATTGATTGGATATACTCAGATGCACCGGATGATTTTCCAGCAGCGCAAGAATTCAGACGAGGATTAAAGCAACCTAAAAAAGAATATGTGATTGCTAGACGGCGTGTTGGATTGCTAACATGGTTGATTCTTTCAGGTGATACTCAAAATATTTCGAATCTGGTGAAAGAAATAAAAGCATATGACTTGCGCTGTTTGAAGCAACAGGATATAGTGATGCAAATTCAACATACATCGATGCGTTTTTTTGTCTGCAGAGATAATGAATACAAAGAAAAAATCAGAGCAATGTCACAATCAATAAAGCGAACTCTCTACGAATGCGAAATTGATAAAGTGTTTCCGCTATTTGCACTTGAACTGACGCGCATACTAGATTTAGATAATAGAGAAACGCTAAGGAATGTACGTAAATCAGGAACAAATTATTCTGTAATTTTTCGTTTAAAACAATTCATAAAGACTAGACATATAACAATTTTTCAAACCTTGAAGTTTTTTAAGTGGGCCGCCCGAATTACATCCCGTAAATTTATGGGCGTTGGGGGCGTAGCAGCTTTAATAATTTTGGGGCTATTTCTCTTGAGCGCAACTGCCCCAGTATTTAATATTGGCTTTGCTATTGGAGGAACATTAGCACTACTTCTATATTTTGGTGGACTTGTATTTTCATATTGCAGAGATTTAATTAATCAAAAGTTTTCTTCCAGCACAGCACAATTTAGAAACAATTTGGCTCAATTAAGACAAAAGCTAGAGAAAAGAATTGATGAATCCACGAGTCTTTTACACAAAATACAAAATGAATTTATTACAAGCAATCATTTTCATGATTATGTACTTCAGAAAGAGGTGGAATTCACCCAATTTCAAGAGCAGGTCGACAGCTTCAAGCATCAAGTACTTCAAGATCTTGGCCGATTAAAAGATGATATTAAAGTAATTAAAGAAGATTCGAGTAATAAATCTATTTTTTTTCAGAATTTTAATAGAGCTGTTGGCCAAGAAGTAATTGTTGATTTGCAGGAAAATTGGTTGCCGAAATTGGGGTTATCTTTAAGTGGTCGTGCTTTATACTATATGAGCCATAGGATAAAGATGGTAGAAAATATCTGCATAGGAAGAATGGCATCTTCTATCGAAACAGCATTAATTCGCTCGTTGACTGCAAGAAGTGTAAAAGCGGAGAGATTAGATGTCTTGGAAATAGGGACATTATTTGGGGTTGGTGTTGCTGCAATATATGATAATTGCATAGGGTTTTTTAATGATGTGCATATAACAGTAATAGACCCGCTAAATGGATACTATAGAAAAGATCAAACGGATATTGTGACAAATATCCCGATAACAAGAAAAAATTTTGAAATAAATATGACCAGATTGGGGATTCCGCCAGAAGACTATGATATAATTCAAGAAAAAAGTTGCAATGAATCGGCGGTGGAAGTTGCCGGTAAACGTTTGTACGATATTCTGATCATTGATGGTGATCATTCACGGAGCGGTGTAAAACAAGATTTCTTATTATATAGAGGTTTTGTTAAAGAATATGGATATATTATATTTGATGATTATGGTGCGGAAGAGTGGCCGGAAATTAAAAAGTATGTTGATGATGAAGTAATGTCTCATGAAAATCTTCAATTGGTTGGAACAGGGTACCGAAGTGCAGTTTTTAGGGTAATTAAAGCATTCAAGGATAAATAAAATGAGGCAGGAGATACAAGCATGAAACAAGTGGTGGCGTTATTACCAATGAAAGGGCACTCTGAAAGAGTGCCCAACAAAAATATGAGGGACTTCTGCGGTAGACCATTGTACCACTGGATTTTAGAAAGCTTATTAAAATCCAAATATGTTGATTACGTGGTAATTAATACGGACAGTCCTCGAATTGCAGATGATGCACTAAGACATTTTGATAGAGTTAAAATTATAGAGCGGCCAAAAGAGATTCAAGGAGATAGTGTACCAATGAATGAAGTTATAGCATATGATCTTTCTAGAATTGAAGCTCAACACTTTCTTCAGACACACAGCACCAATCCATTATTGAAATCTACGACTATTGATAATGCAATAAGTACTTATTTTGAAAGTTTGGAACAATATGATTCAATTTTCTCTGTCACGAGACTGCAGACCAGATTATATACTAGCGATGGTCGACCTTTAAATCACAATCCAGCTCAACTGCTTCGTACACAAGATTTGGAACCAATTTATGAAGAAAATTCAAACCTGTACATTTTTTCAAAAACATCATTTATGGCCAACAATCGAAACCGATTAGGGCTTAATCCCAAAATGTATGAAATCGAAAAGCTGGAAGCCATTGATATTGATGAAGAGGAAGACTTTATATTGGCTGAAGTCTTATGCAAGATGAGAATTCAAACTAACTAGATTAAAGGTGGTAAAAATGCGAAAAAGCTTAAAAACAAAGTTGAGAAACAAAGAGTTGATTCTTGGATCTTGGGTCACCATTGGTCATACTTCAGTTGTGGAGATTATGGCAAAGGCCGGATTTGATTTTCTTACTGTTGATATGGAACATAGCTCAATAACACTATATCAAGCAGCTCAATTAGTTCAGGTCATTGATTTGGCAGGAGTTTCTCCATTGGTTCGAGTCGGCGAGAACAATGCGAATCTAATCAAGCGGGTTATGGATGCGGGTGCTCACGGTGTAATTGTACCTTTGGTCAACTCAAAGGAAGACGCACAAAAGGCAGTAGAGTCAGTGAAGTATCCGCCAATTGGAAAACGAGGTGTAGGGTTGACTCGTGCACAAGGGTACGGAACGAATTTTGAAAACTACAAAAAATGGGTCGAGGATGAAAGTGTAGTTATTGTCCAAATCGAACATATTGAAGCAGTTAACAACTTAGAGGAAATCATAAGTGTTGATGGGGTCGATGGCTTCATAATTGGACCTTATGATCTTTCAGGGTCTTTAGGCAGACCTGGCGAATTTGATCACCCAAGTGTAATTGAGGCTTTGGAAAAAGTTAAGCGTGTTGCGTTAAATAGTAAGATCTCATCTGGTTTCCATGTTGTTACATCCGATGAGAGTAAAGTTATTGAAAAATTAGATGAGGGTTATAATTTTCTGGCATATAGTCTAGATATATTATTTCTAGGAGATCGGTGCAGAGAGGGAGTTTCAAAAATAAAAAGAATGCAAAGTTTGGATAAGGAATGACACCTATTTTAGGATGATGACGCATGAATACTATTTTATGTACAACTTCGACATTCAATGCATTGGATGCGTTTGATGCATACAAAGACAAGTTGACAGTTCTTATTAATCCTTATAAACGGAAGCTGACTGAAGAAGAATTATATAATCTTATACTTGAGCATCAACCTGTAGGGATTATAGCTGGAGTTGAACCTATAACAAAGGCTGTTTTATCAAAGGCTAAAAATTTAAAAGTTATTTCTAGAGCCGGCGTTGGAATGGATTCAGTAGATCTTGAGGCTGCTTCTTCAAAGGGGATTATTGTAACTAACACACCGAATGCACCAACTGTTCCTGTCGCTGAACTGACACTGGGACTCATTTTGTCTGTGTTAAGAGGAATAACATATTCTGATTCGAGTATAAGAAAACAGGAATGGAATAGACCTATGGGTTGGATGTTATCCGGGAAGACAGTAGGCATTATTGGTTGTGGAAGAATCGGGACATATGTAGCAAGATTATGTTCTGCATTTAATTGCAAATTACTTGGGTTTGACAAGTACGTGAAATCACACGAGTATTGTAAAATGGTTCCGCTGGACCGTTTGCTTGTTGAGTCTGATATTATAACATTGCATGTACCATACGATGCCGAAACCCATAAGTTGATAGGAAAAGAAGCACTAGCACTATTAAAACCAACTGCAGTATTGATTAACACCTCAAGGGGCGGACTGATTGATGAAAATGCTTTGTACTTTGCATTGAAAGAGGGGAAAATTGCTGGTGCTGCTTTGGATTGTTTTGAGGAAGAACCATACAAAGGTCCTTTAAACCATTTAAATAATGTAGTATTGACAGCCCATATAGGTTCATATGCAAGGGAAGCAAGATTATTACAAGAAAGACAAGCTGCAGAAAATATGATTGAATATTTAAAAAAACAAGGAGTACTATAAAAAGTACGGGCGGTAAGGTTCTTCGTAGCACAAAATAAATAAAATTTAAGACCGTCTGTGTCAGGGAGTGATATTATTGCGATGGGATGCTGTTTTGTTTGATTTCGACGGTGTGATCGTAGATTCCGTAAATATTAAAACGGAGGCTTTTGCCCAAATGTTTAGGCCATTTGGGAGAGAAGTTGAAGAAAGTGTTGTCAGGTTTCACTTGGAAAATGGTGGAATGTCAAGGTATGATAAATTTAGATATTGGTATAAAAATTATCTGGGGATTGAAATTGATAAAAAAAAGATCGAAGAGCTATCAATACAGTTTTCAAATATAGTGCTTGAAAAAGTGATAGCAGCCGAATATATACCAGGAGCTGTGAATACCTTGCAAAAATTAAATGAGCATGGTATTCCATGTTTTATTGTTTCAGCAACACCAAGTGAGGAGATACAACTCATTGTGAATGAAAAAAAAATAAATCATTTCTTTTGCAAGGTATTAGGTTCTCCAGCTACCAAAGAACAGAATATTAACACTATTATCAGAAAGTATGGTTATGACCGGGAAAGATGTTTGTTTTTTGGAGACTCAATGCAAGACTATTTAGCAGCTAAAAATACGGGGATAAAATTTATTGGCATTATAAGAGATAAGATGAACTCATCATTCCCTGATGGTGTAGAAACTTCTACACGGGTAGATTGCGATATTGAAATCGAAATTCGACCCCAAAAAGTTTCAATATAATCCGTAGTAAGAAAGCATTAACTTGAGGGAGTTAAGATTTGTGGATTATTTAATGGAGGTATTAAAGAAAAAAAAGAATAATATAAGAGAAGTTATTACTTTGGTTCACAATTCGTTGTTCTCACCGATTTATTTTCGCCATTGGTATCGCAAACATGCGCCAAGATTACTTGCATTTAGAAACATTCATAAAGAGGATGATTGTTTTATAATAGGAAATGGGCCTTCAATTAACAGACTGGATTTGACACAGTTAAACCGATATTACACGTTTGGTTTGAATAAGATACATTTATTGCTTGAAACCGTAAAATTAAACTTAAGTTATCATGTAGCGGTAAATCCTTATATAATCGAGCAAAGTAAGCATGATTTTAACAATTTGAATTGCCCATCCTTCTTATCTTATCATGCCGCCCGTCGAGTAATTAAAGCCACAGATAAAATCTATTATATCGCAACCAAACCTAGACCGTATACTTTTCAAGAGATAATGACAGATGTCTTGTGCGAAGGGTATACGGTTACTTACGTAGCACTTCAAATAGCTTTCTATATGGGGTTTAAAAACGTATATTTAATTGGTGTTGATCATCATTTTGTCTATAACGGCTTACCTAATGAAAAGCAGTTAATGATTGGAGATGATCCAAACCATTTCAGTCCAAAATATTTCAAAAACAGCGAATGGCAACTCCCTGATTTGGAAGCGTCTGAACTTTCGTATCGACTAGCCCATTTTTATTATACTCGGTCGGGAAGAAAGATTTTCGATGCCACATTGGACGGGAAATTAGAGGTGTTTCCTAAGATAACTTTTGAAGAAGCGTTGCGGCGCTGCAAACCAAAAAAATAAAGGGAAAATATATGACCGAAATCATGTTCTCAATTATTACACCGACCTTTAATTCTGAATCAACAATTGAATCCACAATATTATCTGTGCTGAATCAGGACGAAAAATTATATGAGTACATTATAATCGACGGCAATTCTTATGATAATACGTTATCGATAGTACGTAAATATGAACACAAAATTCGTTGGATTTCCGAAAAAGACCATGGTGTTTACGATGCGTTGAACAAAGGAATCACTTACGCCAGGGGAAAGTACTTGTATTTTCTCGGTTCAGGGGATTTATTGTGCGAAGGAGTCTTGAGCAAGATATCCAAAGAACTCCAGCCAGAATATCATTTGCTTTATGGTTATGTATTCAATAAAGCAACCAAAAAGTATTATGGCGGAAAATTTAACAAGTACACACTCGCAATTAAGAATATATGCCATCAGGCGATTTTTTATAAACGTGATATTTTTGAATTAATAGGGTTATATGATTTGAAATATTCAGTGCTATCAGATTATGCTTTAAATCTAAAATGTTTTGGTCATAAGACGCTAAAAATAAAGTATGTACCGGTTTGTATTGCGCTGTATGAAGGCAGCGGATTAAGCACGACCACGTACGATTATCGATTTGATAAGGACAAAAGAAAACTGATTCTGGAATCACTGGGTTTTAAGGCCATGGTATATGCTGAGGTCTATGAGTCTCTGAAAAAAAACTATTTGAGACTGTTAAAATTGAGGAGGTAGTTGGGATGATTTTGAGCGATATATATAACTGGGATAAAGAAAAGCCGGCTTTTAACAAAGTTTTTCACAAAGTTGTTCAATATATACGAAGCCATGAATTAAAAAACTTTGACCCGGGAACATATGAGATAGAAGGAAAAAACTTGTATGTAATGATTCAGGACGTCGTAACTGTTACACCTGAAGAAAGAAGAGCTGAAAACCATGCTCGTTATATTGATATTCAGTATTTGATTGAAGGAGAAGAAGTAATAAAGGTTGCCAGACAAAACGAAAGAAATCAACCAATAGATAACCAATTGGATTCCAACGATGTATTGTTTTATGATGTTGTGGAAAATGAAATGACTATAACAATGCAACCTGGGATGTTTATTGTACTTTTTCCAGATGATTTACACCGTGCATCCTGTAGCGTAAAAGGTGGGGAAAGAATCAAAAAAGCAGTGTTTAAAATTAATAAAGCGCTCTTAGAAAATTAGAAAGATGTGTTAATTTTAATGAAAGGCATTATTCTCGCCGGAGGCACCGGCTCTCGTCTGTATCCGCTAACCAAAGTGACGAATAAGCATCTACTACCGGTCGGCGGATATCCGATGATCTACCATGCTGTCGCCAAATTGAAGGAGGCTGGAATTCCAGAAATTCTCGTCGTAACAGGTCGAGAGCATATGGGCGATGTTGTCAATCTGCTCGGCAGCGGACGGGAATTCGGGGTCTCCTTCACGTACAAGGTGCAGGATGAAGCGGGCGGCATTGCGCAGGCGCTGGGACTGGCTGAACAGTTTGTCGGCGGAGACCGGATGGTCGTCATTCTGGGGGACAACGTCTTTGCGGACAGCATCGTCCCGTTCGTCGAACGTTACAAGCGCCAGGAACGCGGCGCCCGGATCCTGATCCGGGAAGTGCCGGACCCGGAGCGTTTCGGTGTGCCGGAACTGAAGGACGGAAAGATCATCTCGATCGAGGAAAAACCGCGCCAGCCCAAGAGCCGTTACGCGGTGACCGGCATATACATGTACGACGGCAAAGTTTTCGATATCATCCGAAAGCTCAAGCCTTCCGCGCGCGGAGAGTTGGAAATCTCGGATGTCAACAACGCCTATATCGAAGCAGGGGAGCTGGCGTACGATATTCTGGAAGGCTGGTGGACGGATGCTGGCACGCATGCGTCGCTGGCTCGGGCGAACGAACTGGCCCGGAATATCCGGTTGGACGAAACTTTCGGAAAAATCCGCTGAAGCGGCAGGGCAGGTGGAACATGAATATCACGCATACACAAATCCCCGGGCTGCTCATGATCGAGCCGGTTGTGCACGGCGATGCCCGAGGGTTCTTTTTCGAGAGTTACAATGCGGATAAAATGCGCCAGCATGGCCTTCATCATGTCTATGTGCAGGACAATCACTCACTGTCCGTCCAGGCAGGGGTGTTGCGCGGTCTCCACTATCAACTCAATCCCAAGGCGCAGACGAAGCTGGTGCGGGTGACGGCGGGGGCGGTGTACGATGTCGTACTCGATATCCGCAAGGGATCACCAACCTACGGCAGATGGCAAGCTTTCATCCTGAGCGCGGAGAACAAGCTGCAACTGCTCGTGCCGAAAGGATGCGCGCACGGGTTCTGCACGCTGGAGCCGAATACGGAAGTGCAATACAAGGTCGACGAGTTCTACTCGCCGGAGCAC
>Ga0065720_1020785_pt1 | contig 12753 bp, 14 predicted proteins | sample Thericmetagenome_FD_59107 | JGI IMG/M metagenome (GOLD analysis project Ga0065720, IMG submission 59107) | Thermophilic microbial communities from the Joint Bioenergy Institute, California, USA of rice/straw/compost enrichment - eDNA_2 v2... | ecosystem: Engineered > Solid waste > Grass >... | reverse complement strand
TGACGAATTAGATTCCGGTGAAACTAATAAGAGAAGAAGCGCTTCAGCCAAAAAAGTCAAGAAGACCGATGTTGTTACACAAAAATCAGAACCTAAGAGCAGAAGAGGAAAAGCCGCCACTACCAATAAAGAATCTGTTTCAGAACAAGCTTCAGAGGACTTACAGATCCAACAGCAAGAGGAACAAAAATTAGAAGTTATTGAGGATGGTATTATAAGTTCCGAATTCAAGAAGCCAACCAATAAGAAAAAGGTCGAAGGTACAAATAAGAAAGCTGATAAAGCTGCATCCATTGCTGCCCAAGCCAATCAAATGAGCGATCTCCCTCCCGAAATTAATGTTTTGGAGATTCTAGTTCAAGTTAAGGGAAATGGCTATTCCATCTGGAGAAAAGTTCTAGTTAGTGATGAGATATATTTCACTAAGTTTGCCCGTATCATTGTCACCGCTATGGGATGGATGGGTTACAGAGATTGGGCCTTCAAGATCAATAATATCACTATTATGGTTCCTCCTGATGACGATGATGATAGAGAGAAGGAGACCGAATTTAAAAAGTATGCTGATACTGTTAGGGTGGACTCTCTTAGTCTCAAGAAAGACGATAAGATTTCTTTCATCTATGGAGTTGAAGAGAACCCATGGGTGCATGAAATCTTGGTTGAAGGAGTTCACAAGGTTGATAGAAACCCCAAGAATAATAATGAAAAATCAAGATCTGCTATCCATGGAGTTGTTGTCACCGGAATGAACTCATGCCCAAGAGATGACTTTAATCCTAAGGACTATGAGAAAGCATTTGATGCTTTCAAGAAAGGAACCCAGGAATATAAAGAGTGGAAGGACAAGCTTGGTGACTACTTTAATCCTGAAGCCTTTGATAAGGAAAAGATTAATAGGGACTTGAAGATTCATGTCTATGATGACTCGAATATGGATCCCGAATTGAGAGAAGAAGACAAAATGTTCAAATGGTAAATTAGGGTAACTTGCTTGAGTGTTTATACTAAACAGTCTAATTGATACATGTAGAAACCACTACAATTCATGGATTCATATGTAATTGTACGTGCCAATTCCCTTGCTTATACATCTCAATAAACACACATTTCTTAACTATTCCCTCATTTTCGTAACTCATTTAGACCTTCACCTTCTTCTTAAGATTTTCAACTGGATCAAAGTCTTCCAAGAGATCACCATCTTGAATCATTTTTCTCTCAGTGAGAAGCTTCTTCTTTTCAAGTTGTTTCAATTTCAATCTATTGTTCATAACCTCTCTAATTCTAGCTCTGGTCTTCTCATCATGGACAGACTCTTTAAGAATCTGGCGGGCTTTAGTGCTGCTCTTTCCTCTGCTCTTATTTCTTTTCTTTTTATTCATTTCTCTTTTCTTTTCGGCTTCCTGTTCTTCAAGTTTCTTTTCAGCCTCAATAACATCTCTTGAAGCCTTGTCGATAGTACCAATAATAGTTGGATCTAGGGTAATACTGTCAGCGGGAAGCTAATAACTGAATAATAAACCAATTTCAGCTACCTTGTCTAATAATGAAACAACCTCTGCTTGTTGTCTTTGTTTCTTGGTCTGGAAAGGATTGACTTCGAAACTATCAAAGTTGGGTTCTCCAGCTCCTGGAATAGAAATTGTTGAAAATCCTAATGACTCTTATTTCAATTGATTATAGGATTACCATTAATCATGCCAATACCAAGGAAATCTTCATAAGGAACCCATTGGGCATCAGTCAAGATTTTTCCTTTATAGGTTTCTTGTCTAAGATATGGTTTCTTCTGCTTCTCACCGTACCAATCTTTCCAGATCTAGTGAAATTAAACATTATTCTAAATTATGTTACTTGAACTTCATTGGAAAGGCCAACGCATAATAATCCTTTCTGACTGATTGCGAGTTTAGTAGCTGGGGTAGGGTTCCAATATTCATGGATAGGTTTATATGTTCTAATATCCCAGACTTTCATTTTTCCATCAGTTCCGGCAGTAACAAGATGCTTTCCTGGAATATCAACAGCAATAGCATTCACAGCACCACTGTGACATAACATTTTAACAACAGGGGCACCTGTATTGGGACACCACATAGTGACTTGTCCTCTTGGGTCTCCAATACAAATAACAGCATTATATGGGTTTTGGGTCATGCATCCAGCTTCCTTAATTTTTGTCTTGTGTTCTAAAGAGTTACTTTGAAGAAATGAATATCTAACCTGCGACAAGTTGGCCAGTAGAGACATCTTGATAAGTCAAAAGACCCTCCTTACTCATGGTAGAGAGTAGGAAATGATAAGGCAAAAATTCAAGATGGACTGGCTCAGGGTGAGTTTTAAGTCTATGGACTTCTGCTCCAGTATTATCATAGATGTATAAATATTTCATTTGTGCGACGGCATAGAGAGTTTCGTTGTGAAGGAATTTGATGTCTCTGATTTTTTCCTTGACGTTGAATTCACACTTTAGATTTTTCTTTTTCCAGTCCATAATAGCGATATGTCCCTTAGATCCAGCCAAGGCTAGGTAATTTCCATTTCTGTTGAAGTCGATACTATAATATCCAAAATCAAGGTCAAGATCATATATCTAACTTTTTAAACTGATCTTGAGACAAATATACCTTGTCCAAATTGCCAATAGGGATAAGAGGTTTAAGATCCTTCTGACGAATTCTTAAAAGGTCTTCTCCTTCTTCAGCTTCGATGTATCTTGGAGATGAAGACTTGAGATAGTTTATTTACCCTGATGATTCTTTAAGAAGTAAATCATTGGTTCTAAGACTTCTTTCGAAATCCTTCTTTAGCTTGGAAGTTGTAATTATTTCTGCCCTGAGCTTCTTGTCTTTACCTAGGAGGCCTTTTGTAAGAACTTTTGGAGTGCTGCTTTCCATTCCAATAAATTTATCAAAATCAAATAGAATAACAATATTTCCATGTTTTGAGGATACAGATAAGAAAACTGAGCCTGAAAAGGATTCCATAGTCCCTCTCGACGACGGCCTGTACATCTAGTCGCTTTCTCAAAAAATACATCATATAAACCTACACTTTACGTCATCAAATAGTCCATCAGAATGTTCAGAGAAGTACGGACCAAGTTCTGAGAGGACCGGATCAATACTTACCCGCTCTTGTCTAGGGCAAAAATTAATTTTTAATTCTGATTTTATGTTGCGTAAGCCTTTCTTACAAAAGATATTTGGTGCATATCCTTCTGCTGTAAGGTATGCATTCAGTCATGAGCAAGGGAGACCTTGTGGATCATGCGGAGGACAAAACCTAATTATGCGTTTTATGTGTGGAGACTGCCATATTTTACAAAATCCAGAATCTACAATTAATAAAATGAACTATTTTGAACTCTTCAATTTGTAAGAAGTAAAAGAATATCTTTAATTCTCTAGACCTGTTGGATTTGAGATTGACAAGAACAAACTTGATAAGAGTTTCAAGAAATTGCAAATGTTCTTTCATCCAGATAAATTTGCTGTTTCCACTGAAGTAAACCTGAGATATTTTGACTTTAATCATTAGACCAATACAACATATGCCCAGAAATATTCTCAAATTCTGAATGAAGCGTATCACACATTAAAGAATGACGTGAATAGAGCTCTATATATTGTAAATATGATGTTTCTTTCTTTTTTTATCTCTTAGCTTGAGCTTAATGGATATAAAATGGATGAGAATAACAGAATTGAGGACATAGAATTCATGGAACAAATTCTGGAAAAAAGAAGTCAAATTGAGTCAACTGCAGATATTAATGAAATTGCAAAATTGAAAGAAGAAAATGATAAGATAATCCGCTCAATGCTTAGAGATATATCCGAGAAATTTGAAAAGAAAAACTACAAGGATGCCCTTAGCTTGATTGAGAGATTAAAATATTTCGACAGAATTGATCAAGCAATTCACTCTTGGGAAGCACCAAGCAACTAAATAATACTTATTTTTAATCTTTTTGTCATAAAGCATTTGTATACATTTATCCTGTATCAGGCAAACATAGAACTGCTTTAAGGCAGTCTATAGTTTGTCAATTATGCATTAAATAATCCTTCACTTGTGCATAAGGGCCGTCTTTTATCTTTATATTAACTAATTTCTTTCTTCTCAAGATATGATTATGCAAAGCGAGCATTTTGAATTTTACGAGGAATGAATTTTGAGAATATTCTCTTACAAAATGGACAAAATACCTGTAATATTATGAACACAAAGCGCAATCTCTGAATCTTTGTCTCTACACCACTAAAATGTTAATAAGATCATGAGGATATATTACATTTTGCATTAGGATTGAGATCCAAGATATTTCCAGTGCACTTATATTTAGCATATTTGTCAAAATACTTCTGATAAAGTTCAGAGGTCTGCTGACTTTGTTTGTAAATGGAATAACCTGACACTGTGTAAGTGGGGATTAAAAACAGGGCAATTTTCCAAAAGAATCTGGCCCACTTACTTTGAATATTTTTGAAATATGGGAGCTTGTTGTAGAATATAACACCTCCAAGGAATGATGTTACAGCAGTAAATGCCTGGATGTATAGGTAGAAATTGGCAGAATCAATAACTCTTTTAGAATCTTCACTGGTAAGAGCAACCAACTGTAAGTTATTCTTGTTAGGGCTGAACATGTCTTGCTCAAAATGATAAATATCAATCTTAGGATAGTATCTTCTGAGATAGGAGTTTGTACTGATGTCTCTAGGTAACATATTTCGATAGATAACAAATAAAATTAATTCTGAATTGGGATTATCTTAGATTTCTGTCCCAGAAACTTGAATTGCTCTCACTTGTCATGCGAGTAAAAGGCCAATTCACAATACCTAGATTAAGGGAGCAATAGACATTTATGAACATATGCACAAAAAACTTATAGATCTTATATGATATTCCTAATTTATTTATTTTTCTTTTTCTTCTCTATAAGCCTCTACGATTTATTCATTATCTAGGATGAGATGCCTCAGTATTCCTTATCTTATTAGGACATAAGCTCTAAAGATGGCTTTGCATCCTTGTTTAACACAGGGATCTGTGTCTCATCCAATTTTTGAATGTTTTTGTGAGGCTCAATCTCTGTAGAAACTTTTCTGAAAGTTTCAATAATGTCATCCTTATTGTGTCTTAATCTCTCTTTAAAAATTGATTCCACTAAAATTCTTAATTACTTCCATTTTTATCTTGCTCAGAAGCTAAAGCCTCAAGCATAGTGGTCTGCTTCAAGACAGGTTCGTCATTCTTTTCTGCTACCAAAGGAGGGAAGTCTTCAGCGTCGATATGGGCTCCCTTGGGTTTCTTTTCATGACCGTGTCTTCTTCTATCGTTTCTGCGATGCTCATCATGGCCTCTCCTGTATGGTTTTTCTCTCTTAGATCTCTTGGTATGTTCTAACAATTATTCCCTTGATTACTTGTTATACCATATGATTCTCCCTCAGTTTCTCGTTTGGGTTGTTCTTGGGCTTTTCTCACAAACATCTTATTAATGTCTATAATTAGTAATATCTCTATAGGGATTACTGTAGTAGCCATATCCAGCATAATTATAGTAATAAGGATTCGAGGACATTCCCATATATGACATTCCATATGGATTCATTCCATAATAGTATCCATAATTTTGTGTTGAGATATCATAATCCCCATTTTTAGATTGCTGCTCAGAGCTGTTGGATTGAGTTCTCAAAATTAGACACAGAAAGGAAGCTTACCTGGCAACTTCTTGAGCTTTAGCGATCAAACTGGTATACAAGTCTTCGTAAATTACACTGACCTCAACGCCATTGATCTAACGAGTGAAATTGAAAACTATAACTCTTTACTGTTTCTGTAAAGGCTTGAATCTTCTGGAGTGCTGATGTTGTAGCTTCTTCAGTTTTGAAAGCAATATTGTAGCTTTGTAAATTATCGAGGTACTTTTCAGAAATTTTCTAAGAAGATTAGCTACAAGTAACATTCTATACTTCAGAGTATTCGGGCAATCCCTCAACTAGTTTCAAGAGTGCAGCTTTACGATTTTCAGGAATCCTGTTGATTATGATTTTATTTCTTAAGGGTCTAAGCTTAGGGGTAATAAGCTCTTTTTCTTTATCATATTTAGCTGTTCCTATTTGAGATAGGGCCTTTCGGGTCAGTTATTATAACTCAATACTGTACATCACGAATTAAAGCAAGATTTGTTGTTAATGCAGCAATTTTGGGCTCTTTATAGATGACAGTGACAGGTATTTCTAATGAAGAGTTCATTCTAAAGACTAAAAAGGGATGCTCTTCCAACTTTTCCCTAGTAAACAAGGACTCAAGCTAATTTGTTAAGATTTATGTTAGTAGGGCTTGCCTCAGAAATAAGACGCTTTAAAATTTCTTCTTCGTTAAGATTCTCGGTTGACAACTTAGCTACGGGTTATAAAGAATGATCTACTCTTTACTGGTATCGGATTGAGTAACTTCTGAAGTGGACAAACTAGCCATAGATTGTGTTAATTTTTATGGAAAAATTAATTGAGCTAAAATTGAATATCTACACGTTAATCTAATTTAGCATGCCTTTCATTGCTGAATATGAAGGTAGATGGAAAATGTCAGGGGGGAACATAGCCTCTGCGATATTGTAAAATTATTTTTATTGGAAATAAAAATTGATTGAGGGAGGTATTAATTCGAATTTTGGGGAATTTGTATTTGTTACGAGATAAAGTAACCGAATTCAAATAAACGACCCTTGGTTTATACACTCATGTTAACATCAACGACAAACCAATAATGGATTTTGTCGAGAAAGTAAATTGAAATTTAGTAGCTCAGATTTGTTAATTTAGAAATCTTCGAAAAGGTGCTCTAACTCTCTGGGGATTTCCTTGGCAGGCTCCTTTGAGTCAGGGTACCTCTCGAACCAGCTACAGTCCTCTTCACTCTTTAACACTGGGACCCATGGAGCTGGGATTTCTCTTCTCACAACTTGTTCAAAGCTAACGCCTTTGAACCACTTATGAGCCTTTATAGACTCACCATCCTAAATAACTTAGAAAAAGCCATCATGTTTATTACATCATGAACTCCCATTCTCAAGTTAATATCAGGGTTAAGAAGTTTACGAATTAAATCCTTAGCTTTGACATCGAAGAAGCGAGGGAACTCAATAACTCCAGCAATAATCTTCTTGTAGATACCAATGGGTTCATTGTCATAGAAGGGTGGATATCTATTAGTCTTAGAAGAATAAATACTTTATTTACCCTGAAAGCATTTCGAAGATTAGGATACCCAAGGCCCACCAATCAACAGATTTTCCGTAGCCAACTTTGGACCCCTTGATGATTTCTGGAGCCAGGTATTCTGGTGTTCCACACAAGGTAAAGGTCCTATTTCCTTCAATTCTCTTGGCAAATCCAAAGTCAGTGATCTTGATATGCCCATACTTGTCAATAAGGAGATTTTCAGGCTTAAGATCACGATAGACGATATCCTTTTGATGCAGATACTGGATAGCAGTCAGAATTTCACAGGCATAGAAAAGTGCCACGTCGTTAGAAAAACGGCCATCCTTTCTGAGGCGAGAAAATAGCTCACCTCCACTCACATATTCAAATAGCATGTATATGTACTTTCTATCTTGGAAGGAAGCTTTTCTACACGGTTAGCAAATATATGATTTTCAGTTACAGTGTAACGAGGAAAGGGTGTGCAATTTCTTCTAGGATACTACGTTCTGACTTGATATGCTCGACTTGGTTCAGTCTGAGAACTTCGGTTTTCTTTAACATCTTCAAAGCATAAACGGTATGACTTGCATCTCCTTTCAGTTTGACTTGCCTAACTCTGCCAAATGTACCAGTTCCTAGTGGATTATTTAGAGGACTTGTGAGTTGTACCTAATGTTGTAGAGACATGGAAATCATCTATAGTTAGTTGTCTGTTTTTAAAGAAATGACTATCGTCGATATGTCTAGGTGGGAGACCGGGCTCTACGCGGACAACATCCTCGGAGTCTGATTGCTCTTCAGTTTGGTTTCTTTCGTATTGGAGCTTGGCAAGCTTTCTTTGGAGTTCTTCTATATCACTGGCCTTCATTTTTGTAATCAACGCAAACTTCTTTTTTTATTTTGGGAGCTGTTATCAAATATTTTAATAAAGTCTTTAATCAAAATAAAACTAGTCAATGCAACTTGTAACAATATGTTTATACTGACTAATCTTCACTAGAAAAGAGATCTCAATTTTGCGGCTAATCTTGATGTTGACGAGGTCAAGCAGAGATCAAAAAAAGAAGCTTCTTCTAAACAATCACAAAAAGAACGAGCCGAAAATATAAACTCTGCAAATGACTCATCTGATTCATTCGATGCAAGTTTTTTCCAAGAGCTAATGAAAGAAGATGGTACGCATTTGAGTAATAGGAGATTGAATCTCTTTAGATAAATTCATGGAGATGCTAATCAAGACTAATGATAAAGCTGCATCAAATATTGCGGCAGGAAACATGAAGGATGCTTTGTATCTTCTAGAAAAGATGGAACGCATTCTTGAGGTAGGAAGCAATCTGAGTTTTTAAATTTGAAAGTTTGCCGCTTCATCTGGTAAAGTACTTGATCGAAATTTGGTCATCGTCTGCCTGTACAATATTGCTTGTGCCCAACAAGGGTAAGACCTCCAAATAGCATATTTGAATAGTTAGCTTATGGGTTCTTGACAAATGCTCGAGATACATCGATGCTGTAATTTATAATTTGAATCACAGTCTGAAGCAAGACGAAATATCATTATCTAATCAACAGAATAGAACTCAAATTCAATACATTAAGGCAATCAAACTCAAGAAGCAACAGTTCTTATTGAAAGTGTATTTACAACACTGTGCCGTACTCTCCCAACTGTCTCAGTAATAGAATAAAAAAATAATTTTGAACTTTTAAGGCATGAGCAGGCCCTTAACTATGCAAAGAAGGCCCAAGAACTGATGTCAACTGTGATCAGGGACTGCACAACCTATTGTAAAGAGATGAAGCGAAATGTGGATCTGATGACCACCACCTCCCCAAAGAATGCCTTGGATAGAACACTCAATTCTTCAAGTTCTATAGACAAGAAGCTTAACTCTTCTATGTTCAAGGACGAAGTTCCTTACTTCAAGTTCTTACTAGAATATGCTATGCCCTTCTTAGAAGATTTTACAAATACTGTTGAAAGTTTTTCAGTTGAGTCTAGCAAAGATATTCTAACTGCAACAAGAAAGTCTTTATTCAACTGGAAAAATAATCCTGAGAATAATGAGAAATATTTGAGGAAAGAGTTTAAGAAGCCAACTCTTTCTAACGACTTGATTGAAGACAATCGTTCTCTACTCGGAGTTCAACAGCCACCTGAATGGCTTGAAAATCTGAATATTGGCTCCATAATGCACATGAAACCCTTAAAGTATAAGGACTATGCACAGAGAAGAGAATTAGTCACAGAAATTACTAAGGATGCCTTACAGGAAAAAGTACTAACTGACACATTCTAATTAATTTAACAGGCCATTTACCAAAGCCTTATCTACTTTACAACTGCCACTGAAATGAGATTTCAGGAAATGAGTAATATTGAAAATGAAAACGTACTTGTAAGAAAGAAATCCAAGGAGGAAATAAGAGGAGAGTTATTCAGAAATTCGTAAATTGTTAAAAAAATTATTTTAATTTGCTAGGGAAGCATTCCATCTCAAGGCAATCGAACTTGTTTGCCGATATCTGACAGGACCATGTCCTTATGTCAACCATTTGATATCCAGCTATCAAAAACACTACAATCAGGATTTAGAAACTATTGTAAAATTATTAAATAACAAAAAATAAACGAATAGCCCGAAGAATCTTTCATCTCAGCTAGTGAGCAAGTCTCTATTGCTGATATCCCTTCCAAGAAAAAGGCCCCTCCTCTTCCTCTTAGTTCTATCTTGAACCAGCCAAATAAAATTGAGCATTTCTTAAAGCCTATTGTTGAAGCCCAAAAAGGCCAAAAGGAGAGTAAACACTCCCAGGAGTTTAGTGAAGAAATTGAAAAGCCAAAAGAGAAGGAAAAAGAGAAAAAGAGAGTCCAAGAAAATGAGAAATTGAAGGAAAAAGAAAAAGAGAAGGAGAAGGAAAAACAACAACCAACACATTCAACTTCTCAATCATTGAGATTCCCTGAAGGACACAGAATACTTGAAAGAAAACCAACTTTACCAGATAAGCCTAAACCAGAAGAAATCAGGTCAATAGTTTCTCCTAATTCCGCAAGAGAATCTAGAGATCTTCACAAGAATAGCGATATAAATCTGGTAACTCTAGGCAACATTTTACCAAAACACGCCACTAACAGCACCAACTCTGGTTCTAAAAAACCAAAGTATTATCTTTTTGGGTATTTTCTAATTTTCTTAGGCCTCCTGCCAATGAAGAACAAGCTGTTAGTCCAAGAAAAACCCAAGCTAAGAAAATGTTTAACATTCCAAATCTTAATTTGAATAAAGTCGTTGGAAGCAATGAAAAGCCTCCATCACAAACAGAAAGAAATGTCTTCACTGCAAATACTGGATTCAGATCGGAGAGAAACAATTACAAAGATCCTGACATGAGTGGAGGTGATAGCACCGACCGTTCCAATAAGGAGAAGGTGGAAGGTTCTGGCGGAATAAACTTTTTCTTCTACAAAAATTTCAATAAGTTCATCCAAAACCTTTATATCCAGGATGAACTTCTTCTGAAGAAAAAATATGCCAATGAGAAAAAGGATCAAGATAAATTTGCAGCAACCAACACTTCATACAAAAAGGATGCTGAATCCACCTATGCTAAGAAACCCACTCATAACACACATTTGAGTAGTAGTAGTGGTAAGAAGCCAAGCACTGCTATTCCTACTAGCACCAATTCATCTCAAAGCGCGAGGGGAATTACTACAACCCTTCTTCAAAATAATAGCGCAAAGAAGTTTATTATCATAGATGAGGAAAAGAAGTATTATTATAAACCAAAAGAAGAGTTATACAACAACTATGTAAAAAGTAGTGGGTCTAAGTCATCTAAATCTTTCAATAAATCAGCATCCAAGAGCGGATTGAATCTTGACTTGAGTAAAACAAAGTATGATCAAACCGATACTAAATCCTTCTTTACCCCAAGAGAATTTACCAAATATTAGTTTTAATCTTTGTTGTGTTCCCTTAGTTTTTGCAATTTGTGTACTTGTCAATATACATTATGCTCACGAGTCACATAAATTAAAAAATTTCACTCGAAAATTCTTTTTTTTCATAATTCTCGAAAATGATTGAATTAGACCTTGCAGTTGTTAGATTCAAAGACTACAGCTTCAGCAAGCCGAAATTGTGACTGGTTGAATGATACCGAAAATTCATAATTTCAGTTACTTGAAATCAGTATCGGATATCTCAGTTGAATATATTTGATAATTATTAATTGAAAATAAAAATGACTGTGTCCAAGTTAGAAAAACTGATCTTCTTATTAGTGTGCTCCTACTGTCTCCTGTCAGTCTCAACCCTTGCAGTTGAGTACAAGTACGCAGATCTTAGTGAGGGCTTGGCTGAGGCTAATGCAAAATTGGAAGAATTGAGAGCTATTCATCAACCAAGGATGTTACAACAAGTTCCCAGCAGAGAATTATCGAATTATAAGATTATTGACACAAAGGGGACTGATGATGATGATGATTCTATTCTCTATCTTTTACAATATTATGGCGAAGAGGATACTTTTGGAATATCAAAAGTCATAACCAAAATCGGAGTTCAAGTTACTTTCGACAAGGAATATTCAGTTCGTGTAAAGATATATGATGTCTCGACTCAAAGATGGGAAATCCCTGAAACATTCCCATTCCCTTATTTTAAAGATTCTGAAAAGTTATCTGTGTCAAAGGGATGCTGTGAAGTTATAGTCGAGGGAGAGCCCTTTTCTTTAATAATTAAAAGAAAAGATACCCACCAAGTTATATTTGACACGAAAGGCAAACAGTTTGCCTTCTCAGATTATTATTTGGAATTGGGTGCTAAAGTTCCTACTCCTAACATCTATGGCTATGGTGAAAGATACTACGATTTCAAGCTTCGCCCCGGTGTATATACTATTTGGGCTAGAGATGAGCCAAAAGTGTTACAATCCCCTAGAGGAGGTGGACATGTATATGGACATCAACCAGTAGGGCTTATTAGAGACGGAAACAAAGACTACTTTATTGTTTTCTTGAGAAACTCTAACGCAATGGATATAGTTATAGGAGAAGAGCCTTCGATAACATTCAAAGTTGTTGGAGGAATCTTTGATTTTGTGTTCTTTTTGGGTGATAAGAGACCAGATACAGTCATCAAGAGATATCATGACTACATTGGCCACTTTGTTATGATGCCTTTCTGGTCTATGGGTCTTCACCAGTCAAGATGGGGATACAATGATATCGGTGCATTTGAAAGGATCATTAGAAAGTATAATGAATATGATATTCCTCTTGATGTCATTTGGAGTGATATTGATTACATGGTTGAAAAAGAGGACTTTACTATGAATACTCGCGCCTTCCCTCCTAAAAAACTTACAGAGTTGTTAACAAGTACTGGAAAACGTTGGGTCCCAATTATTGATGCGGGAATTAAGAACAGAGGCAGAGCTAAGGATGTAGGAGTTAAAATGGATATTTTCATGAAGAAAAAAAATGGAGGGATATTTACTGGTAGAGTCTGGCCTGG
>Ga0065720_1003781_pt2 | contig 12753 bp, 8 predicted proteins | sample Thericmetagenome_FD_59107 | JGI IMG/M metagenome (GOLD analysis project Ga0065720, IMG submission 59107) | Thermophilic microbial communities from the Joint Bioenergy Institute, California, USA of rice/straw/compost enrichment - eDNA_2 v2... | ecosystem: Engineered > Solid waste > Grass >... | reverse complement strand
AGAATCCAATTCTACGAACTCATAACCAATTAACTGGGGTTCGAATTGGATCTAAATATTGGGTAGTATATAAGCATATTGAAATGAGACCTATGCAACGAGAATTTCTCTATTTAAGGATTTATTAAAAGATTTATTGCAATAATAAACAGCTTTTCCATTTCAGATCAAGTTGATTTTTTTCAAGTAGTAGCTTTGTTAGAAAATTGAGATCAAAATCTGGTCTGGGCACTCATCCCAGTAAATATCCTTCATCATTTTATTGAATTTCGGTTAAGGAATATTTATTCATAATGGAGCTGTGAAAATCTAAGATTTCAAAAAACACTATTATTCTAAGTTGGTGGAAGACATTGACATAACTCACCTTAATGAAATAAGATATCTTAGGAAGCAATTTGAGGGTCAAGGGTTGGATAATTTGAAAAATAAATTTTATTAGCCAAATGTCAAATTCGGAAGGATCAGAAATCCAAGTCTCATTGCCCAAGTCCTCCCAAATTTTCATTAGGGATTATAATGAATCAGATAATGAAGGATGCATCCTTTTGGATGAGTCTGATGACAGTCTCAAGCACTGGGGAGGATATTTAGTCACAATGAAAAAATATATAACAACTTTCCACGCTATTATGCAAAACACCAAGGATTCCATTATCATAGTAGCTGAAGATAGGGCTGCAAAACAAGATTCTCCAAAGATTGTGGGTGTTGTGCATCTTGCCATAAGAGATGCTATTTATGGAGGTAAGGAGACCAGGATTGGATTTGTAGGAGGATTGAGAGTGAGCCCTGAATACAGAAGAGGAGGACTTGCAACAAAGCTTATGGAAACATTGGAAGCCAGAGGGAGGGAGAGAGGAGTTATGCTATATGAGGCAGCCATTGTCGGAAAAAATGAGGCTTCCCTCAATCTTTTCATAAATAAGATGAAGTATAAGCATATTGGAAATAATGTGATGGGGTGGCGCTCTCCTGACCAAAAAGATATCCCAGGGAATGAAATCAAAATAGCTAATGGTACTATCACTCTCGCATTCAAGCAGATTGGAAAGGAAGAAATTATTGAACACTGGAAGGAATATTACAAAGGTTGTGACTTTGTTCCAGTCGATTGGCACGACGTCACAAACCATCCCCAGTTCAGGAACGCCTATATGGTCAGCTCGGCAGACGGTTCAATTAAGGCTGGTATTGTTCGGGCCCGTCACTTCCAAAATCGCATTTATTACCTGGCCAAACTGTTTGTCCCAACCACCTATTACTTTAGTTGGGCCTTCAACAGCCTTGTAACAGGCGCCATTGCCGGAATAGCCTATGGAGTAAAATGGGCGTTATCCAGAATAAAAAGACTACCAAGAAGAGTTGATCTAGGAGTAGCTGCTGTGGTTGGAGTAGGTCTTTTTTCAGCCTATTACAAATTGGCTAAGAAGGCTCGAGAGAATGCAAGAATTAATAAAGATGAAGTGTCTGAAGGATTTATTGGAGGATTTTATTTGGGAGAGGAGAAATATAAGGATGAGACATTATCCTATCTTATGAAAAGGGCTATTGAAAGCTCTAAGTCTGATGGTGCCCATTCAATTGTTATAATGACTAAAGAGAAAGATGATTTCTTCAAGTATGTACCTAATATAGAATTGATGAAATCTGCTCATGTTTTCAAGGTGTTGGAGCCTGAGAAGTTCAAGGATGAGACAGCAATTACTGAAAGAATTTTCTCAGGTTTCACCTATTGAGTCTTAAATTTGTCCTTAAACAAATTGATTGTTGATTGATCTTATACAAATGTCAAAAATGTTCTTTATCTTAGAATAAGAAAATGAATAAATAATATGAATTATGCTTCAGTTAAGAAGATTAACTGTCCCAGAGAAAACCTGGCTCCCTTGATAGTATTTAGAGTCTGAGTCTGACCTAGTTCATTGACTAAACAAAGAACGAATTAAAAGTTCAGTACAGATTATTCAAAAAACTTAAGAGAGATTAAGTGATTTAAAGACAAAGCAGCAACTTTAATTTTTATTAGCTCTGACTTCTGATTCCTTGTTTCAGCATTAAATAAACTTAGACTCCTCAATTCTTTCAATTTTGAAAATATTTGAGCCACAGATGAGATAGTATCAGAAGAAACATTCGCATTGCCGAAATCAAGAACTAATTCCTGCAAAGTCCGTCCAAGATTAGGTAAGCCATTAATTATAGCAAGGGCATCTGACTCCAAGAAGTAGACACACCCAATTAGTGTTATGCTCAAATTTTCCAAACTCTTCAATCCTCTGAATCCTTGTGCAATTGATACTAGGATAGTACTCGCAAAGTAGGATTCTCTAAATTGGATGCTTAGAGTCTTCAATTTGGTCATATTCTTGATGGCATTCGTGATAGAATAACGGTTTTCAGATCCTAGCAAGCCATTTGCACTCTCTTGAAAACTTAATCTTTCCAGAAGTGGTAGGTTCTCTACAGCCCTAAATACTGCAGGATATAAGGTTAAATTAGGTATAATCCAAGAAAGCTCTAGTTCTTTTAGGGAGTTAGCCTGAGAGATTAAGTCCAAAAGGATTTGGAGTTCTATATCATAGTCCAAATCTTCTATGCTTAGGGATAGCTTCTCGAGATTAAGGCTTCCAACCGCATCAACGAGAGACTGAAAATCTTCTTCTGTTAGTTTATAGGAATAATGATTGGTGCTCCCAATCAACAAACCAAGTTTTCTAAGGTTGGGTATAGTTGCAAGAGCTGCCATAAAGGGCTTGATAGAATCTGATCTCTTTATATAGTTAAAATCAAGTGATTCTAAGGTTTTCATCTTTGAGAAATATCTCTCAAGTTCTGCAAGAGGGTGGCCATTTGATTCTGAGAACCTAGGAATTTGAATTGATAATCTTTTCAAATTTCCAAGTCCCTCCACACACCTCAATAACGCCTGATAATATTCTGTGGGCCTATCAATTTCATCAACATCGATTGATAATTCCAGGCTTTCTAAACTAGTCATTCTAAGAATAAAATTAGCAATATATTCCATTTCTTTCAAACACCACGGTTTGGGAAGATTCTTTTTATTTTCTGTAATTTTCAGAGAGAAGTGCCTAATAGTTGTGGAACAGGCTAATGATGCTCGAAAGAGATCCCCTGGCAAACTTAGTGCTTCAGGCCCAAATCTAAAAGCCAACCTTAGGACTTCTAATTTTTTCTTTCTCCTTAGTATACGTGAGATTATTCCTAGCTCATATCGACTGATGGCAAAATCCAGGGATAATGACCTAAGGGCAGTCCTCTTTATCTGCTTGAGCCCAGTAAAAGTCCTCAATTCTATTGTTCTTTTGATGAAGGAACTACTTGTTGGATTTTTCAGTGGTTTGGAAGAGAAGATATTTGTTGTTTCGCTGAAGAAACCAGATTCATAAGTAAATTGTTTGGTTATTTGTGTTGGTTGATAAGATTTCTCAAGTTGAAACTTTCTTTTGCAAAATCGAAGAGGACCAATATTCCTTCTTACAGAATACCCTTTGATTATGTTTCGAATGTATAGTAGCTCATTTGGCTTCAATCTTCTTCGGAGAAACACTTTGAACTTATCTTTGGGATCAAATGTTGTTAATGAGGATTTTGGAGTGCTTATTCTTGACTTTGCGATTGGTTTTCTATAATATACAGAAAATTCATGTTGATCTCTTAATTTCTTTGGCTTTTCATCTCCTGTCTCAAGCATGAAAGAGTTGTGTCCTAATAATTTTGCGAACATCTTCAGAAATAAAATTAATTTTTCAAATTTCGTCTAAACAAGTAACAATGCAGGATACTTTTGCCAAAAAGATGTTAAAATGATCTGATTGCATTTCATTGTTGGATCCAACGAAGTTTTTCAGTTTAATAATCACCAAATTTGAATATCTTCATTTAAAAAGAGACATTCAATAAAGAACAAATATATAACATTCCCAGTCTCTTTTAATACTTGGTGGGTTCAGTTCAAGTCTAACGCTCTTTTGCCAATATACCTGTATCTTAAAATCGAAGCACTCACCAAGAAACTATACTCCCATCAAATTTATCGAACTGTTAACTGATGCTAAAATAAAGAAAACATAATTAATGCCCTCAAATTGATCAGTAAATATCTGGTAATTTGTCATGAGATCCTGAAATAATAATCTAACTCTATGTAAACATTAATTCTACAAAAACTTAATTAAATGGAAAAAACTTCCTCAAGGTTAGTTGAAGCTATTAAAGATACTATTGAATTGTTTATTTGCTTTCAGAACCCTTCAAACGAAAACATTGACCAAATTCACCGCCAGATAAAATCTCGAATTTTGAAAATTGAAGCATGCTATGGTCAATATATTGAACCAGTCTACAATCTTCACTGTAAACGTGCTCAAAGACTAAGAAGTATAATGAAGAGAAGCAACTTAAATGCACAACAGACCATATTCACAAGCTACTCAACTATGGAAGCTGCAGAGTTTATCCTATCTCTCTTATTTGAAGAAGCAAATAATCTCGATGTTTTCCTCAACCAATTAGCTGCCTATGGGTATGATTATACAAGCATTACGACATATATGAAGGATAGAGCTTCAAAAGAGGCAATGCTAAGAGAAAATCTTGAAAAATATGAGACTCTAATCTATGAAATGTCTAACTTGGATCTGGAAGGGTTTATTGCTGTAATAGAAAGCTTGGTTAATAACAACACATTTGAAAATGAAACCCAGTTATTTTATTATTTTGGTATGCTCAGTGAGTTCTTTTCTCACCTGGATGAAGACAAAGGATATGTTTGGATTGATGAATATTATGAATGTTTTAATGCAAAGTTAGAATTTCTGGATGAGGAAAATGAGATTTGTATGGAAGCATTCAGCCTAATTAAACATATTTTTCTACAAGCTAAAGAGAACAAGGCAAAGATGGCGAAAATTTACTCATTTTATAATTTGTTAGCCGAACACTTTCCTGAAGACAAAGATCTTTATCAAGAGTTAATAGAATTGCTCCCTAAAAGGATAATATATGCACCTCGACATCTCTTATCATTTGACGGATACACATTAGCCAATGGGGAAATGCGTTTCCCTCCAAAGTATTTCCTAACATTAAAGTTTGAGGAGATGAATATCATCAATGTTGTGCTGGCTATACTGCATGAACTTGTCCATAAAATAAGATTGTTTTATCAAGCCGAATTTGGTTATCTCCCTAAGATACCAAAACATATTACTGGCTATAATATTGAATCACTCGAAGCTCTGTTACGAACACTGCGTTTTGGATTCTCTCGTTATATAGGAGATATCAAATGGAAAGCTGCCAAGAAACTTGTAGTGGCCACCAATTGGAAAGATAACGTTCTGGAGAAGATTGCTAAAGCTCTGAGGTCTGCTCCTGAACTTAAAATTACCAAACGTCGTCGTTGTAAAGGAAGCTATCCACATTGGCATTTGACAAAGCAAAACTTTGACAAGGAATGATACAAAGTTTTGGCTCATCTTATTTAAGAGAGGTGGAAATTATTAGAAAACATATTATTTTCAATGTACATTTAACATGATTCATAAGTGAATAAATAACATGTAAACTGTAATTAAAAGAGTTAAATCGAAATAAGACTCAAATCCATCTGATCCAGTTGGTTTAACTATATGGAAGATTCTTGTCAGGTGACTCTTTGTGATCATATTCATCTACCTTCATAAAGGAAACAAAGTCACTCCTTGTGGCATCCTTAACAATAGATTCTTTTCCATTATTTATAAGTGACCTGAAGGGAGTATTGAACTTATCAAAGACATTCTTGTCAATACCAAGTACACTCATCAGGAGCTTATTAGTCTCCATTAAGTACTTAGTATTTCTGATGACTTCCTGAATCTGGTCTCTCATGAAATCAAACTGTCTTTCCATTTCTTCGAATCCAGTTTCCGAGTTTCCGAGCTCTCTATAGACTCTAGAGGCGATTCTAAATCCTTTTAAATGCTTTTTGACTTCCTCAATTTTTCCTGGGGGAACGTCTTGTCCCTTCTTAGCTCTCAGCTTGAGCTTGACAAGTCTTGTCAAGACATGGGCTGCCTCAGCCTTCATGATCTTCTTGGCTCTGAGTCTTTTTAAGACATGGTATGCTTTATTTTCGAGGAAGGACATCTCTAAGACTGTGGTAACAGATACCACCATAAGTGAGACCACACAAGATCCCCACATACAGCAGAAGAAGACAATAATTCTTCCAAAGAGGGTCTTGACGTAGTAGTCACCATAACCAACAGTGGCAATACTGATAATCACGTTCCACATTGAACTAAAATAGGAATCAAAATTCCATTCATGAGGATCGGTTATGGTTCGGATTATGGGTCTCTCAGATACTCTGATCCAATAACCGAAAATGGGCAAGCTTAGGAACAAGCCCAAAAAGACAATTCTAATCGGATATTCTCTCATAATACATTTGATAGCGAAGAAATAGCCAGGATCACAGTCATACATTTCGCAGAGTCTTTGAGCTCTATTTGAGTACCAATAAGTGTTCATGAGAGCAACTCTGAAGATAACAAAGACTCTAAGGAAAAGGATCATTCCGAGCAAGTCATTAACGTAATAGAAAATCCTCACGTTATCGTAGAGGGTGTTCATTTCGAAACTGACATCATATAAGAAAGGAGAAGGATGCACAAAAACCAATATACATTCTGCGAGCATGTAAGGCCATTCTCCAGTGCTCCAAATAGTCGAAGTCTCAGGGATAGCATTTCTTCTTTTTCTAAACTCTAGTCTTAGGAGGTATCGGATGAAGGTCATAGCTACCAGTAGTATAGAGGATATAAATATGATCCATAGAAGGAATAATGACCACTTTCTATTCATTTGCTCAAATTCTATCTCATACTGTAGCACGGACAGCCCAATCCCTATTAGGGACATGATAAAGGTACCTAGCTCAACCATTCTAAGACGATCAAAGTAGGCCTTTGTGACTCTTCCATCTTCCAAAGAGACTTCTTTATCACCGATGATAGCATCCAAGATATGGGCACCTGCTGGGTCCTCTTGCTCTGTATCCCTTGGAGAGGTCTTCTGAATATCATACTCGCTATTCTTCTTTTTGAAGACTTTGATGAAGTTTTTAGTTGCTAAAGCCATATTTTCGGATCTAGTTACTCAAATTTATTTATTTAAATATTCAGAGTCTTGTTTCTTAATTTTAAACGGCCTCTATAAACCCACAACTCTCTTAATTGCTTCCTTCTACCACCCAAGACTGCAAGCATTCAGGGCAACAATAGAGACAGTAATTATTACTACACCCTTCAGAAGGCTAATTTTAGTATCTTCATACTCAAAAGTACTTTAGATCGATGAAAGGTGGGCTAGAGCACGAAAGAGTAATAAAGCAGTCTCTATTAGGAACACGAAAAAAAGTCTGTAAAAAGAGCAATTTTGAATAAACTCGCAAATATTAAATAAAAATGGACGTTTCATCAAATCTTTCTAAAGAAAAGCCTCAAATCGTCTGTATTCTAGGTAAATAATTCTTTCTTCTCCTAAGTCCCCCAGGCGGTCCTGGAAGCGGTAAAGGTACTCAATGTGAAAAGCTCGTTAGAGACCTCAAGTTCAAGCATCTCTCAGTTGGAGATCTCATGAGAGCCGAGGTTCAAAAGTACCTCCCTTCTCAATTACCCTAATACTTTTAGGAAGACCAAAGAAGGTCTCGAAATTGAACCTTACCAGAAGGAAGGAAAGCTAGTCCCAACAAACTTGACAATTAATCTTCTTTTCAAAGCCATTAAAAATGGAGGCTCTAAGGTGTGTAGCCCTTTTTTCTTTGTAAAATGAATGTAGAAGTATCTTCTTGATGGATTCCCAAGAAATTTGGAACAGGCTCTCTACTTTGAGAACAACTTCAGAGAGATTGATTTCATATTAAACTATGTTGCTTCCGACGAAGTCCTAATGCAAAGAATTCTTGGAAGAGGTATCTTCAGAACGTTCATTGTATAAACTTTTAGCCGCTCAAAGCACTGTTGTCAGGGCAGATGACAATCCCGAAGCAATTAGCAAAAGACTGGCCACTTTCCATGAGCAGACTGATCAGACAGTGAACTTCTACAAGCAGTTTGGTAAGGTCAGGGACATAAATGCCGAACATGACCCTGATGAGGTCTACAGATTGACCAGAGAGGCCCTCCTTCCCAACTTAATCTTCTTCTATGGACCTCCTGCTAGTGGACAGAACACTGTTGCTGAGGCTTTGTGCAAGCTGACTAGCTATAGATACATTGACGTCGCAGCCTTCTATAAAGAGAGAGGTCTTACTAATGCTCCTGATGAAGTCAAGATGGATGAGTTTATGAAGTACCTTGAAGGTCACTGGGAAAGAAACTTCGTTATTAATCACTTCCCTGAGAACATAAAGCAAGCTAGGATCTTTGTAGAGAGCTTTGCTGCTCCTAGAATCTTCTATTACTTCGATGCTTCAAAGGATCAAGTTGAAGCCAATCTTAAAAATGAAACTAAACAAGTTAGATCCAAGATCTTGGACGAATATGATGCATATGTGAAAACAAGAAAGGACGTCTTGAAATACTTTAAAGATAGACCTTACTTTGTGAGAGTCCCTGGAGGCAGACCTATTGAAAAAATGTGGGAAACAGTTCAAGAACATATTTCCCCTCAGCTTATTACTCTCCCACAACTCCCTGATGACGACTTTAGCAAGGCTTACATCCAAAAGCTAGAAAGAGAAAGAGGATATGAGTATCTTAATGTTCCTAATCTTATCAAAGATGAGATTTCCAGAGGAACCGACATTGGAAAGGCTCTAGCCCAATACAAAGACAACCCTGATTTGCGCATTGAGCATACTGTTAATCTCCTGAAGAAGGTCTTATTCAGAGACATTCTCAGAAAGAAGTTTATTTTAGGCGGCTTCCCTGAGAACCTTGCACAACTCGGTTACTTCCAACAGCACTGCTACAAGATCCCCCATGCCCTTGCCTTCACCCACAACGGTCCTATTCAAGTCAAAGGTGAGAATATTCTCTCCTACTACAATGCTAAGGGTAAATTGATCAAGATTGATGGAGAATATATTGACCTTTTCGACCAATACATGGAAAATAAATGCAGATGGGGATTCGTCATTGGCTCTGTCCCTGAAAAGAACACTGCTGTTGCTCAAATTCTTGCTGGAAAGTGGGCAACCAAACTCATCAGCTGGCCCGCTCTTGAAGAAGAGCTCAAGGGAAAATTCACTAACGAAGAGGGAGATCCCATAGATGAGCCCAGTTTCGAACAAATTTGCCAATATTTCAAGCAAGAAATCGCCAGTCATACCAGAGCCTCAAACTTCTTGTTCGATGGTTTCCCAACTGATAAAGAAGGCTACAGCTTCGAGAAGTTCGTTCAAGCCCTTGGAAACCCAACCTACTGTATCTCTGTTAATATTCCCAAGGAAGTCCAAATTCAAAAATACAAGGAAGAAAACGGACTCACTGGAGGAGGAGGAGAAGAAGAAGAAGAAGAAGTCCCTGTTGATGTCATCGAAGAAATCGATGCTAAGTACAAACTCGTCGAAGACCAGCTACAGATCTTCAAAGACTTAATCGCTAAGGGAGTTAATTGCCAGATCTTTAATGTTGATGGCAACCTTCCCCAGCCCGAGTTGGTGAAGTATCTCAACAACATTATATATAAGAAGGTCATTCTCTTCAGAGCTGTGAATCAAGAAGCTCAAGTTGTTGACATAAAGAACCATATGATGAACTTCTGTTTGGCTAATAATGTCACCTTTGTTGATGTTAGTGACCTTATTGAAGATCACTTGGTCAGAGAGACCCCATTAGGAAAACAACTGGCCACACAACTCGAAATGAGAACCTTAACTTCATTGGAACCCATTGAAAACGGAAACCCATCTAACTATACTCCTGACCTTATTTCTGATGTTATTCAGGATTTCCTATTCTCACACCCATCAAATAAGTACAAATTCTTGTTATTCTCTAATGCTCTAGGTATTTGTTGATCTATGGATACCCAGCTGCTGACTCCAAGCAAAACGATTTCTTCCCTCGTTCTTTGGACGAGCTCTACCATATTGAAACCAACATCGGCCCAGTCAGGGAAATTATTACCGTTACTTCAGCCCCTGAAGATTTCCAAATTGCTGATGAATTGGAACCCAAGATCATAAAGGAGGAGCCTAAGAAGGTCAAGAATGAAGATGATGAGGAAGGTGAAGGAGAAGAAGGCCAAGAAGAAAAACCACCTGAGGAGCCTGCGGAAGAAGACGAGGATGGACAGAAAAAATTTGATCCTACTCAATTCGATTGGACCATCAGTGACGGGAAACCCAAGAAATTGACACAAATCTATCACAAGTTGAACTGTCAACACGTACGAAAATGATATATAAACCTAATCTATTTTTAGGTTCCTCTTAACCTTACAAAAAATACTATCAATGAACTCGAGGATTATATTAAAAGCTCCATTGAAACTTTCGAAGCCGGTACCCCAGGCAACATCTATGTTGAGGCTATTATTCAGTAAGCATCATATGCCTCTAATGGGTTTTATCTTGTACGAATCCTAAATATAATTTCCTCATCAGCTAATCTGCGCCATCTACTGAATAAATTTTCATAGTTATCTGCTATCCATCAACTAGCAATAGACTCATTCTAAAAATAGGTTTAGATCAGCCGGGGGTTTTTACTGTATTTGACTTTGAATGATGAGAAAAATCGGTTTTCTGTCTCGCGTAGTTTGATCAGGTAAAACGCATTTAATAATTTGTATTTCTCTCAGATACGTATACGAAATTAAAATTAGCACAATCTATATTTATCTTTTGAGACTTAAATACTTTTCTATTTATAGAATCTCAATAAACCAAAGAAAACAAATTCCTCAACGTTCAACTCACTATGTATCAACCAGATATCAAAGGAAAGATCATCAGGGTACTCAAACGTGAATACCAAAACGAGCTTAACTCACCAAAGGGCAAGAAAACCAAAAACCAGGTTCCAATAGTTTCAACATTGGCTTTCGCAGATATTACAGTCTGGTTCTATAAGAGAAATTGTCAACAAAGCCTAGAAGAAGCCAAAAACGTCTGGGATCTCCTTCCTCAAAATCCTCTGCAAAAGCAGCCCCTTAATGCATTTCTTGATATGTACACCGAAGAAATTATGGACAAGTACAACAAATATATCCACTATAGGAATAAAACCAATGTACTAGAGCCAGTATATAGAAGAATACAGAGTCTCGTCGACTCTCTCTCAATTTCACACAATATTAGTGATGAAGGGTCTTCTGCTGAGAATCCAAAAGAAGATACTGCTTCATTTTCTATTTGTGTTAAGTCTGTTCAAGGGCATGATCTCAGCGCTGTCTTCCAGAATAGTGATCTTATTGGCCATCATATCGAGATAGGGCATAAGGACGACACCGTCTCCACATCCATCGAGGGAACAGACGGGTCACACATTGATTTCAAAAACACTAAGATTACTTACAATATGGGCTTGGCCAAGCCTTCCGTAACGGTTTCATTGTATGAAGATTATGTTAAAAATGGATATCAGTATAAAATCCTTGTGGCAAGAAGGGACATCGACCTCTTTGCATTTCTAGCTAACCCTGCCTCCAGTCCCACTGTCAAAGGAGCTGAGAGTTATGAAGATGCTAAATCCAACTGCATCCAGCTCATCAAGACCTCTAAACATGGAGAGTTTGGTGAGGGACATTATAATATCAATGAAGAAAGATTGACTTCTGATCAAGTGGCTAACCTGAGCGTCTCAGTGTCACTTGAAGGTCATGGAAAAGATAGTTTTAGCCAATATGTGGAAACTTTACATAGAAGATTGGCATACTTGGAAAAAAAGTTAAAAAAATTAAAGCTAAAGACTACAGGTTACAAGAAAAAGCTTATGCTGATGCTTCTTCCTTTCGAAGAGTCTATCGCCTTTGACGGAGATTCAATTCTTGTGAACGAGAAGGCTGAAAGTAAGAAGGCCCATCAACATGAGAAATGCAATATATTTTAATACATTACCTTTTGTCGTGTCATAAATTGTAATTCTTCTTAGGTTTCTTTGTATATTAAATTACTCCTGACACTTTTCTCAGTGTAAAATCCTCTCACAATTCATTACATTATTCTCTTCTAGTGGGTGAAGCACCTTAGTAATTGACTTAGTAGCACTTGCAGTCTTCTTTATACTCGGTTTAAAGTTCAAGGTCTTCTGAACGTGATTTTGTTTCTGAGCAGGAAGTACAACCTTCTTATGGCTTTTCTGAACCTCTTTAGTATTACCCTCCAATAAATCAAAAAGTCCTTCAATGGCATCTTTGCTTGATCTTCTTTTATTCTTTTTTATGTGTTTAAATTCCGGTTGACACTTCAGGATTGCTAATTGAGCTGGCGGGATGTTTTCCTTAAAATCTTGTAATGATAGGCTTCTGAGCCTCTGGTCAATCGTTGTAACTACGTTAGAGGATGTGGGGAGATCATTATAGGAGTCGAGTTGAGAGATAATGCTCTGAATGATGGTAGTTGGATCCTGAAGCTTGGATTTCTTGAAAGTTTTAATGGTAAAAGAGTGAGTTTCTTGCATGGAGGTGTATTGGATTAATAAATTGAATTTTGAAATTATTCAATTAGGGGTAACAATATAAGAGAGGGAAATTTTGTTAATTTATTATTGAAAGTGGCAAATTTCCCCTTAA
>Ga0065720_1003783_pt1 | contig 12759 bp, 7 predicted proteins | sample Thericmetagenome_FD_59107 | JGI IMG/M metagenome (GOLD analysis project Ga0065720, IMG submission 59107) | Thermophilic microbial communities from the Joint Bioenergy Institute, California, USA of rice/straw/compost enrichment - eDNA_2 v2... | ecosystem: Engineered > Solid waste > Grass >... | reverse complement strand
CGCGGTGGAGCGGCTCGGCCTGCCGACGCCGGCCGATCCCGCCGAACACGTCACCGGCCCGGCGGCCGACCGCGCGAACTGGATGGAGCGGCTTCGCTCCCGGCTCGCTTCCGGCCGCTATACCGCGGTGCTCAGCGCCATTCCGGGCACGGCTGAATGGGTGTATGCGGCCGCCGTCTCGCTTCGCCTCGACATCCCGGGCGATCTGTCGCTGGCCGGCATGGAGCACGAGACGCTGCCGTATTTCCCGGATCTGGCCCGCCCCGTGCTTCCCGTATGCGAGACGGGGGAGCGGGCGGCGGAACTGATGCTGCGCCGCATCGCCAATCCGACCCTGCCCTATGAGCATGTGCGGCTGAAAGGGCCGTTTCTCGACGGCCGGTCGATCCGCAGCATCATGTCATGAAATTACGGAAACAGGTCATCGGCGTCCCCTGACGCGATTTATCGAAAGCGGTTACAATGTGCGTTGAGCGGAAGGAGGACACGATTTTGCGAGGGGCAACAGCTTGGCTGACGGTGCTGGGAGCCGCGCTCATCGCCGCGTTGACGGCCGGCTTCTTCGGCGCGGCCCGGCTTCACGATTCTGCGGTGCCGGACGAGGCGACGATCGCGGAGGTGAACGGCGATCCGGTGACGGCCGCGGAGTTCCGGCGCTTTCTGGCGCAGCAGCGGGCGGCGGTGATCGGGGAATTCGCGCGCACGCGCGGCGCCGTCGTCGACGAGCGGTTCTGGCACACCGAGTTCGACGGGGTGACGCCGGCGGAAGCGGCGAAGCGGAAGGCGCTGGAAGCGGCGGTCCGCTTCAAGGTCGAGCTTGGTCTGGCGCGGGAGCACGGGCTCATTCCCGAGACTTCGCGGGAGTATCTGCTGGCCGAGATGGAGAAGGAGAACGCGCGGCGGAGCGAAGCCGCGCGTTCGGGGCTGCCGGTGTACGGCCCCGTCCGGTTCGACGAGAACGGCTTCATCGAGTACTATTTCGGCCGGATCGTCACGTGCCTGAAAGAGGCGATGGCCGGACGGGAGCTGGATGCGACGGACGAGCGGCTCCGCCGCCACTACGAGTCGATCAAGGACGACCTGTTCCGGCTCGAGGACGCGGTCCGCTACGAGGAATTCTCCGTCTCCTATCTGGCGGATGGGGCCCGGGTCGACGCCGGGCTGAAGGAAGCCGCCCGTGAGCTGCTGGAAGCCGTGCGGCAGCGGCTCGATCGCGGGGAGACGGCGGAGGCGGCGATCCGTGAGGCGCAGCGGGAGCTTGAGCGGCGCGACATGACAGACCAGGCAGTCAGGGAAACGGAGCAATCCGACGGCCACGTCATCCGGCATGCCGAACGGGTGCTGAACGGCGACACGGCGCGGGCGCTGTACCGCTCGCTGCCCGAGATGTACGAAGCGGTCATCCGTCTGACGGACGCCGACCGGGTCAGCCCCGTCATCGACGACATCGCTTCCGGACGATGGGTCCTCGCGCGTCTGTTTGAACGGCAGCCGCAAGGGTACCGGAGTTTCGAGGAGCAGAAAGCCAACGTGCGCAGCCACTATCTGAACATCGCCTACGACGCGCACGTGCAGCGGCTCGTCCGGAACGCCGACGTGAAGCTCGCGGAAGACGCGCATCGCAAAATCGACGTGAACCGCTGACAGAAGCACACATCACCGCGAGAAGGAGGAGCAAGCAAGCGTGAAGACAACGGGCAAAGTTTTGCTGCTGGCGCTGCTCGTGTGGGCGGCGTGCATGCTGCCGCTTGCGCCCGCAGGGACGGCGCTGGCGGACGATCCCGCCGGCCCGGCCTCGGGCACGGTGTACTACGTCGACGACGCGAACGGCGACGACGCGAACGACGGCACATCGCCCCAGACGGCCTGGCGGACACTGAACAAGGTCAACGCGACCGTGTTCCAGCCCGGCGACGCCATTCTGTTCCGGGCCGGAGGCGTTTGGACGGGCAAGCTTCATCCGAAGGGTTCGGGCAGCGAGGGCCAGTCGATCCGCATCGACAAGTACGGCGAAGGGCCGAAGCCGCTGATCGCCGGAGGTGGCGTCGACGCGGCAATCTATTTTTATAACCAGGAATATTGGGAAGTGCGCAACCTGGAAATTACGAACGATGCGCCGTTGCCGGGAGAGCGCCGGGGCATTCACGTCTCCGGGGACAGCGGCAGCGACTGGAACAATCTGCGCGAGTACCGGCATTTCGTGTTCGAGAACCTGGACATCCACAGCGTGCGCGGCCAGGAAGGCGGCGGCTGGCACACCGGCGGCATCATCGTCTGGGGGCCGAACTGGAACTACGCCGTCTCGGACGTGATCATCCGCAACAACAACATCTATTCGCTCGACAGCGTAGGCGTCTATCTGAACGGCGCGAGCCGCCAGTTCTCCAGCGGCAACAAAATCCAGAATAACGTGATTTACGACATTGCCGCGGACGGGGCGATCCTGCTGAACACCACGAACGGCGTGATCGAGCACAATACCGTATTCGATACGCACAAGCGGGCCGGCGGCTATCACGTGCCGCTGTGGACGTGGGGGACGCTCGACGCAAAGATTCAGTACAACGAAGTGTTCAACACGTACCCCGGCGGCGACGCCATGGCGTACGATTCGGACTACAACAGCGTGGGCACGATCATCCAGTACAACTACAGCCACAACAATGCGGGCGGATTTGTGCTGACGGTCAATGACGGCACGAATCCGAGCAATTACAACCGTGACACGGTCATCCGCTACAACATCAGCCAGAACGATCGCGGTACGATCTTCACGCTGGCCGGCCCGACCGAGAACACGACGATTTACAACAACACGATCTACATTCCCGAATACGCCGACACCCGGGTCGTCGGACTCGGCGATTGGGGCGGCTATCCTTCGGACACCTATTTCTACAACAACATTCTCGTCAATCTCGGTTCGGGCGGCTATTCGTTCGGCCAGAGCACGAACAACGTTTTCGACCACAACCTGTTCTACGGCAATCACCCGGCGGACGTGCTCGCGATGGACGCGAACAAGGTGACGGCGGATCCGCTGCTCGCCGCTCCGGGAACGGCTTCAATCGGCCGCGATACGGCAGTCGGGTATCAGCTGCTGCAAGGCTCGCCGGCCATCGGCGCGGGGCGGATCATCCCGGACAACGGCGGACTCGATTATTGGAGCAATCCGGTGCCGGCGGACGCGCCGCCGAACATCGGCGCCTATGAAGGTCCGGGTCTTGAACCGGCCAATCTGCCGCCGCTTCCGCCGTCGCCGGAGGATGCGAATCTGCTGGCCAATCCGGGCTTCGAGGCCGGCTCGTTCGAAGGCTGGAGCTATTACTACAACGGCGTGCAGGTCACCCAAGAATCCCCGCGCAGCGGCGACTACGCCGCCCGTCTGACGAACGGAGGATCCGGCTTCGAGCAGACCGTCACCGACCTCAAGCCGAACACGATGTATCGGCTCGCCGCTTACGGCCGGTCGCCGGACGGCGGATCGGTTGCGCTCGGCGTTAAAAACTACGGCTACGACGGCTTCAAGGATGTGAAGCTGAGCGGCTCGGCGTACGCGCGGGGCGAGCTGTTCTTCCAGACGGGCAGCGACAGCACGAGCGCCGTGATCTATCTGTACAAAAGCGGCTCTGCGGGAACGGTCTACGTCGACGATGTGCTCCTGTTCGAGTACGGGGAAGTGCCCGCGCCCGCGCATCCGGAACCGGGGCCGGATCCGGTGTTCGTTGAAGGAGAGTCGGACGACTTCAACGCCGCATCGCTTGACGGGCAGTGGACATGGATCCGCGAGAACGGCGCCAACTGGTCGCTCGGCGCGCGGCCCGGCTATCTGCGGATTATCAGCGAGGCGGGCGATATTGTGGACGGTCAGGCGACCGCGCGGAACATTTTGCTGACCGGCGCTCCCGAAGGAAATTGGACGATCGAGACGCGGATGATTGGCAAACCGACGTCCCGCTGGTCACAGGGCGGCCTCATCGTCAATGACAGCGATCGGACGTATCTCAGGCTGACGCGCCTGTTCGGCGACGGCAACCAGATCCAGTTCACCCGGCAGATCGATGCGGTGCGCGATCACGCGGAGGTGCCCGACACGATCGAATCGCCGGTGCTTTATCTGCGCATCGTGAAGCAGGGCAGCCAATATAGCGGCTATTACTCGGAAGACGGCATCATGTATACCCAGGTATGGACGACCCAGACGGCTGAACTCGCCGAACCGAAGGTCGGCCTGATCGTCTGTGCGGGCACGGGGCTTGTTCGCGGACTTCGACTACTTCCGGATCATCCCGCACGGGGCGGACCCGGTACCGGTCGCGTCCGTTGCGGTTGATCCGGCGGAACTGACGCTGCACGTCGGCGAGGAAGCTGTCCTGTCGGCGACGGTATCGCCGGCGGACGCCAGCGAGTATGCGGTGCTGTGGAGCACGAGCAATCCGTCGGTCGTGCAGGCGCACCCGAACGGCACGATCACGGCAATGGGAGTCGGCACCGCAGTCGTAACGGTCTCGACGGCGGAAGGCGGAAAGACCGACTCGGTCGCCGTCGAGGTGCTGCCGCCGCCGGAGCCCGGATCGCAGAATATCGCGCCGATCGCCGCGCTGTCCGCGAGCTCGAGCCATGAGAACGGCAGCCATCCGCCGCAGAAGGCTGTCGACGGCATCCGCGACCAGGACCCGAGCCGGTGGATCACCGACACGACGACGGCCGCGCCGCACTGGCTGCTGCTGGAGTGGGACCGCGATTACGAGATCGACCGCGTGCTCGTCTGGAGCGGGTTCAACGGGCTGGTCGGCCGCCAGATCGCCGATTTTGAGATCCAGTATTGGGACGGCAGCGGCTGGCAGATGGCCGCGTCCGTCACGAACAACCCGCAGGACGGTCGAATCGGCCAGTACAACGAGCTGACGTTCCCGGCGGTTACGACGAGCAAGGTGAGAATGTATATCACCCGCGGCAGCGCCTATGACCAGATCGCGCGCCTGTTCGAGATCGAGGTGTGGGGCAAGCCGGTGACGATGAACATCGCGCCCCTCGCAGCCCTGTCCGCCAGCTCGGTGAACGGCGCGTACACGCCCGACAAGGCGGTCGACGGCATCAAGAACCAGAGCGCGAGCCGCTGGATGTCCGACCCGGCGCTGGCCGAGCCGCACTGGCTGCAACTGGAATGGGACCGTGCCTACACGATCGGACGCGTTAACATATGGAGCGGGTTCCCGGATTGGGTCGGGTCGCAGTTGGCGGATTTTGAAATCCAGTACTGGGACGGCAGCGGTTGGCAGACGGCCGTGTCCGTCACCGGCAATACGCAGGACGTCTATTACGGCCAGTACAACGAGCTCTACTTCCCTGCCGTCATGACCGACAAGCTGAGGTTATACATCACGCGGGGAAGCGACAGCGACAGCATCGCCCGGTTGTGCGAGATCGAAGTGTGGTTCTGAGCGGGCGCGCATCCCGAATATCATCAAATTACCGCAAAAGGTAATCGCCATCCCCTATAGTGCCGCAGACGGATGACCTACAATGGGAATGCCGGATGGACCAGGCGGAAAGGGGGGATGAGCGAGATGGCAATGGCGGAATCCGCCGGACCGGGCCGGAACATCGGTGCCGGCGTCCGGCGGAGAAACGCGCGCGCTCGGTACCTCCGATCGCACTGGGATTTGTACCTGATGTTGCTGCCCGGACTGGTGTACTTCGCGGTCTACAAGTACCTGCCCATGTGGGGCATCGTCATCGCCTTCCAGGAATACAGCGTGTTCGCCGGCATCCGGGGCAGCGAATGGGTGGGGCTCGCGCACTTTCGCGAAATGTTCGCGAACGACGATTTTTACAAGATTCTCACCAATACGCTGCTGATCAGCGTGTACAAGCTGTTCTGGGGCTTCCCCGTTCCGATCGTGCTGGCGATCATGATGAATGAAGTGCGCCACATGCTGTACAAGCGGTCCATCCAGACGCTGCTGTATCTGCCGCACTTCCTGTCGTGGATCATTATCGGCGGCATCCTGATCCCCGTGCTGTCGCCGACGACCGGCATCGTCAACAGCTTGCTGAAGGCGCTCGGGTTCGAACCGATCTATTTTCTGACGAGCCCGGAATGGTTCCGCACCATCCTGGTCGTCAGCGACATCTGGAAGGAAGCCGGCTGGGGGGCGATCATCTATCTGGCAGCGCTGGCGGGCATCGATCCGCAGCTGTACGAGGCCGCGGTCGTGGACGGCGCGAACAAGTGGAAGCAGCTGATCCACATCACGCTGCCGTCGCTGACGGGCGTGATCGTCATTCTGTTCCTGCTGCGCCTCGGACATGTGCTGGATGTCGGGTTCGAGCAGATCTTCGTGCTCTACAACCCGCTCGTGTATGATGTGAGCGACGTGATCGAGACGTACGTTTACCGGAACGGCATCCAGCAGGCGAAGTACAGCTTCACGACGGCGGTCGGCCTGTTCAAGGCGGTAGTCGGACTGATCCTCGTCGTGCTGGCCAACCGCGGAGCCAAGAAACTCGGCCATGAAGGGATCTGGTAGAAAGGAGGCGCGGGCATGAAACTGTCCGGAGGAGAACAAGCCGCATCCGTCATCAACTACGCGTTTCTGGGACTGTTCGGCCTGCTGGCGCTGGCTCCGTTCGTGCACCTGCTGGCCCAGTCGCTCAGCAGCCACAGCGCCATCGTTTCGGGCAAGGTCGCCTTCTGGCCGGTCGATTGGACGTGGGAAGCGTACAACCGCATCCTGCGCGAGCAGGAATTTCTGAACGCGTTCGGTGTCAGCGTGCTCCGCACCGCGGCCGGGACGCTCGTCAACGTGGTGCTCACGTGCCTGTTCGCGTATCCGCTTTCCAAGTCGCACCTCAAGGGNCGCTCCGCCATNATGTTTCTGATCGTCTTCACGATGATGTTCGGCGGCGGCATGATCCCGACGTTTCTGGTCGTGAAGGCGACCGGGCTGCTCAACACGTTCTGGGTCTATATCATCCCGGGAGCGATCAGCGCATTCAACGTCATTATTTTGAAAAACTTTTTTCAGACGGTGCCGGTCGAGCTTGAAGAGTCGGCAAAGATGGACGGCGGTTCAAATTTCGGCATCCTCGTCCGCATCATCATTCCGCTGTCGATGCCGGCGATTGCGACGATCATGCTGTTTCATGCGGTGGGGCACTGGAATGCGTTCTTCGACACCGTGCTGTATGTAACCGAGCGCAAGCTGTTCCCGCTTCAGGTGTATCTGCGCGAGCTGGTCATGTTCAACCATTCGGACATCAACCGGAACGTGAGCGACAGCCTGAACATGGACAGCACGCTTCTGGCGCTCGAATCGCTGAAGGCGGCTGCGCTGATCGCCAGCACCGTGCCGATTCTGCTCGTCTATCCGTTTCTGCAGAAATATTTCGTCAAAGGCTTGATGCTGGGTTCCGTCAAAGGGTAAACATCGAGAGGGGTTAGAGAACACGATGAAACGGATCAAAACATCCGTATCCGCATTGCTGATCATCGTCATGCTGGCGCTTGCCGCCTGCTCATCGGGCTCGGGTACGTCCGGCGGAGACGCTTCCGGTTCCAACGCGCCGCAATCCGCCGACAGCGGGAGCGGGAACGACGCGGCGGTGCAGCCGGAGAAGAAGTCGATCGAGATCGTCCTGTTCAACGGCGGGCGTAAATATCCGGACGGCATGGATGAGAACAAAAATCCGTATATCGATTATATCCGCGAGAACACGAATCTCGACATCAAGGTGAAGCTGCCGCCGGCGGACGGCTATCAGGACGCGCTGAACGTCATCATGGCATCGGGCACGCTGCCGGACATGATCCAGTCGCTGGACGCGAGCTGGTTCGTGAATTACGTCAAGCAGAAGGCGCTGCATCCGCTGAACGAGTACATCGACCAGTACGGCCAGGATCTGAAGAAGAACATTCCGGAAGAAGCTTGGGAGACGGTCACAATCGACGGCAAGATCTATGCCATTCCGTCGATGAACGTCGTCCCCGGCAACGAGATCATGTACGTGCGCAAGGACTGGCTTGACCGGCTCGGCATTGAGCCGCCCCGGACGCTGGAGGAGTACCGAGAAGTGATGCGGGCGTTCACGTTCGACGATCCGGACGGCAACGGCCAGGACGACACCTTCGGGTTCATTCTGGGCGAAAATATGTGGAGAATGGCGCCGATTGTCGGCGCGTTCGGCATCCAGCGGCAGATGTGGACGGAGCGCGACGGCCAGCTGGTCTACTCCAGCATTCTGCCGGAGATGAAGGAGGCGCTGGCGTTCCTCGCGGATCTGTACAAGGAAGGCATCCTCGATCCGGAATGGCCGCTGAACAAAGCTGCCAACCTGGATGAAAAAGTCGCCAGCGGCAAAGTGGGCTTGTACTCGGCGATGTGGTACGATACCCGTGGACCGATTTTGACAAACAAGAACAACGATCCGAACGCGGTATGGATCCCGCTCGAATTCCCGATCGGTCCGCAGGGCAAGCAGGGAACGATGGGCCACGGATACACCTCGGGCTACAATGTCGTCCCGGTCACCAGCAAAAACGCCGATGCCGTCGTCCGCATGCTGAACTTCATGATCGGCGAAGGATACCGGACGCTGCTGCTCGGCTTCGAGAATGAAGTGTGGACGATGCAGGACGGCAAGGTCGTGACCAATTTCGAGGAGCACAACAAGCACATCTACCGCCAGACGCTGCAGGAAGTCGTCAGACCTTACAATTCGCAGGCAGAACGGGACCGTCTCGATTCGCTCGGACTCGAGTTCAACCTGAACGACAATCTCGACCGCATCGCCGCCGTGGCGATCCGCGACGCCTACCGCAGCGTGCCGACGCCGGCGATGGGCAAATACAAAGCCGACCTGACCAAGCTGGAGAACGAGACGTTCACGAAAATCATCGTCGGCCATTCGCCGATCGACGCGTTCGACGAATTCGTCGAGGAATGGAAGAAGAAGGGCGGAGACGAGATCACCCGCGAAGTGAACGAGTGGTACGCGTCCAGGAAATGACCGCTTGCCGGTCGCAGGCCGCCTGTTGAACGGCGCCCCCGAGGGGGCGCCTTGCGGCATTTCGCCCGCCGACGCCCTAAAGGGACGCCGTGTTCGGAATTATGCCAGGGACATCCAGGGAGGACGGAATCATGAAGTGGCTCAAGGCAGTGCGCGACCGGTTTCGCCGCTCGATCCAGCTAAGACTGACCTGCTATTTCATCTGCATCCTGCTGCCGCTCATCTGTTTCAGCCTGTACGCCAACGCCCGCTCGCAGCGAATCCTCGAGCAGGAGCTCGGCGACCGGACGCTGAGCGCCATGCAGTCGACGCTGGAATACGTGGACATCACGCTGGCCAGCCTGAAAAATTTGTCCACGCTTATTTCCACCGATGCGAATCTGACGTCGCGTCTGCGGCACAACGAGACGACGCTCACCCCGGATGCGATCCTCGACTTCACCCATGTGCTGGCGCAGCTGACGAACATTCGGGCGGTTCACCCGATCCTGTCTGAAGTGACGGTCTTTCACGGCAGTTCCGGCACACTGCTGTCCAGCAGCATGGGAGCGCTTCACCGCGAGCGGCCGGAATCCGAACCTTGGTATCAGGAAGTCGTGCAGGCCGAAGGCGCAAGCGTGCTGTATTTGCCGGAGCGGCACGAAGAGATGATCAGCGGAAGGGCCGACCCCGTCTACAACCTGGACAACATTCTCCTCATGCGGCTGATGGATCTGTACAGCAGGGACCGGGGCAACAATGTGTTGATGTTGGCGATTCCGAAGCGGAATCTGCTCGGCTATCTGACGGGTCTCGTCCCGAGCGGCCGTTCCCAGGTTTATCTGTACGATGCCGCCGGGCGGCTGCTCGTGACGAACGCGCCGGAAGACCTGCGCCTCGATGCGTCGGCGATTCCGGAGGGACAGGTGGCGGTCGGCACGGTTCCGGGCGCCGCGGACAAGCAGCTGATGCTGCGGATCGTTTCGCCGGACAGCGGCTGGTCGCTGGCGCTCGTCCAGCCGGAGAGCGAGATCTACAAGAAATCGCGGCCGCTCCACATTTTCTCGTACTGGATCATCATCATCAGCTGCCTGCTGGCTTTCTGGATTTCCTGGATGGTGTACAGCAGCATCGCCGCGCCGATTTCGTCCCTGGTGTCGGGCATGCGGCAGCTTCGCTTGGGCAATCTGAACGCGCGCCTCGCGAACAACCGCCAGGACGAGCTGGGTTATCTGACCGAAGCGTTCAACCAGACGGTCGAGCAGCAACGGCATCTGATCCGCGACACATACGAGCAGCAGCTGCGGCTTGCGAAGACCGAGCTGAAGCTGCTGCAGTCGCAGATTAACCCGCATTTTCTGTACAACACGCTGGACACCATCTATTGGACGGCCCGCAACTACGACGCGGAAGAGATCAGCGAAATGGTGCTCAACCTGTCGCAGTTTTTCCGGCTCAGCCTGAGCAAGGGGCGCGACATGTTCACGGTGGAAGAGACGTTTGCGCATCTGCAGTATTACATCCGCGTCCAGCAGCTCAGGTTCGCCGGCCAGTTCGACGTGGAGTTTCGCGCGGCGGAGGAGACCCGCGGCCTGTACGTGCTCAAGCTGCTGCTGCAGCCGCTCGTGGAAAATGCGATCCTTCACGGGCTGGAGAAAAAGAAGCGCGGCGGAAAGCTGATCGTCGCAGCCGAGGTGCGGGAGGGACGGCTGCTGCTCAGCGTGTCGGACAACGGCAACGGGATCGGCGCGGAAGAGATGGAGCGGATCCGCCGGGCGCTGTCGGCGGCAAGCCATCACGATTCGCGCGGCGCGGCCGAGTGGAACGGGGAATATTTCGGGCTCCGCAATGTGAAGGCGAGAATCAAAATTTTCTACGGTGAGACGGCCGAGTTCACGCTGGAGAGCGAGGAAGGCCGGGGCACGGTCGCGGTCATCGATCTGCCGGTTGAGTTATGCAGGCATGCGCGGGAGGGTGAATCGTGATGAACCTGATGATTGTTGAGGACGAAATCCGCATTTTGAACAGCCTGGCCCACAATATCGGGTGGGACCGCCACGGCATCGAGGTAGTGGCGCTGGCCGAGAACGGCCGGGAAGCGCTCGAGATGATGGACCGGCGCAAGCCGGATCTCGTGCTGCTCGATATCGAAATGCCGGAGATGGACGGCCTGACGCTGGCGGAGACGATCCTGCGCCGTGACCCGCAGATCCGCGTCGTCATCCTGAGCGGCCACGACGATTTCGCGTACGCCCAGCGGGCCGTCGAACTCGGCGTGTCCAAATATTTGCTGAAGCCGGCCGGCGAGGCCGAAATTTTGAACGCCGTGCTGGCGGCGGCGGAAGATTACCGGCAGGAGCTGAAGGAGCTGCACAACATGGCCGAGCTGCAGCGCAGGTGGCAGAGCCGGCTGCCGCAGCTGCAGGAGGATTTCCTGCGCAGCTGGATGGAGAACCGGTACGCGGAGTGGGAGCTGTTCAAGCACGCCGGCGAGTTGAACCTCGAGCTGGGGCAGTATGCCCGGTTTGCGGTGGCGCTGTGCGAGATGGACCCGCTGCCGGAGGATGAAGGGCGCTTCTCGGCATCCGACCTGCCGCTGCTGCAGTTCTCGCTCGAGAGCATCGCGAAGGAGTTTATGCAGGCTGAGGCGTGCCGGGTGTTTGGCGACGCGGACGGTTCGACCGTGCTGCTCTTCATGGAGCGGGACGGGACGGACGACGCCGGGCTGACGAAGCGGATCAACGTGCAGGTCTCCCGCCTGCTGAACGTGGTTAAGGAATGCCTGAAGCTGACGGCCAGCGCGGGGCTCGGATCGGTATGCTGCCTGGCGGACGTGCCGGCGTCCTATCAACAGGCGCGGCGCGCACTTCAAGAACGCGCCATCTACGGCAACGAGATCGTGATTCCGTATTGGGATGTGAAGCACAGCGAGGGTCCGGTCGCCTTTGGGCACGGCTTCGAAAAGCGGCTTGAGCTGGCGTTTCAGACGGAAACGAGCGAGCGGACGATCACCCTCGTCGACGACTGCCTGCGGGACGCGTTCGCGCGCGCCGACTCGTCGGGGTTCGTTTACGAGCAGCTGCTGTGGCTGAGCAGCCTGTTCACGCGCATCATCCAGTCCCGCGGCTGGTCCATGCAGGCGGTGTTAGGGCCGGACTATGCCTTTTTCCTCTCGCTCGACAAGCTTCAGACGAAGGAGCAGATCCGCGTGTGGGCGAGGCGGACGACGGAGCGCATCGCCGGCTATATGGAGCAGGAGCGCAGGCGCTCCACCCACGAAATCGTCAGGAAGGCGCTGGAGCTGATCGAAAGCAGCTTGGACGAAGACTTGAGCCTGCACGAGCTGGCCGAGCGATTGTATGTGAGTCCGTCATACTTGAGCCGCCTGTTCAAGAAAGAGACAGGCGAAGTGTTCACCGTCTATGTGATGCGCCGGCGCATGGAGCGGGCGAAGGAACTGCTGCAGGGCGGCGCGAAGGTGTACGATGCCGCAAGCGCCGCAGGATTCCGCGACGTCAGCTACTTCGCGAAAGTGTTCCGCAACTACTGGGGCGTCACCCCGAGCGAGTTCCGGAAGTGAGCGTTGCAAGAGAAATTAAAACACCTCCAAGGGTTGACAACCCTGGAGGTGTTTTTGGCGGTACGCCCGGCATGGGCGTCATCTCTACGGTGAAAGTCCGGAATGGGGGCTGGCGAGCGCCTACCATTAGCCGAGGGCAAGGGTGTCGGTCGCGAGGCCGAATCTGAAGGAAGCCTCAAGGCAAACGC
>Ga0065720_1004139_pt1 | contig 12760 bp, 6 predicted proteins | sample Thericmetagenome_FD_59107 | JGI IMG/M metagenome (GOLD analysis project Ga0065720, IMG submission 59107) | Thermophilic microbial communities from the Joint Bioenergy Institute, California, USA of rice/straw/compost enrichment - eDNA_2 v2... | ecosystem: Engineered > Solid waste > Grass >... | reverse complement strand
CACCGGGGAAGTTGCCCGTATCGAGATTGATGCACAGCCACGGCGAGTTCACGGCCTTGTAAATGCGAAGAAGCATGTCAGGGCTGGTAGTGAGCCCCCAATGATTCTCGAGCGCCAGGATCACGCCCTCACGTTCCGCGTGGGGCAGGCACTGCTCGATCGACTCAACGCACCAGCGGAAAGCGTCCTCGTTCGTATACCCGGGAAGAGGCGGCTCATCCCCTTTGACTTTCATGAGGTCATCGAACGACTTGATCGTTTTCCATCTGCCTGAATTGAGGCGCACGCAGGGAATGCCCAGATTGGCAGCCAACTCGATGCAGCGCCGGGTGTGATTGATATGCCGCTTCCGCTCTTCGGCTTCGGGGTGCACGAAATCCTGATGGATGGAGAGCATGGGGAGAGCGAGTCCATTTCGGAAGGCCAGGCGCTTCAAGTTGTTGACGTAGGCTGGCGTTTCATCCCGCATTTGGCGGTGCAGGATTTCGACGCCGTCGAATCCGAGCCGAGCGGCATGTTCGATTACGGATTCAATTGGATATTTCTCGGTCCGGAAGTGCCACCAGGAGTATGTCGAGACAGCCAGCCGGATGCGTCCGGGCTGGGGAGTGGACTGGGGAAGGGCCACAGACTGTGCCGCAATTGCTCCGGCCGTCTGCAGGAATAGATTCCGCCGCGAAAACCTCATCATGAGGCTAGAATCGCAGACCCCATGAGTGGTATTCAACCAGCAGACCGAACCTACGACTTCTCGGCGGTTCCCGTAACCGAGTATTCACTCGCGACTTGCGCGGATTCTTGCAGCAGCTCCAGGAAGCGCGCGGCGGCGGGATGGAACTTCCGCCGGCGGCGATGAATGATTCCGAGCGGCCGGTACAGTTCCGCCTGCAGGGGGACAGCGACAAGGCGGCCTTGGGCAATGTCGGCAAGCATCATGCGCTTAGGCAGGATGCTGACCCCGTATCCGAGCGCAATCGCTTCTTTCAGGCTCTGGATATTGTCGAAATGGAGAGTGATGTGGACCTGCACGCCCTGCTCCCGCAGGAAGCGGTCGACGTGGCGGCGTATCGGCAGCTCCTCGTCGAAGCCGATAAAGTCTTCTCCGTGCAAGTCCTGCGCCGCCACCGAACTCCTGCGCGACAAAGGATGCGAGGGCTTTACCCCCAAGACCATCTCTTCCTGGCGCCAAGGAATGAACGCAATCTCCCGGGTGGCTTCCGGGTAGCTCACAATCCCTAAGTCCGCCCGGTCCGACTGCACTGCTTCATACACCTTCTCGGGCCGAAGGTAATCGACGGAAATCGAGGCCTGCGGGCATCGCCGCCGGAACTCCTCTTCGAGCGCGGACATTTCATAGATGCCCACCGAGTAGATCGAGGCGACACGCACCAGCCCCTCCGCCTGCCCCTTCACTGACTGCAAGTCGGCTTCAAACTGGGCTTTGCGGCGGAGGACGTCCCGGCACATTTCATAGAACAACCGCCCGGCAGGCGTTACGGCCAGCGGCCGCGTCGAACGATCCACAAGCTGCACTTCCAGCACCTTTTCCAGCTCCTGGAGAGTCTGGCTGGCCGCTGACTGGCTGACGCCATTCTGCGCCGCAGCGCGGGTCACGCTGCGGGTTTGCACGATATCTCGGAAGAGGTTCAGTTGCTCGAACGTCACCGGCCTCTAGAGTATCATAAGTTCTTCTAATTATGTCAATGCTAATATTTTGGATTGACTAATAGTAATCGTGTACCCTATACTTCAACGAAGGCAATGAACCAAGTCCGTTTTTCTTCCGATTCTCCGGCGAATGGCTTACCCAAAGCCCAAGGCTTGTATCACCCAAGTACGGAACGTGATGCCTGCGGCATTGGTTTTGTCGTTAATATCAACGGCCAGCGATCTCACGACATCATCCTCAAGGGCATTCAGATCCTCATCAACCTGACCCACCGGGGAGCATGCGGCTGTGATCCGGAAACGGGAGACGGAGCGGGCATCCTGATCCAGATCCCTCACCGGTTTTTCGAAAAGGAGTGCGCAAAGCTTGGCTTCCAGCTTCCGCCAGCCGGCCAGTACGGCGTTGGCATGGTGTTCCTTCCTGTTGAGCCGCAGCAGCGGCTCATTTGCGAAGGCATTCTGGAGCGGATCATCCGGGAAGAAGGTCTGACCCTGCTGGGTTGGCGCGATACGCCCGTGAACGCGGATGCGATCGGGCGCGTTGCTCGCGCTTCACAGCCCTACATTGAACAGGTATTCGTAGGCGGCGCGCCGGGAATGACGGAAGACGAGCTGGAGCGGCGTCTTTACGTGGTTCGCAAGCGGGCGGAAAACGAAATCGCCCAGTCCGATGTGCGCGACAAGGACTTCTTCTACCTCCCCTCCCTCTCCGCGCGCACCATCGTTTACAAGGGCCTGCTGCTGGCCCCACAGATCGCCGAGTTCTACAACGAACTGACGGACCCGGACGTAGTGAGCGCCCTTTGCCTGGTCCACCAGCGGTTTTCGACCAATACGTTCCCGACCTGGCAGCTGGCGCATCCGTTCCGCTACATCTGCCACAACGGCGAGATCAATACCGTCAAAGGGAATGCCAACTGGATGTACGCCCGGCAGAGCGTTCTCTCCTCGCCGTACTTCAAAGACATTAAGAAGCTCTTCCCGATCATTACGCCGGGCGTATCCGACTCGGCGATGCTGGACAACACCGTCGAGCTGCTCACTCTGGCCGGCCGCAGCCTGCCTCACGTGATGGCGATGCTGATACCGGAAGCGTGGGATGCGGATACGACGATGCATCCCGACAAGCGGGCTTTCTACGAATACCACGCTTCCCTGATGGAGCCCTGGGATGGCCCGGCCGCAGTCGCATTCACCGACGGTCGAGTCATCGGAGCGACTCTTGACCGGAACGGCCTCCGGCCTGCCCGTTATCTGGTCACCCGCAACGACATGCTGATCATGGCGTCGGAAACTGGCGTTCTCCCCGTAAAGCCGGAGGACGTGAAGCTGAAGGGACGCCTCCAGCCTGGAAAGATGCTGCTGGTCGACACGGTGCAAGGCCGCATCATTCCCGACGAGGAATTGAAGCAGAGCCTGTGGTCACGGCAGCCGTACCGCCAGTGGCTTCAGGAAAACCAGATCCGCCTCGAGGATCTTCCCGAGCCGCCGCGGCAGTACGAGACCGATCATGACACGATTCTTCAGCGGCAGCGCGCGTTCGGCTACACCGACGAAGATATCCGGATGTTGCTGACGCCCATGGCTGTTAAGGGAGAAGAGCCGGTCGGGTCCATGGGCACCGACACGCCCCTGGCGTGCCTCTCCGACAAGCCGCAGCCTCTGTTTAATTACTTCAAGCAGCTCTTTGCCCAGGTGACCAACCCAGCGATCGATCCGATCCGTGAGGAGCTGGTCATGTCGCTCACCAGCTACATTGGCACCGAGCGCAACATCCTGGATGAAACGCCGCGGCACTGCCACACCCTGAAGCTGCCTCATCCGATCCTGACCAACCGCGACCTCGAGAAGATCCGCCGTGTCTCGCAGGGAGATTTTCTGGCGACGACGCTGCCGATGCTGTATTTCGTACGGGGCGGCGAAAAGGAACTGGAGCGGGCGCTCGACAGCCTCTGCCGCCGGGCGTCGCTAGCGATCAAGAACGGTTACTCGGTCCTGATTCTGTCCGACCGCGGCGTCGATCGGGACTCGGCGCCGATACCAAGTCTTCTTGCGCTGACAGCGGTCCACAATCACCTGATTCGCGAGGGCACGCGCACGCAGGTAGCGCTGATTATCGAATCCGGCGAGCCGCGCGAGGTCATGCATTTCTGCCTCCTGATCGGCTATGGCGCGAGCGCCGTCAATCCCTACCTGGCGATTGAGACGCTGGATAATCTGGCCCTCCGGGGCTTGCTGCCCGAAGGCATCACCTTTGAAAAGGCTCTGCAGAACTACAAGAAAGCCATCAACAAAGGCCTGCTGAAGGTCTTTTCGAAAATGGGCATCTCAACCCTGCAAAGCTATCGCGGCGCGCAGGTGTTCGAGGCAATCGGGCTGAACAAGGACCTGGTGGAGAAATACTTTACGGGCACAGTATCCCGCGTCGAAGGCGTCGGGTTGGATGTGCTCGCTCGTGAAGCCAAGCTGAAGCACGATTACGCCTTCCGGCCTCCATCCGAAAACGAGACCGAGCTTGATCCGGGCGGGAACTACCATTTCCGGGCACGCGGCGAATATCACCTGCTGAATCCGCAAACGGTGAGCAAGCTGCAGCACGCCGTGCAGAAGTCGAGCTACGAGACCTATCGCGAGTATGCGGAGCTGATCAACAACCAGAGCCAGCAGCTCTGCACGCTGCGGGGCCTGATGAAGTTCAAGGAAGCTCCGAAGCCGATTCCGCTCGAGGAAGTGGAGCCGGCCAGCGAGATTGTCAAGCGGTTCGCCACCGGGGCCATGTCGTTCGGCTCCATCAGCAAGGAAGCGCACGAGACGCTGGCGATCGCGATGAACCGGATCGGCGGAAAGTCGAATACGGGCGAGGGCGGTGAAGACGAAGAGCGCTTCCGTCCCGATCCAAACGGCGATTCCCGGCGGAGCGCGATTAAGCAGGTGGCGTCGGGACGCTTCGGAGTCACGACCAACTACCTGGTCAATGCGGACGAGCTCCAGATCAAGATCGCCCAAGGCGCCAAGCCTGGCGAGGGCGGACAGCTTCCGGGCCATAAGGTGGACGAGGTCATCGCCCGTGTCCGGCATTCGATTCCGGGCGTCGGGCTCATCTCTCCGCCTCCGCACCACGACATTTACTCCATTGAGGATCTGGCGCAGCTCATCTACGACCTGAAGAATGTCAATCCGCAGGCGCGGATTTCCGTAAAACTCGTGGCGGAAGTTGGAGTCGGCACGGTCGCGGCGGGCGTCGCGAAAGCTCACGCCGACCTCGTTCTGATCAGCGGAGACACAGGCGGCACGGGAGCTTCTCCGCTGACTTCGATCAAACACGCCGGCATCCCCTGGGAGCTGGGCTTGGCAGAAACCCAGCAAGTGCTGGTCCTGAACGATTTGCGCAGCCGCATCCGCGTGCAAACGGACGGAAAGCTGCAAACAGGGCGCGATGTGGCCATCGCGGCTCTTCTCGGGGCCGAGGAGTTCGGGTTCTCAACCGCGCCGCTCATCACGATGGGCTGCATCATGATGCGCAAGTGCCATCTGAATACCTGTCCTGTCGGCATCGCCACACAGGATCCGGCGCTGCGCGCGAAGTTCCGCGGCACGCCGGAGCATGTCATCAACTACTTCTTCTTCGTGGCGGAAGAGCTGCGTGAGATCATGTCGCGCCTGGGCTTCCGCACGGTCGACGAGATGGTGGGCCGCGTGGACAAGCTCGAAATGCGCGATGCTGTGGATCACTGGAAGGCAAAAGGTCTGGATCTCTCCGCCATCCTCTATAACCCGGAGGTTCCGGCAAAGGTCGGCCGCCGCTGCCTGATTCCGCAGGACCACGGCCTTGAGCAGGCCCTCGACCACAAGCTGATCGAGCACGCCAAGGAGGCCCTGGAATCGCAGAAGAAGGTGGAGATCAAGATGCCGATCCGGAATATCCACCGGACCGTCGGCGCCATGCTTAGCGGCGAAATTGCCCGGAGATACGGCTCGGCTGGCCTTCCCGATGACACGATCCGGATCCACTTCACGGGTTCGGCTGGACAGAGCTTCGGCGCTTTTCTCTCCAAGGGCGTAACGATGACCTTGGAGGGCGATGCCAACGACTATGTCGGCAAGGGTCTATCGGGCGGCAAGCTCGTCGTCTATCCCCCGCGCGCTTCCAGCTTCGTTCCTGAAGAAAACATCCTCATCGGGAACGTGGTCCTTTACGGAGCAACCAGCGGCGAAGCCTTCTTCAACGGCGTCGCTGGCGAGCGGTTCGCTGTCCGCAATTCCGGCGCGACCGCGGTGGTGGAAGGCGTCGGCGACCACGGCTGCGAGTATATGACGAAAGGCCTTGTCGTCGTGCTTGGCAAGACGGGCAGGAACTTCGCAGCTGGCATGTCCGGCGGCATTGCCTACGTCCTCGACGAGGCGGGTGACTTTGCAACCGCCCGCTGCAATTTGGGCGGCGTGGATCTCGAACCGGTGGTCGAACCAAACGACGTTACCCAGTTGCACGAACTCATCCGGCGTCACGCGGAGCTGACGGGCAGCCCCAAGGCGAAATGGGTTCTCGACAACTGGTACACGGTACTGCCCCGGTTCGTAAAGGTATTTCCTCAGGAGTACAAACGGGTTTTGGGTATCCAACCGGCGGCGATGCGCGTGGCCGCTCCGCTTTCAAATCCTCCTGAGGCCAGGCAGGTGGTTCATGGGTAAGGTTACAGGTTTTCTTGAGTATCGCCGGGAAGTGCCGAGCCGGCGTCCGGTAGCGGAACGGATTAACGATTGGTTTGAGATTTACCAGCCGTTTCCCGAAGAGAAGGTGCGGACGCAGGGCGCGCGATGCATGGATTGCGGTGTCCCCTTCTGCCATTCCGGGTGCCCGCTCAATAACATCATCCCGGATTGGAACGATCTGGTTTATCGCGACCGCTGGCGCGACGCGATTCGCGTTCTCCACTCCACAAACAATTTTCCGGAGTTCACCGGCCGCGTCTGCCCGGCGCCGTGTGAGGCGGCCTGCGTCCTCGGCATCAATGAGCCTCCGGTTGCCATCAAGCTGATCGAGAGGAGCATCATTGACCACGCCTTCAAAGAGGGCTGGATCGTACCTCAGCCTCCGCAGGTGTTGACCGGGAAACGGGTGGCCATTGTCGGATCAGGGCCCGCAGGTCTCGCCGCTGCGCAGCAATTGCGGCGCGCTGGCCACGAGGTCACCGTCTTCGAGAAGGCAGACCGCATCGGCGGACTCCTCCGCTACGGCATCCCGGACTTCAAGATGGAGAAGCACCTGATCGACCGGCGTCTGGAGCAGATGACGGCCGAAGGGGTGAAGTTCGTAACAAAGGCGCACGTCGGACAGAACGTCCCGGTTGAAGACCTTCGCAAAGAGTTCGACGCGATCGTGCTGGCTGGCGGAGCGGAGCAGCCGAGAGACTTGCGCGTGCCAGGCCGCGAACTGAAGGGCATCCACTTTGCGATGGAGTTTCTGCCCCAGGCGAACCGCCGTGTGGCCGGCGACACCATCCCGGAGTCAGAAGCGATCCTCGCCACCGGCAAGAACGTCATCATTATCGGCGGCGGCGACACAGGCGCCGACTGCCTCGGAACTTCGCACCGTCAGAAGGCAAAATCGGTATACCAGTTTGAAATCATGCCGAAGCCGCCGGAGGAGCGTTCCCCGAACACGCCGTGGCCGCTCTGGCCCTTGCAGTTGCGCACGGAGAGCTCGCACGAGGAAGGCGGCATCAGGGAATGGAGCATCGGCACCACTGCCTTCACCGGCGACGAGAACGGGCATGTCCGCAAGCTGCATGCCGTCCGTCTCGGTCCGCCGCCCCGCTTTGAGCCGATTCCGAACACGGAGATGACGTTTGACGTCGATCTCGTACTTCTCGCGATGGGCTTCACTGGTCCGGTCCGCAGCGGAATGCTGGAACAGCTGGGCGTCGAGCTCGACGCGCGCGGCAACGTGAAATGCGACGAAAACTACATGTCGAGCGTGCCGGGCGTCTTCGCAGCCGGTGATATGCGTCGAGGCCAATCTTTGGTGGTATGGGCCATTTCGGAAGGACGCAAAGCCGCCGAGGCGGTGGACCGCTGGCTGCGTGCGGAGCAAAGCAAAAAGGACCGGTTGCAGGCAGCTTCGGCTGCCTGACCAGGACTGTCTAGAATGAAGAAATGACCGGTCCCACTGAAACACAACAGCAGGCGTCTGCCGCGCAGCAGGTCATTGACCTCGAGCACAAGTACCTGTTACAGAACTACGCGCGCTACCCGCTTGTGCTGACGCGCGGCGAAGGCTGCTGGCTGTACGACCTGGAGGGTAGGGCGTACCTCGATCTGCTAAGCGGAATCGGCGTCAACGCCCTGGGACATGCGCATCCCAGGATCACGTCCGTCATTCGGGAGCAGGCTGGCCTTCTGGTCCACAGCTCCAATCTGTACTACCACGAGTTTCAGGGTCCGCTTGCCAAGCACCTCGCGGACGCAAGCGGCCTTCAGCGCGTCTTCTTCTGCAACTCGGGCGCCGAGGCGATGGAAGGCGCGATCAAGATCGCGCGCTCCCACGGAAGAAAGATCGACCCGGAAAAGTACGAACTGGTCGCTCTCGAAAATTCCTTCCACGGCCGTACGATGGGCGCGCTGTCGATCACCGGTCAGCCGAAGTATCGCGAGCCGTTCGAGCCGCTGCTCGCAGGCGTCAAATTTGTGGCCAGGCAGGATGAGGCAGGCCTGGAGGCGGCTGTGGGCGAGCGGACCGCCGGCATTGTGATCGAGTCGATTCAGGGTGAAGGTGGCGTCCTTCCCGTTAGCGAGTCTTTCATGCGAAAGGCGAGGGAGCTGGCGGACCGCTACAACGCCCTCCTGATCTTCGACGAGATCCAGAGCGGCGTGGGCCGTCCGGGAACGTGGTTCGCCTACCAGCTTACCGAGCCAGCCGTGATGCCGGACGTCCTGACGATCGCCAAGCCGATCTCCTGCGGTCTGCCGCTCGGCGCGATCATGATGAACGAGAAAGCGGCAGCCGCCATCGCGCCGGGAATGCACGGCACCACGTTCGGCGGAAATGCGCTTGCCTGCCGCGTGGCCATCGAGTTCTGCGAGATCCTGCCCGATCTGCTTCCCTCGATTCGGAGAGTGGGCGACTACTTCCGCAGCGGCCTGCGAACTCTGGCAGGGAAATATCCCTTCATTAAGGAAGTTCGAGGGCACGGGCTCATGATCGGGATGGAGCTGGACTTCCCCTGCAAGCAGCTGGTTGCAGCGGCCCAGGAGGAAGGACTGCTGATCAACGTGACGCATGAGACGGTCGTCCGCATGCTGCCGCCCTACATCCTGACGGAGAAGGAAGTCGACCGCGCGCTCGAAGGTCTGGACAAGATCCTCAAGAACGCTGAACCTCCAGCGCGGTAAAGCAGCGGGGCGACCAACGGCTTACATGCCGTTTCCGGCACGCCGCTTGAACACCCTTCGCAATTCCTGACGGGCCGCTTTTGCGAGCCCGAGCGTAATCGCGGCCCAGGGAGGAATGCCGGAAAAGGCTCCTCCCACGGCGTACAAGGTCCGAGGAGAGAATCGCGGTTCGTTGGAGATGGCGTAGATCGTGTCCCAGCACTCCGGCGACATTTTCACCCGGAACTGCTCAAGCCCGCGAAAGTTGTAAAACCGGTTCGCGTGCGCGCGGGCATAGTACATGAGCGTTCGCAGCCATCGCGGGTTCCGCCGAATGGCTTCGTCCGCCGCATGCGCCAGGGCAACGAGTCCGAGCGTGACGTACCGGCAGCCTTCCGCAGCGAGCCGGCGCATCGCGGTGTGGATCAGCAGTTCGCTGACCCCGTTTGGAGCGCTGGACGACCGAGCGAGGAGTTCAATGAGGTATCCTGCTCTTGCCTTCGCCGGGGATGCGACGAGGAATGCAACCGGTACCCCGCGACGCCGCGCGGTCAGGATCAGGCGATCCGTCAGTACGCCGTCCAGCACATTGGGTTCCACGAGGAAATGCAGTGGCGGAAGGGGCCTGCCGGCGACCCATTCGAGCAAGATCCGGCGCAACGCCGCGTCTGTTGCGGCCCGTGCCGGGCTGACGGGCTCCACGACGACTCCTTTATTTACAGCACGGCGTAGTTGCGCCCTCAGAGAAGGACGGTTTCGAACTACCTCTGGCCAGTTGAGCGGATTCCAGGCTGGCTGAGCTCCCAAGGCCACGGTGGCATGATGAGGGGACCGGGCAAATAGCGCTCGGAGCCGCTCCTCCGCGCATACGTAACAGACACGGCGTCCTTGCTGGCGCGCGGAGGCTTCAAACTCCTCGCACACAGCGGCCAGCGCCTCCCCCGCGCAGACGGGCGCTCCCGCCACCAACAGCCGGTCGGCACGCCGCGTGTATCCAACCACCGCCTGATGCCGCGGGGAGAACCAGTGCTCGATGCCGGGGTTGAGGATCTGATAGGAAGTNGCGTTCCAACCGTGNCGAATGACAAGCTCGCGGGCGAGTTCGACNGACGGGGAGAACGGCTCCGTTCCGCTCATATCGCAACACTATTCCTTTCCAGAGGCGGCAGAACGCAACACACGCTGCAAGTTCCAGACGTAACCATGCTTTGCCACCGGTTCGGCTCGTTCAAGATACCCATTGGGATCGGATGGCGCTATTGTCGCCAATCCGTCCACATACCGGTTATACATGCAGAACATTGCCGCGATAATCGGCGTATTTTGAGGTCGACCTTCACCTTTTCTCGCATGCGTACTTATAGGGCGGATGTGGCAATTCCCAAAAAGGTTTCGCCGTGCATGGTCATATTTCTGAAGCTGCGGGCGCCACCGACGCATCAAGGTTCCGGAAGTCCACTGTGTGGCGTGTTCTAAAAAGCTCGATTCTCTTAGAATTCTGGAGGCCTGATGCTGAAGTGTTTTTGGGGATCGTTATTAACCGCTGTCCTTTTTGCTGCAGATGGCCCTGCGGATAGTCGCAAGAATGCGACCGACGCCACCAAAGCGGCGAATGCCAAGCTGCTGACGGTGCTACCGTTCGCCGACAATTCCGATTTCGAGAACGCGAAAAAGGGGTTTATCGCACCGCTGCCGACCGAGTTGATTAAAGGCCAGGCCGGGAACCTGGTTTGGAACCCGCAGCAGTACAGCTTTATCAAAGAAGGCGCCCCAGCGCCGGACACCGTCAATCCAAGTCTGTGGCGTCAGTCCCAACTGACGAACATCAGCGGCCTCTTCAAGGTTACAGATGGAATCTACCAGATCCGCAATCAAGACCTGTCGAATATGACGATCATCGAGGGGAAAGAAGGGATCGTGATCGTGGATCCGTTAGTCTCGATGGAAACAGCCAGGACCGCGATCGATCTCTATTACAAGAATCGCGGCCGCAGGCCGGTGAAGGCCCTGATCTACACTCACAGCCACGTTGACCACTATGGCGGAGTCCGCGGCGTCATTAACGAGGCCGACGTCAATTCCGGAAAGATCAAGGTCTACGCGCCGGATGGTTTTCTGGAAGCGGCGGTAGCGGAGAACGTCCTCGCCGGCAACGCCATGAGCCGCCGCGCAAGCTACATGTACGGTAACCTGCTGCCGCCCGATGCGAAGGGACAGGTCGGAACAGGTCTCGGCACCACAACTTCCGCGGGCACGGTCACGTTGATCCCGCCCACCAATGTGATCAAGGCGACGGGTGAAAAGCACGTCATCGACGGTCTCACGTATGAGTTTCTGATGGCCCCCGGCTCTGAGGCACCCGCCGAGATGATGTGGTTCATCCCGGAAAAGAAGGCCATCGAGGCCGCCGAAGATTGCACGCACACCCTCCACAATACATACTCGCTTCGCGGAGCGAAGATTCGAGAACCGCTGCCTTGGTCGAAGTACCTCAATCAGGCGCTGGTGATGTGGGGGGACAAGGCTGAAGTGATGTTCGCGCAGCACCACTGGCCCACATTCGGCAACGCCGAGATCAAAGAGTTGCTAAAGTCGCAACGCGATCTGTACCGCTATATCAACGACGAGACACTCCGGCTGGCCAACCATGGTTACACCAGGGATGAGATTGCCGAGCAGTTCAAATTGCCCGATCAGCTTGCCCATGTTTGGGCAAACCGCGGCTATTACGGCACGATCAGTCACGACGTGAAAGCTACCTACGTGCTATACCTCGGGTGGTTCGACGGTAACCCGGCGACCCTGAACGAACTGACGCCCGTCGAAGCGAGCAAGAAGTACGTCGAGTTCATGGGCGGGGCCGATGCCGTCCTGCAGAAGGCGAGGGAGTCCTACGCAAAGGGCGACTACCGATGGGTCGCACAGGTTGTGAACCACGTTGTCTTCGCCGATCCCAACAACAAGGCGGCAAGGGATCTCCAGGCTGATGCGCTCGAACAACTCGGATACCAGGCGGAGGCCGGACCGTGGCGCAACTTTTATCTCTCCGGCGCTAAAGAACTCCGCGACGGCGTGAAAAGGCTTCCAACTCCGGATACTGCCAGCCCGGATACGGTTCGAGCGATGCCACTGGATCTGTTTTTCGACTATCTGTCCGTCCGCCTGAATAGGGAAAAGGCAGCCAATGCAAAGGCGGTGCTTAATTTTGACTTCGGCGCCGACGGAAAATATGTCCTTGAAATGGAGAACGGCGTACTCAATCACACTCCAAACAGCCAGGCAAGCAACGCCGACGTGACCGTAACTTTGTCGCGCGACACGCTCAACAACATCATGCTTCACAAGACGAAGCTGGCCGATGCAATCCAATCCGGCGATGTCAAGATTGCAGGTAATCGCGCGAAGCTGGACGAATTGGTCTCGAACCTCGACAGCTTCGATTTTTGGTTTAACATTGTGACTCCGCGGCCTACGGCGGGCGACGCAAGTCCGCAATCGTCAAAGGCATCTCGCGGTCAGCGTTGACATCTGGCGGCCTTGCCGGTTTCACGCACACATGGGGAACTGCAGACTCAAGGATCGTACGATCTTAGGACAAAAATGAAAAAGGCATCCGAACCGGATGCCTTTTGGAACTTGGTGCGGAGGACAGGACTTGAACCTGCACGAGATTTCTCCCGCTAGCACCTCAAGCTAGTGCGTCTGCCAATTCCGCCACCTCCGC
>Ga0065720_1020780_pt1 | contig 12764 bp, 7 predicted proteins | sample Thericmetagenome_FD_59107 | JGI IMG/M metagenome (GOLD analysis project Ga0065720, IMG submission 59107) | Thermophilic microbial communities from the Joint Bioenergy Institute, California, USA of rice/straw/compost enrichment - eDNA_2 v2... | ecosystem: Engineered > Solid waste > Grass >... | reverse complement strand
GTTATATTTACAGTGACCTCATCGATTTTGATTGTGACTATCCTCAAAGTTGAAAAAGATGGTTCGATCATTAAGATGAAGCTATTTAATAGCTTGATGAGGATTGAAGAAAGAGAGTATAAAGAGAGCATCAGAAATATTACTTCATTCTACACTCGACTCAAAGAAAAACAACTCCTAGATTCTCAAGATTTCAAACAACACATTAAGCATGAAAAAAGAAAAATTGAAGCTAAAAAAGAAGGATATCACTCTGCAAAAGTATTCAGAAAGGGAAACTCTAGAGGAATGAATATGTCAGCTTTGAAAAGGATTATCATTTTAACTCTAGTCTTAGCCATAGTTATTTTGATTCTTGGAATATTGATGGCTTATTTTCATGCGTATACGAGAGAATCTGCTGTTCAACAGGAAAGACTTTACAAAAATAATGATATGCTATCAAAGCATGCTATTCTGTTTAGTGAAATATATGAATATATTGGTGAGAACGGTACTACTACTATCAGACATAAGCCTATTTCTACTCAAATTAATGCAGACTACAGTGCCATGAGAGATCGACAATCATTCTTTGCAGAATTAAAAGACCATTATCCTTCAGATAGTTTCTTGTCTCAATTATTGAGTGGAAACATATGTGATGCATTAAATGAGACAATAAGCAAGACTCCAAATGGCAATACTTGTTCAACAACGAGCCATGGAGCAGCCTTAAGAGGTGTAATCAACATAAATGCGTATCAATTGGATAACCTAGCTCTCGTTAAGGACGCTTTCGACTCTTCAAATCGCACAGAAGAGGCTATAAAGGAGATATTAGATATGCAACCTCTTAAAGATGCTGAGGGTATTATGGGAATCGTCCTGAAATATCCTTTTCTCGCCATTGATGAGATTATTGTGCAGGATATTGAGAAAATTAATCATCGATATTTTGACACTACTGATACTCTAGGGATATTATTGATCATAATTTGTACAATATTGCTTCTCCTCAGCTACAGATTTATCTATGTTGATGCTGTGGAAGAGAGAACTTGGAACAAAAGAATGTTACAGCTGATACCCATCAAGGTTATACTCAACAATGGTCACATTAAGAATTACCTCAAAACTGTAACACAAATCGTTATAAATATAAAAGGCTAGTTATTCATTTACGACATTTATTTGTGAAATTGCTTTAATATGTGTATGTTTATTCCTTGTAAGTTATGTCTGAGAGCTGTAGTACTTTCATTGATTGCCCTTTATATTAACATTTATAGTATTTGACGGTTATTTAGCTTAATACATTACTAAATTCAAATAATCGCATCTTTAAGCTATGAAAGAAGTCTTGAACTCTCTTTTGTCAATCTTGTCATCTTCTAATCTGTTGATTGAGTGAGGAGAGTAGGAGGAGAAGAAGAAGACTTTTTTGGTTTTGAAAAGCTTTCGATACAAGCAATCTAAAGAGAGATGAGTTTAAGGCAAATATGCATTATCAACGTTAGCTTCTTGTCTAAGAATACTCTATTCCTAATCAAGATTGATCTTGCTCACAATGCAATGTCTGAAAATTATCCTCCCCACTTCATGATGAAACAAACCATTGTTGTTCTAGATTCTTTCTAAGAAATATTGATTTAGATTTGTATTTAATAGTAATACTGTTCCTAACTGTGAATAAAATTAGAAGATTCTGATTTTCTATATTTAAAAAGAAATCCACCTAGGAATACTGGTTCTAATAAGGCCTGTTCACCTCTAACTTGGTAACGCACAACAAGTGATTTCCCTATACTCAGTAAGAGTGATGGTTTTAGCATTTGGCAGAAGTTACTCTGGTAGAAACTCTGGCCTGGTGGTCCATATCCTGATTTTAAACTTCATGTTTAACCTTCGACAAATCAGTAAATGTTAGTCGAGATATTGGAAAGTTTATGAAGTATTTGTTCTAGTATTCTTTCACTTGTAAGGAATCATTAGAATAAATTGGACTTCGACAGAAGAGAAACTTAAAATCAATCATAATTGTTAGAACCTATAAAGGGCTTATGATATATTGTCTACTAAGCCTGATATCAGTTTCTAGCTAGAAAAGGGAAGAGGGCTTTACTTGAATAGATCTTGTTCAATTTAACTTGATTCGCATGATCGAGAATATCGTGATATATCATAGGTTGATTGTTGTTGGTTAACATTATATTCAAAATTTTTCCCTAATAATTTAATCAAAAGGAATCTAAGACTAATCTCTTCTCCTTTAAAACCAATAGATAATTTCTCAGTTCTCAGAAAAACCAGCTATCAGAAGTTGATGGCCCTCCTCTCTTCAACCTACTGCATCCCCTGACTAATCTAGATAAGAAATAGTTTACGTGGTATAATAATAAAAATAGCGAGGAATCATTGTTTCTGATAGCCCTTAATGTTAAAGGGTATGCCATTGATAAGATCTCTAACTACCATTGAAATTACTGGTTTTTCAAGCTTTGGCCTTTTAATTCACAATCAAAAACATGGGATTGAAGAAATTTATGCGTTTCAATATTATTATCATGAAGATTGCATTAATGGAGACTGTCAAACCCTTATATCTCTTAACAAACACTGAATTATGATTCCCATCCGAAATCTCTAAGCCAAATTTATTTTGAAGCTGAATTACTGGTTCACTGATCATCTTTATTTTTACATTCAGTTCTATTTGATCATTAATAATTCATAAATTGGTAACTAAATGCATCAGTATCTAACAACTCTGTTCTTAAAGACCTACTCACCTAACTACACCTTCCCTTCGACTTTACACTACTTGGTGCCTTTAGTCTCACAACTACAGATAGCTGCAATTCTTTTGCTTTATACTTCTTCATATCTTGATTTCAACCTCGAAGAAAACATGAGCCAAGCAGGGTATAGATTACTACGAGCATTTGTCATTGACCAAGATCTTGTTGAGAAATCAAGCGAGCCTGTCAGATCTTTTATGGAAAAGGTCTCTATAGCCTATTCAATATTTCTGTTAGGATTGAGCACTCTGATCATGCTTTGTTCGTTCATTAAGACTTTATGGAAACCCATCTTTGGAAAGATACTGACTGCTCTCGCTTTAATCAATCTTCAAATCATGTTTCTTCCCATCCTCAATATACTAGGATATCAGATCACCAAATATCATGAGGAAAATAAAAAACCAGTGATTCCTTTAGTGCTTGCTATATTGCACCTCTTCTATGGCATACTAACATCCATTTTTTCAATTCAAACCTTGAAGAAAAATGCTTTATCTCAAAGGCCTTCTCCAATCTATTTTATCGACACTTTAATCAAATTTATTTTCTGTATGGGACCAATCATTAGAACAGAGTCTCCAGATTTAGCCAAATGGCTCCTTTGTATAGTTTCTTTATGCCTTGTTCTTACTAAGCAGGCTGTTATCATGCTGCATGTACCATTTTACAGCTTCAAGGCCTATAAATTTGGTCTTTTGATCTGCTCCAACCACCTTGCAACCAGCTGCCTAAATGCTTTCTTTACAGTCTTTTCCATGATCGACAACATCTCTGTTCTCTTAATCAGTATTACAATTACTCCTTTACTGGGAAAATACTTACAACTTGTTTTTATCAATTCCTTATACAATTCTATTAACAATCATGGAAAATCCTTGACGATTCAATATAAAAAACTGATCATCTTTGACAAATTATTCCAAGATGCAGCCCATATGTTTAAGTTGGATAAGCAAGCACCTAGAATAGTTCAGGAGCAGATGATGCTTGGATTTCTTAGTCATCATAACACAACATGTGAAAAGTTGGATTGTCTTTGTCGACATGTTTTCCCAAAAGAAGTCAACAATGAAGCCATTCAGTCAAATCCCAGCTTTGAAGAACTCACCTATAAGTACACTGAATACAAGTATAATTTTATGAAGGGACTTTATGAAGATGCCCTAAGAATGAACCCAACTCATTCAGATTGGTTGCGAGTATTATATGCTCAATTTATAATGGACAACAATCTAGAAGACTATCCAAAGGCACTTTCATTGCTGCATGGCATTCTCAAGAAAAACAAGAGTATTCTTCTCTCTCACTCCATCAAGGAGCTTCTGAAGAGGATTTCCGCGCTCATTGAAAGTCAGGATAAGGAGCTTGATATTAATTCATTTATTACATGCCATCAGAGATCCCATGAGCTCAAAGAACGTATTCTCGAAGTCACTAAATCTGCACTTAGCTTTTGGGATACGTTCCAACAACCAGATCCAAAATATACCGAGTTATATCAGAAGAGTAAACAAATCAATCAGAAGGCTGATATGCTCGATAAATTTTGGATTCAATTTAAAGATGCTTATGGGTATAAGCTGGTGAAGGAGTATCTGTTGTATGCTATTTATTCTACAGTGGTCAGGCATTCTGAAAAGGGTGCAAATACAGCATATAGAGCTTTCCAGAAAGCAGTGTCAATTGCTCATCTGCAAGACAAGGAGAAGGAACTTATAACTAACAAGACACTAGATGATCGCAGAAATATCACTGTAATTATTAGCATGGAAAAAGGCAAAGTCGGCAAGATCCTCAAAGTCACTGAGAATGTGTCAAAGACCTACCAATGGAAACCTACCGAGCTTGAGGGCGCTGAGGTAGGCATTCTGATGCCTGCTTATTTCCAAAATGTGCACTCAAATTATTTGCACCACTATATCGAGAATGGGCAAAGGAGAAAAATGTCGAACCAATTCCTATTTGGTATCAAGAAATCTGGATATCTCGTTCCCCAATACATACATATCGCACCATACCCTCATATAGAGAAGGAATTCTCTTTTGTTGGTATAATGAGGCCATTCGTTACAAACGATAATTACATTTTAGTCGCAGAAGACAACTCAATTATTGGCATGACCGAGAATGCTAGTAAGGATCTTCAACTGAATCTGTCAGAGGTGAAAAAGATCCAGGAAATATGTCCTGATTATGATTCACTGGATGAAGTATTCTCTTTCATGGCCCAGATAAACCAAATGGATAAGGAATGGAAACACTTAGGGCCTATGAATTTTGATGAGAATGACCCAATACTTAAGGCTCGTAGCCTTCGTCTTCCTAGCAATCGACAAGATTTTTCTGAGATTAAAGAATTTTATGATCAGCTTACTATGAGAGGATGCTCATTGGAATTCTATTCTCAAAGTAAAGGATCCACGAGGACTCAAATATCCTATCTCTGTAAAATAGATCAACTGAAATTTTCTGAGCTCCCTTTTGTTAGAGTATTAATCTTGAAAAAGTTATCTCAGAAAAGGGTCTACGCAAACCTCTTAACAGTCAAGGACACTGTAAGGAAAATTGGAGAGGATATGAGCTCTTTTGGTTTGTATTCAGAAGATTTGTTCTCCATGGAAGAATTCCCAGCAACAACAGATTTCCTGAATCTGAAGACAGAAGACAAAAAATCATCCACATTTAAGCCTCTATTAACAGCAACCTCAAAGTTTAGTAAGATTGCATTCTCAAATAAAGAAGAAATTATAAGCGAGGATACCCTCATGTCTCCTAGTGTTGGAGATGAATTCGAAGGCCAAGAAGGTGAAGAAGAGATGTCTAGAAGTAGATATACAACTACTCTCCTAAAAGCACGACAGAAAAGGGCCAATGAAGCCATAGACTTTCTTAAAGCAAAACTTGTAACCAATATGAATGATAAGTGCTCTGATGACGATTCTGAGAGAGGATCACAAATTAAAGAGAGCGGACTTGACGATCTGTCTAATCAAAGCTGTAACGACAGGCTAAATATGGAGCATATCAGTGCTAGTGTGACTTCTAAAGCAACTTCTAATAGCAATCTTAGGAAAGCAATATATAGATATGAAGAATCAATCAGAGAAAAATCACAATTCAAAGAACTCAAGGTTCTCCTCTTATTGATTTTGGTTTATTTCGTGGCAGCAATAATTACAGTGATTTCAACCAATAAAGGAACGCATAATATCATGGATGAGTCTCTTCAAGTGTCTAGGACTATAAGATTAGGTGCGTTGAGAATGTATAACCTCTTTGAGCTCTATAGAAGGACCAGATGTGCCAATTTAGTAGAAAAAGGATTTATACCAAGATATCGATCTGACAGTATTCCTGATTATTCGTGGTACTGCATTAATCAAACAGTAGTAATACTGGATGATTTAGCAACCTTGAACAGCCAAATTGGAAGCTTCTTTCATATGCTAGACAACAGTCTCTTGCCTAAGATATACCATAAATACGACTTGAAGCCCAGAAGGAATGGAGAAGATAACATTACTGTCACAAACAACAAGGGAATGAATGAATTTATTGTGTCAGGACTTAGATTGATCTCCAAAAAGCAAATGTATGTTCCCTTAGATCCTAATGATGAGGATTTTACATTTATTCTCTCAAACATTATGAATGATCCTATGATTCAAGGAGAAGCCCTAATGTTAATTTTGAGAGAACACATTGCAATCCTTATCGACAGAATTTATTTGATCCCAATAATTGTCTTCATCGTTTGCGTGGCATGCTCCTTGATTTTGATAGTCACGATCCTCAAAATCGAAAGAAATGGCTCCATGATCAAGAAGAAACTGTTTTTAAGCTTGATGAAAATTGAAGAGAAAGAATATAAAGAAAGCATTAATAACTTGAATGTATTCTATACTAGAATAAGAGAAAAACAACTCTTGGATGCTCAAAACTATACACAACATGCCAAGAAGGAGACCAATAAGCTAGCAGCTAAAAAAGTTGGTTACCACTCTGTAAAAGTATTTCGAAGCGGCGATTCAAAAGGAATGAATTTACCGGCTTTGCGAAGGATTATCACATTGCTCTTGATATTATCAGTGGTCATGACAATTCAAGGCACAATAATGTCTTATTTCCATTCTTACACTAAGAAATCTGAAGTTCAAAATGAAAGATTATTCCAGAGTAATACTATGCTTTCAATGAGCGCAGTCCTTTTTAGTGAAGTGTACGAATATATTGGTGAGAATGGTACAACTACCGTCAGAAATCTGCCTATCGTTACACAGATTGACCAAGATTATGAACGTATGATGGACAGCTTATCTTTCTTTGCAAGTCTAAAAGATCTATATGCTTCTGATAGCTTTATGTCAGAGATATTATCAGGAGATGTCTGTACGGCATTAAAAGAAGATTTAGCTAAAACACAATGGGGATCCAATTGTCCTACAATCAGTCAAGGTGCAGCTCTGAGGGGCTTAATAACTATAAATTCATATTTATTAGATCAATTGGGAAAGCTAAGGGATTTCTATGATGCATCTGACCGAAGCGCCGCTAACATTACATGGGTGTTAGGATTACAAACTATGAGAGACACAGAAAATATTATGGGAGTAGTCTTGAAATTTCCTTACATAGCAATTGACGGTGTAATAACTAGGGAGATTGAAGACACAAATCAAAAATATTTCAAGATAACTGATGCTCTTGGTATCATATTAGCCGTTGTTTGTGTTTTTCTACTACTCTTCACTTACAGGCTGATTTATGTTGATGCTTCTGAAGAGAGAACTTGGAATAAGAGAATGCTTCAAATGATACCCATCAGAGTTGTAATCAGCAATGCTCATATTAAGAACTATCTTAAAACAGTATCGCAGCTAGTAATAAATTTCCAACTTTAATAATGGTATATGCAATTATTGACTATGGGACTTTGTGTTAGTGTTATTCTATTTAGCTATTCTTTTCATACATAGTGTGATTTTATGATGTACAGTTCTAATTCATTAGATCTTTGTTTTGAAAAACAAGTCTTTTAAATATCATCATGATAATTTTGAAAATTCCAGAGAGAATTGTCATCTCTGGTAGTTTTCTCTAAAAATATGCTTAATAATACATAATGTAGTAGTTGTATAAAACTATCTAAAGAATCTATATGAAGCAGTACAAGATCAGCAAAACTTAGTTTACATTTTCAAAGTAAACAGTAGGTGTTTTAGGATTATTCTCATTTAGCCAGTTAATATACTTCACATTCATTTCAGCAGGGGTAGCTCCCTTCCAAGTTCCCTCAGGGACAGTAGTTTGGCTAACAGGAATCCAAATAACCTGACTCTGACCCGAGGGATTATATGGAGTCCAGAACCAACCACTTTCCTCTCTTTTATACCAAAGCCTGGCAACGCCTTGGTCCTTGCCTTTATAGGAGAAAATATTATTCCCTAGAAATTCCATATTCTCAAAGATCCACTGTGGACTTTCCACAGAAAAAGGAGATTCTAATTTGCTGACCTTTATAACTTTGACTCTGACTTGTCTATTGGCTTCGCATTCTTTGAGGATCAAGCCTGATGTTAGAGTGTTAATTGCCTGATGAAGACTATTAGTAAGTCCTTCAATCTCTTTCAAAAGATTGCGGATATAGTAGGATGATTGAGCCTTGGTGATTAGGTTCATTAATTCCAGTATCCTTTTGTATATTACTAAGCGCATGGTGTTCAAAGTATCATCTTCTTGTGTCACTTTTGCTAATACACTCTCTGCAAGTTTAATGGTATCAAGCGCACGATTCAAAATTCGATCCTTTCTTTCGGAGTTCTGTTTCTGATGGAGATCATAGAGTTTGAAGGCTATAGGGATGAGGGCAAGAAGATTTTGCATTTCCAGTTTCTAGGAAATAAATTTATTTTTCTTATTGAAATTTGCAGAATTTTAAGCTAGTTTCTGTTAAACCGTTAAAAATATCTTGTCCTGTTGGAATAAGATATTCTCAAAACAAAGCATTGTGAAACCTTTACTTCCTAAATAGTCTACTTCTTCATTTCTATTTTCTTCATTTTAATTAGTGAAAGTTCATCATGATTCTCCTTCAAAATCAAATGACAATTAAGATTTATCATGAGCACTTATCAGAATCAAACTATGTATTTATAACAGGATTTTAGTCATTAAGGCCCAAGCAAATAAAACTGACAATATGGAAATATTTTTAACTTACAAGACAATTTTTTTTAACTAATTGTATTATTCTTCAGAGCTCACAATGAGCTTTGAGTTAGCTTATCATCCTTAGTATTATTCCGCATGGACTACTTAAAGACTTGGGAATTTATTTTAAATTAACGAACACTAATTCAAACCTAAAATGGAACGCGATAAATATGATGAAGATAAAGCGACTGGTTCCTACACAGAAGTCTATGTCTGGGGAGGTATCATCATTTTAAGTAATATTGAGTATGAAAAAGGTGATCATTATGGTCAACTAGGACTGGGACATAAATATACAGGAAAAACATACCCTGAACCCAAGATATGTTCCTTCAATTTAGTCATTAGGGAAGTTTCTTGTGGCGAGGAGCATGCAGCATTCATAACCTGTAAAGAGAATAATAATTGAGGTCTAATTAGAAAGTTAGAGGACATATTTACACTATGGGCAGCAATACTCAGGGAAGACTGGGCATTGGCAACAAGAGTATAAGGCAATCTTCCTCTCCCTGTCTCGTAGAAGATCTAGTCAAGTATTATTGTCGACAAATTTCGTGTGGATGGGGACATACTATCGCAGTCATGGGTATAGAAATTTAAATATTCATGCTAACAAAATTCAGAAAAAGGTGAGGCATTCTCTTGGGGTGTTGGAGAATACGGAGCCTTGGGTAATGGGAGCACTGAAACAATTTGGTCACCCGCTCCTGTGTCTTTGGACCCACAAATCTTTATTGGAGTGAAAAAGGCATCTGCAGGAACCAGACACTCAGCCTTTATATCAGGTAAGAGTTATATTGATTTCCTAATGTTGGGAAGAATTTGGAGGATTTTATACTTGTGGTTCTGGAGAAGCTGGCCAATTAGGAGACGGGAAGAGGGAAAACAAACTAGTTCCAGAACAAGTCAGTTTCATTGCAGAAAAATGTATTGATGTCGCTGCGGGAATTTTCCATACTTTGATCCTGACCGGTATCCTCAAAACAATAAGAATTAATAGTTCTAGAAAGCGGAAGAGTCTATGCAACAGGAGGAAATACTTTTGGCCAGCTCGGTACAGGAACGAAGAAAAATACCAATGTTCCAGTTAGGCTCAAAGAATTTGAAAGGACTAGGGTAGTCAAAATAGCGTGTGGACACCACTCTGCTGCCCTTACAGAGAAAGGAGAATTATATATTTGGGGTACAGGTATATTCGGTGAATACCTAAGCCCAGTAAAGTACTCACAAAATGGCATTGTCTATAAAGACTTGTCAGTTGGAGGGTTCTTTGGCTCCGCTGTAGACGAAGGAGGTCTAGTTTGGACCTGGGGAAGCAACACAAGTGGAGAACTTGGTCAAGGTGACTTTCAGCCCAGGACGCACCCCACTCCTATTGGTTACCTACAAGGTAAAAGGGTCCAGAAGATATCATGTGGAGGTTCCTTCGTCATAGCTTTGGGTGAGACCAAGAAAGACAAATTAGCTTCCCCACCTAAATCACAGGATTATGCTTCTGTTGGAAGAATGACTACTACAGGACGATATGACTCCTTACCAAGAAAAGATGAGTCCTTTGGTATTGATAAAGGGGATCTCAGTAGTGGAGATCCTCTTTCTAGAACGGGACCTATGAGAAACAGCTTCCATGAATCTCGTCCATTAAGAGACTCTTTTAGATCAAGCAAGCCTGGTCTTCCAAGAGCTGAGAGTGTGGGAAGAGTCCGAGAATATGAAAGCAGTGTAAGTCTTAATTTATTTGTGCCTGAAAAGTTAGGATAAGTATTCCAGGACAGAAACTAAATTTGAGTCAACAGGAGGAGTGATTGAGAGCATTCCAAAAGGAACTCGGCTTGAAGATCCAGTAATCATGAAACCTAAGCCTTCTAAACTTCTAGTTTGTTGATTTGCTGCTAAAACAAAAAGCACTCTTGGAAAACAGCCTGAGGCATGAGAGAGAAGAAAGAAGAATATTAGAGAACAATATGATTGAGATGAAGAGAAGAGTACGAGAACTTCAGGAAGGCCCTGATGGACTTATCGAGCTCAGTGAGAGTCTGAATAAGCAAGCAAGAAGATTTGAAGAGCTAAAACAAGTATCATTTGGCTCATGAAGATAATTCCTTTAGATGTACGATGAAGAATGCCTCAGAAAAGAAAGGGTCACTCAGGAACTATTTGAAGCCAGAAAGACAATAGACGGCCTTCAGCTCAGAATTGCTGAAAGAGAAAAGACAATCTTGATGTATATTATTTCTCCATTTTATATAAGTATTAGGCTTGAACAGAGAGTCTATGATGTAGAACTTGCACTAAAGGAAAAAGTTGGCCAATTTGAGGACCTCAGGAAAGCTGCCGACCTGCAAAATGAGAAGCATATTGAAGAACTCTCCCAGAGAGATCAAGAAATTTCAAGACTAAATAAAGTCATAAAAGATCTGACCAAGGAATATGAAAAAGCTGGCACAACTCTGGCACAACTTGAGAAGCTTCATAATGAAGAATTGGCTCATAAGAGAGTTTTAGAAAACGAGACTGGTGAACTCACAAAGAAAATAAAGGATCTTCTCTTCAGGCTGGATGAAAATGCCATTGAAATGGAGAAGGAACGAAGAGACAAGGCTATTATAGAAGCTGAACTAGTTGCTTGCAAACAAAGAGAAGAAGAGAATAGTATCAGAATGAGAGAGATGAGAGATGAAATTGCAAGGCTTAAGAACACAATCCAGCAATCAATTGAAAATGAGCAGGAAAAGAACACTAGATTCAGAGAAGAAAAGGACTACCTCACTGCAACCCTAGGCCAAAAGGATGCAGAAATCGACGAATTAAGAAGAAGATTAGCAGCCATGGAGCAGAACCTCTATGAAAGTGAAGATAAAAACAAGAGACTTGTTGAACTCCTCAATCAAGAAATCCATAAGCAGGCAGAAGAATTCAAGAAAAAGGCCTTGACTACTCTCTTTGCCCCTGCCAAGCGTCTAGCAGAAAATATTGTAAATACTGGACTTCGAGGAGATGATAGTAGTGCTCAATTACGTATGGAAGATGAACTAGAAAAGTTGAGGGCTGAAAGTGAAGCTATGAAGGAAGAGGAGAAGTCCAAATCTCCTTTGAAGACTGAGCCCAAGCCAGAAAGTTCACCAGAGAAATTGAGAAGGATCATAAATCAAGAGGAGCTTCCCAAAGCTGTTAAAGAGGATTATGATAACTATCCTTACCCTTCATTCCCTACTCACAAGGATGATAAAACTTATGGTGACAGTAGCTTTAGAGGTTCAGTTATTGATAAGACTACTGAAGAAATGTAAGACATTAATTCACTTTTTAACAAGTTATAGTGAGGAATCTAGAAGGAAGCTTTCCCAATCTGCCAATAAATTGCTTACTCTATTAGAAATTGGAGATGACCAAGCACTGCCTACAGAAAAAGACCGTGAAAGAGCCTCAAGATTTAGAACTCCTACAAAGAATACTCCTCAGAAGGAAGATCTCAATAAAACCAGATCTCCTCTTTCCACTAAGAAAGACAAAAGCTTAGATAGCACCTTGAAGAGCAAACCTGCTTCTCCATTTAAAAGCATAAGAGAGGACGATGAGATTAAGACAGATCCTAAGACCCATGAATATATTGTAAGAAATTAAGAATTTGTGTTTATTTTTTAGCAAAATTTGAGGGAAGTTAAGGAAAGATTGGCCAGTCTGCAGAAGAATAAGATGTTGTTGGAGCATAAGATGAGCGACTTTGAGAAGAAGCTGCAAAACATTAAATAATTATTTGTTGAACGA
>Ga0065720_1020782_pt1 | contig 12765 bp, 7 predicted proteins | sample Thericmetagenome_FD_59107 | JGI IMG/M metagenome (GOLD analysis project Ga0065720, IMG submission 59107) | Thermophilic microbial communities from the Joint Bioenergy Institute, California, USA of rice/straw/compost enrichment - eDNA_2 v2... | ecosystem: Engineered > Solid waste > Grass >... | reverse complement strand
AAAAAAAAAAAAAAAAAAAATAATTGTTATATAAAAACAAACTCGGCGTGCGAATAACTGACATGTGCTGCGTCTGGGGTTATAACAGATCGAGCAAGCGATCGAGATCGCCGCGAATCCTGCGTCGGAACCATCGCTCAAGAACCAGGCCATCGAATACCTTAACCAGGTCCGCGCCGACCCCCAGGGCTGGCAGGTCTGCACTACCCTCTTCACCCGCACTCCTCGCCCATCCGAGGTTACTCGGCTAGTGTCGCTAGAAATCATCAACAATGCCGTGCAGTCGCAAGTCCTGGACGCCAACGGCTTGAGCTTTCTCAAGCAGGCCCTGCTCGACTACATAGCGCGCAACTATGGCGGCGAGTCTCAGGACTCACCTGACCCGGCGCACCTTCAAAACAAGCTTACCCAAACCTTGACTTATATGTTTGTGTTCCTCTATAAGGAGGGCTGGACAAGCTTCATCGATGACTTCCTGGCCCTCGCAAACAAGGAGAACAATCTGCCTGGCGTGGTCATGTACCTGCGCATCTTGGGCTCCATCCACGATGAGATTGCCGACCTGATGCTCAGCCGCCCCGACAGCGAGGCCAAGCGCAATGCCGAGCTCAAGGACCTGATCCGCGAGAGGGATATGCGCAAGATTGCGCAGTCCTGGAAGGAGCTGCTGGTGCGGTGGAACGGCAAGAATGACAACGTGCTGGAGATGACGCTCAAGATCATCGGCAAGTGGGTTAGCTGGATTGACATTCACCTTGTTATCAACGAGGAGATGATGAACCTCTTGCTGCCCCTGGTCGGGAGGTTAAATGCCTCCGGCAAGGAAGACCGGGTCCGCGATGCGGCGGTAGACTGTTTCACGGAGATCGTGGCCAAGAAGATGAAGCCCAATGACAAGGTCGAGATGATCTCCTTCCTGAACCTCCGCGAGATCGTCACCCAGCTGCTGGCGAGCCCGCCGCTTAACGAGTGGAAAGGAACGCCCCGCTACGATACCGATCTTGCCGAGGCCGTAGCTAAGCTTGTCAACACCATCATGACCGACGTTGTCCGTGTCCTGGAGGATGGCAAAGCCGAGACGGAAGCAAGGGCAAAGGCTGAGCAGCTGCTGCGCGACTTCCTCCCGTCGCTTTTGCGTCTCTTCTCGGACGAGTACGACGAAGTGTGCTCAACCGTCATCCCCTCGCTGACCGACCTCTTGACGTTCCTTCGCAAGGTTGGCACGTTGCCTGCCAGCTACTCAGAGATGTTGCCGTCTATCCTGAACGCCATCGTGCTCAAGATGCGGTACGACGAGACGAGCAACTGGGGCGCTGAAGACGAGCAGACCGACGAGGCCGAGTTCCAGGAGCTGCGCAAGAAGCTGCAGATTCTGCAGAAGAGTGTGGCTTCGGTCGACGAGAACCTGTGCATCGAGTACCTGAGCAATCTGGTGGCCAACATGTTTAGCACGCTGGAGCAGCAGGGTTCGAACATGGACTGGCGAGACCTCGACCTGGCGCTGTACGAGATCTACCTGTTTGGCGAGCTCGCGCTGCCCAATATGGGTCTGGCCCCGAAGAGCCAGGCGAATACCCTCGCTGTCGAGCGGCTGGCTGTCATGATGAGCAAGATGGTCGAGTCGGGCATCGCCAACTACCCCCATCCTGCGATCGTCCTTCAGTACATGGAAATCTGCGCTCGGTATTACCACTTCTTTGAGAGCCATCAACAGTACATTCCGCGGGTTCTCGAGAACTTTATCCAGCTGGTTCACCACGACCATGTTCGCGTCCGGACAAGGTCTTGGTATCTATTCCTGCGCTTCGTCAAGACGCTGCGGGCACAGGTCGGCAATGTGGCAAAGACGGTTATCGAGGCCATCAGCGACCTCCTGCTCATCAAGGCTGAAGTTCCTGGCAACGACGCCGATGATGACATGTCATCTGATGAGTCCGATCACTCGGCCGACGCGGTGTTCAACGGCCAGCTGAACTTGTATGAAGCTGTTGGCTGCATCGCATCTACCACTGCTACGCCGCCGGAGGAGCAAGCGCTGTACGCTCGTTCTGTCATGGAGCCCCTCTTTAACGACATGAGCGCGCACCTAGAAAGGGCCAAGACCGGTGATGCTCAGGCTATCCTGCAGGTTCATCATATCGTGATGGCCCTGGGTACCTTGGCTAACGGCTACAGCGAGGCAATTGCTGCGCAGCAACAACAACAACAACAACAGCAACAGCAACAGCAACAACCTAAGGACAAGGAGGGTGCCGCGGTCGAGAAGAAGGCCCGTCCACAGCCCCCACAGGTGATTGCAAACGAGTTCTCGCGTGCTGCTGAGGCCATCCTGATCGCTCTCAGCCAGCTCAATGCGAGCAGCGAGATCCGTGCCGCCTGCCGGTCCGCCTTCTCCCGTCTGCTCGGCGTTCTGGGCGTTTCTGTCCTGCCCCAACTGCCGCAATGGATCGAGGGCCTGCTCTCGCGCAGTTCGACCAAGGACGAAATGGCCATGTTCCTCCGCCTCCTCGAACAAGTTGTCTACAACTTCAAAGGCGAGATCTACAACATCCTCGACCTCCTCCTAACCCCCTTGCTCGAGCGCATCTTCAGCGGTCTCTCCGAGCCCATCAGCGGCACAGACGACGAGATCCAACTGCAGGAACTCCGCCGCGAATACGTCTCCTTCATCCAAGTCATCTTCCTCAACGACCTCGCCGGCGTCCTCGTCTCGGCCGCCAACCAAGCCATCTTTGAGTCCCTCGTCCAGTCCATCATCACCATCGCCAAGACCCTCTCCTTCGGCAACCTCGTCCCCTCCCGCATCGCGCTCAACGTCCTCACCCGCATGGCCGTGCAGTGGGGCGGCCCGGACATCGTCACGCCCGGCCCGGAGAACAACCTTGCTAACCCGACGCCGGCGCCCCAGCCCGCGTTCTCTGGATTTGATAGCTTCATGATTGACCAGTTCCATACCCTGTGCTGGGCCGTCATCCAGGATCCGACCTTCCGCCCTGGGTCGGATGCGCAGAGTAGGCAGATTCTGAATGAGATTGCTGGCTTACAGCAGGTGGTGTACGCCAAGACGGGAGATGTGTTTGTTAGGCATGTGAGGGAGGTGACGTTCCCGTCTCTGGGGCTCGGCGAGGCGCATGCGGGGGAGTATCTGAGGGTTGTGGCGACGTCTGCGGATCGCAAACCGGTGGGGCAGTGGTTGTTGGAATTGTTGAAGGGGAAGGGGGGCGGAAGGTAGGCAGGGCTGGATGGCAACTAAGGGGTAATGGGAGAGTAGATACGTGGGCTAGATTGGGAGGATGGTGGGATGGTGGGCGTAGGTAGAGTTTTGATGCTTTCTTGAGTTAGGTTGCCTAAGCTAGATTAGGGAGACTAGGTTAGGCTTTGTAAGGTTGATGTTTGACGAATATACCTCGGCGTGGAAAATCTGAGCGCGTCTGTGGGGTGTGATGAGAGAGTTTTGTGTCGTATCAGGATTGATGGGTATGCTGCTCCTTATGAGCGAGATCGGAACACCCTCAATATATGGAAGCCACCACATGGCCAGCCTTTCCTGTGTGATCAATGGAGTAACAGATATGTTCTGACAACAGAGCGAATCACCAACTGTATTTCATCACCCCCCTTCCCTTACAAGGAGGTGTTCCCACATTTATCTATACCTTGGGACTTTACCCTACCCTTATTTCTTCCCAGTCCTCATAGCAGCCTTCTTCTTACGCATCATGCGCTTCCGCGCAATAATCTTGGTGCGCATGGCCAGCTTCGCATCGGCCTTCTTCTTGGCTTCCTTAGTCGGGGGTATATCTTTGCCAGCAACCGGCTTATTGCTATCCTCCTCCTCCTCCTCCTCCTCCTCCTCCTTCTTCTTCTTCTTCTTTTCTCGAGCTTGCTTCGCGCCCTTACCCTTCTCCTTCCCCTTACCCTTCGCCTTACCCTTAGCATCAGCCTTCCCCTTCTTCTCTTCTTGTTTCTCGTCTTTCTCTGCCGGCCCCACTTTCCCCTCCCTCCGTCTCTGCTCCCTCGCCAACCTCATCTTCTCCTCCTTCTCCCGCCTCCTCTTCACTACATTGGCGTTCTCGATCGCAAACTCCACAATCAGCCTCTGTGTCTTACCCTTCTCGTTTGTCAACGCGTGCCCGTTCAGCCACCGCAGCCCCATCAGCGCCCGCCGGTGCGAGTAGTACTCGATGAACCCGTATCCACGACTCCGGATCCCCGCCGCCGCCCCCGTTGATTTCGCGACTTTCTTCTCGTCGACTTTCGACCCGTCCTTGGCCGTCTCGAAGACGATCTTGGCCTGTTTGACGACGCCCTTGCCCTTTGCCTTGCGGCGCCGCTCCGCTTCGCGGTCAGCGTCGCCGCCGCGCGTCATTTCCTCTTGGGACAAGGGCTGGCGCTTGCCTTCTTTGACGTCCTTTGCGAAGCCGACGATGGCTTGGCGGGCGAGGGCTTTGAGGTCCTTGGAGGTGAGGTTGGTTGGGATGTTGCGGACCGCCAGGCGCGTCAGGCTGAGATGGAGAGCAGGGTTCGACTCGATCAGCTTCTTGCGCTGGCGGAGGCTTGCCTCGCGCATCTTGATCTCGGCCGGGGTCAGGAGTTTATAGAGGGGGGATTTGGGAGTGATGACGCCCTCGGAGAGGAGGAACAAGCGGCGCTTGTCCTCCTTCTTTTTCTTGGGCTTTTCCTCGGCTAGGCGCTGCGCTTCGTCCTTTGAGACGGCTTGCGCGACGGACAGGATGCGCCCTTCGAGGGTGTAGTTGCCCGTGGGGTCGGCGAGCTCGTCTTGGAGGACGGAGTGTTTGGCTTTGAGTAGGACGGGGGCTTGGGGCCGGGGTGCGCCGCGGATACAGGCCTTGCAGTCTTGGATGTTGCGGAAGCAGACGAAGCCTGTGCCTGCGGGCTTGTCGGTTGTCTTGTCGATGACGACGCGGGCGTAACGGACGGGGCCAAAGCGGGTGAAGTGGGCTTTAAGGGTTTCGTCGGTGGTGGTATAGGGGAGGTTGCGGACGAAGATGGTGGTCGAGGTGTCCGTCATTAGTTGTTTTTTGGGCTTTTCTTCTTCATCATCTTCTTCGGAGCCTGATGCGTCGGAATCCTCTTCTGGTGAGGTTTCGTCTGAGTTTGAGTATTCATTCTCGTCGAATGAATCTTCATCCTCGTCGTCATCATCAGACTTACCCTCTGAGCTCTCATCATCGTCGTCATCGTCCTCCTCCTCCTCCTCCTCCTCATCATCTTCTTCTTTTTCTCTGTCCTCCTCGTCATCCCTCTCTTCATCTTCATCTTCATCCTCGCTTTCCAGGTTCTCTCCAAAATTCTTGAAGAAGTCAGCCAAATCCTTATCGGCCTGACTCATGTTCGGGTCATCCTCGTCATCGTCCTTCTTGTCCTTCTTGCTCTTGCTCTCCTCCTCCTTCTCCTTCTGCTCGGATGCCTGCAGCTCGGAATTGATCTTCTGCCATGTCTGCTTGTCCACAGCCCAATCGACAACCACGGTACGCCCGTCAATAACCGTGCCATTGACGGCATCAATAGCCTTCTGGGCGTTCCTGCGGCGGCGCATAGTGACGAAACCGAAACCAGCCAGCTTGCCGTTATTGTTGGGCAGGTCGGAGAACTTAACCTTGCCGTACGGCTCAAAGATCTTGGCCAACTGCTCGGACGTCTTGATACTCCATGGCAGGTTGCGAATAATAAGCTTGGGCGGCTGCTTCTTCAGCTCCTTTTCGAGCTCGCGCTTGCGTTTCTCCTCGATCGCCTTGGTAACGGCCTCGACGCCCGATTTCTCCGGGTTGCGGTGGCGAGGGTGGGCAATATCGAGCTTCAAGTGGCGGCCTTCGAAGTAGAAGTTCTGCAGCTTCTCCTTGGCCTCGAGAGCGTCGTCCGGGTCGGTGAAGGCGACGAAGCCGAAGCCGCGCGACTCCTTGGTCTTGGGGTCCAGCACGACGGTCGCATGCTTGACGGGGTAGTATTGCGAGAAGAACTCGGTGAGCTTCTCGCTTGTAGCGGTCGGGGGCAGCGAGCGAACGAAGAGCTGGCGGGTCTCAGTCCGTGGCTTCTTTGCGGGCGGGTTGTCGCCGTGGTCCTGGGTCTGGTCGTTGCCATTGACGTCGCTACCGTTGGCAGGAACGTCGTCGGCCTCGCGCTGGCGCTTCTTGTCGCTTGACTGCGCCATTGGCAAGTTCTGTGACGTGGTTGAGGTATTGGTGATGCAAACCGTGGTGGTGAGCTTGGTCTGAGCTCCCCTCGACAAAGAGAAAAAAAAGCCTGGAGGGGAAAAAAAGAAAAAAATCCAAAAAATTCCCTGGAGATAAGATAAGATCAACCAGGGGCTTATCAGCTTATCGGAGACAGACCCCTCCTCCAAAACAGTGCACGGCCCCCACTCTGCAGAGTAAACAAAACAACACCATCAAATCAAATCACAGGCCTTGTCGCCAGGTACCATCACCGAGTGTCTGGTCCCTTTTCGGACAGACACACCGCATCACGACTATACATCACTCGACTTTTGACGCCCCACGTCCTAATTCCATGCGACTCGACCACCGCTTGAGTACGTGATCCCGATACAGACACCAAAATGCCCCCGCGCACGAGGTCCACGCGCTCGTCGCGCTCCTCGTCGGCCATCGACATCCCCGAGGAAACGCCCGACAACGCGCTGCGCACCCAGGTAACGACCGTGTTCCGCGAGGCCCAGCGTACAACAGCCTCGCACCGCAAGCTGGTAGTCACGCTGCGCAAGATCCAAGAAGCTTGCTGCTACGAACCCGCCACCGGGCAAAAACAGTCGGGCGCTGCGGCCGCCCTCTCCGAATTCGACGAAGATGACTTCAACACCGAGTTCGTGCGCTGCGCGCTGCGCATACTACCCGTGAAAAAGAGCGAGGGCGTGGGCGAGAAGACGGTGCGCTTCGTCAGCCTGTTCCTGCGGCACGCCATCGAGAAGGACAACGAGCTGCTGGGCGACACGCAGATGGACGAGGATGACGCCGACAACAGCACCATGCCCGAAACGCCCAGCACGCGCCTGACCAGCCATCTGATGGAGACTATTCTGCCTATGCTCATGGCCAAGGACAAGTTTGTGCGCTACCGCGCTGCCCAGCTGCTCGCCCATATCGTCAACTCGCTCGACGCCATTGATGACGACCTCTACCAGAAGCTGCGCGCCGGCCTGTTGCGGCGGATTCACGACAAGGAGCCCATGGTCCGCGCTCAGGCGGTGCTAGGCCTGGGCCGCCTGGCGGGGAACGCGCTTGACGAGGAGCCCGGCGCCGGCGACAGTGATCTGGATGGTGACGATGACGGGCCGGGAGGCGCCAGCGGCGTTAGCTTGATGGATAAGCTCATGGACGTGATGAAGAATGACCCCAGCGCGGACGTGCGCCGCACGCTGCTGGTCAATCTGCCCATCACGCCCAAGACGCTGCCGTCACTGCTGGAGCGCGCGCGCGATCAGGATCCGGCTACCCGTCGCGCCGTCTACTCGCGCCTGCTGCCTGCTCTGGGCGATTTCAGACATTTGTCGCTGTCGATGCGCGAGAAGCTGCTGCGCTGGGGCCTGCGCGATCGTGATGAGAATGTGCGCAAGGCTGCCGCCCGGCTCTTCCGCGAGCGCTGGATTGAGGACTGCGCGGGTACCCCTCGCCCTGAACCTGGCCAGCCGATCGAGCTGTCGCCGCCGAATATGGACGCGCTGCTTGAGCTGCTGGAGCGTATTGATGTTGTTAACTCGGGCGGCGAGAACGGCATCGCGCTCGAGGCCATGCGCGGCTTCTGGGAGGGTCGTCCAGACTACCGCGACGCCATGGTCTTCGACGACCACTTCTTCGAGACGCTCAGCGCCGAGTCTGTCTTCGCTCTGCGCACCTTCAATGACTTCTGCCGCAACGAGGCCGGCGGCAAGTACGAGGCCCTGATCGAGGAGAAACTCCCCGAAGTCACTAAGCTAGCCTTCTACCTGGAGCGCTACATCAAGGTGCTGATCGACGCCATCAAGCGCGCCGAGGAACAGGGCGAGGAGGAAGAAGAGGACACAGCCGAGCAGGAGTTTATCGTCGAACAGCTCCTGCACATCGCACTAACCCTCGACTACGCCGACGAGGTCGGCCGCCGCAAGATGTTCGCCCTGCTCCGGCAGACGCTCTCCATCCCCGAGCTCCCCGAGGAATGCACCAAGCTCACCGTCATGGTTCTCCGCGACCTGTGCGCCCCCGACGCAGCCGGCGAAAAGGAGTTCACCAGCGTCGTCTTGGAAGCCGTCGCCGACGTGCACGACACCATCGTCGACGAAGACGACGACGACGCCAACGTGCCGGCCGAAGACGACGAGAGCTTCGTCTCGGCACGTTCCGAAGTCAGCCGTGAGAGCACGCCCGCGCCGGGCGGCGGCGAAGGCGGCGGCAGCAACAGCCGCAAGCGAGGCCGCAGCCCGACGCCCAAGATGACGGAGGAGGAGGCGGCGGCTAAAGCCATCCGCGAGATCATGATCAACATGAAGTGTCTGCACATCGTGCAGTGCATGCTGCAGAATGTTCAGGGCCAGCTACAGTCCAACGACAACCTCATCAGCATGCTCAACAACCTGGTTGTCCCCGCCGTGCGAAGCCACGAAGCCCCCGTCCGCGAGCGCGGCCTCGTCTGTCTCGGTCTCTGCGCCCTGCTAGACCGCTCCCTCGCCGAAGAAAACCTCACTCTCTTCATCCACTTCTTCGCGAAAGGCCACACCGCGCTGCAGATCACCGCCCTGCACATCCTGACCGACATTCTCGTCGTGCACGGCGCGCAGCTCCTCTCCGCCAACCCGACCTTGCTCAAAGTGTACGTCAAGGCCTTGCGCTCGGGAGCAAAACATCCCGAGCTGCAGGCCGTCGCCGTCGTCGCCGCCTCCAAGCTCTTGCTCGGCCGCGTGGTCAGCGACCGTGATGTCGCCGCCGAGCTGCTCAAGACGCTGGTCGTCGCGTACTTTGAGCCCGCGAGCGCGGGCAACCAGAGCGTGCGGCAGGCCCTGAACTATTTCCTGCCTGTGTTTTGTTATTCGAGGGCGGAGAATCAGGATTTGATGAGGCGCGTGGCGCTGGATGCCCTGCATACGCTGTATAATGTCAGGGAGGGGTTCGACGATGATGATGCGGATATTGATGATGAGATGGTGTCGCTGGCCACGATTGGCGCGTGTCTCGTGGATTGGACCGATCCGAGAAAGGTGTATACGCCTGATGCGGGCGGTTTGCAGGCGGAGAAGCATGTCAACGCTGATGTTCATCTCGACTTTGCGAAGGCAATACTGGAGCGCCTAGAGGGCAACGTTCCCCGTACGTCTTCCCCCTTCTCCCCTTCCCCCCCTTCTCCCCTCATTACGCTCCCGCTAACTCCCCTATCCAGGAGAAGAAAAGAAAGTCCTCGCCTCGCTCCTCTCCAAGCTCTACATCTCCCCGGCTTCCTCCCCCGACAAGACCCGCGAAACCTACCGCGTCGTCTCCGCCGCCGTCGACACCAACCTCCTCCCGGACACCACCAGCCGCAACGCCTTGTACAAGATCCACGTCAGCCTTGGGAAAATCGTCAACGCCCTGGACGGCGCGGTCCCCTCCGTCGAGACGGCCTCTGTCGCCGGGAGCACCGGTACCGGCATCGGTACTACTACTACCGCGGCTACGGGCAGGCGGGTCACGAGGGGTTCGGTTTCGGCTGGCTCAGGGACAGGAGCCGGGAGGAGGAGCATCAGCAGGGCGAGCAGCGTCTCCACGAATGCTGACCGTCCTGCCTCGGCGTCTGCTGCCGTGCCTGGGAGCAAGGCAGCCAGTACCATTGAGGAAGAGGAGGAAAAGGAGCAGGAAGAAGAAGAAGAAGAAGAAGAAGAGAAGGAGGAGAAGGAGGAGGAGGAGGAGGAGGAGGAGGAGGAGGAGAATGTGGATGAGGAGACGCAATTAGCGATGCAGTTGCAGGCGGATACGACGGCGGCGCAGAGTAGGGAGGGGTCGGTGCAGATTAAGAGGGAGGAGGATGATAGTGAGAGTGAGGCGTCGGATGCGACAGTTGTGAGGGGAAGTGTGGGGACGGGCAGGAGGGTTAAGCAGGAGGAGGATGATGACTTTTAATGGGAAAAGGTATTGTTTGGGTTGGGTAGGGTAAGGTTGTTGAGGGAGGGTTTTTAGGGTATGGATGGGACGGTTGGGGATGGGTGAATGAAGGTGTTCAATCGGTCAATCAATCAATCACTCAATCACTCAATCACTCAATCAATCAATCAATCAATCAATCAATCAATCAATCAGGATGCTTTACGTACTAGTACGGAGGTATATTATATATGTTTCATGGTTTCATTAGGGAATGGTACCTATGATCTTGTCTCCGATACCTCTTAACGTACCATATTCATATACACGCCTTCGTAAAAAAAAAAAAAGTGACAACCTACCAAAAACATGCTATACGCGACTCTCCCAAACCCCCAGAGCGTACGTCAACCCAGCCACTCCCACATCTACAACCAAATGTTGTCCCAAGCTCCACGTCACAGTGTACAAATACTTAGGCGAGAACACCGTCCAGATAAATAAATGTGTTCTCAGCAGCGTACATGCCGCCATAACCGCCGCCGCAGCACCAGCCACGAACACCGTCCTTACAGCGACATGACCTCTAAATATCCCCTTCACCTTCTCGACCCCGTTCTCCTGCCCCTTAACAGCCCCCGGCCTTACCCGAGACTGAGCAAGCCTCACCCTCGTCTCCAACAACAACGTAATTCCCGCAATAGACCACCATATCACCGCCGCCCAGTTACTCACAAACGTCAACACCCCCACAACAGGGGCGCTGTACGCTGCCACACCGTTATACGCGCTGGAGAGGTCGACCGACGCAACGGAGTTGGAGCCGCCTGTGGCAAAGAATGACGCGTGCTGGAGGAGTAACAGGGTGATGCTCAGCTCGATGGGGGATAGGCCTAGGGAGCCAAACGACGAGGGAAAGGCGAGGGAGGAGAGAAGACGGTATTGCAGGTTGAAGAGGATGTAGAGCGGGATGGTGCCGGGACGGGACTGGGTGAGAGCGAGGAGGGTGTAGAAGGGGAGGAGGGTGGATGTTCCTGGTGATGTTAGTATCCTTTAATTACAAGAAAGAAAGGAAAGAAAGAAAGAAAGAAAAAGGGGGGAGGGGAGGAGAAAGAAGACGTACCGCTCTGATCCAAACTTATCCTCCTCCTTGCCAGAACAAACCCAACAACCAAAACAACACCCGCCGCCAAACCAATAAACACCGCCCTCGCCCTCGTCACAAGCCCAATACTCTCCAACCCCGTCCCGTCCACAGGCGTACTGAACCCCAACCTCAACAGCCCCTTGACAAAATCCGTCACCATCTCCGGCGCATCTTCCAAGCAGAACGCAACCTTAAACGTAAACGCCGCCAAAACCAACCCCGTCGCCACCGCAAACGCTAACCAAGGCGGCAAACCCCCGCTCAGTCCATACACCAGGTTCTGATGCGTCCAGACGTACGTTATCCCAACCAACGTCCACAACAGCGGCGGGTTGGTATGCAAAAAGGTCTTGACCACGTCCGGCGCTGCCGCGTGCTTGACGCCGGTTTGGATCCAGGCGCGGACGACGCGGGTGGTCAGGAGGAGGGTGAGAGTTAGGAGAACGGCTCTGGCGCGGGAAGAGGGGGTTGCAGTGCGGAAAGCGCGCAGGCCGAGATGGGTGAACCAGGCTGTGAGCGACCAGTACCAGAAGTGGTGCTCTTCTTCGATGTAGGAGCTGGCGAACATCATGGCGGCGTAGGTAGTGAGGATGAGGAAGAGCGGGATGAGCGAGCGGTGGAGGTTGGTAGATACTGTGAGAATGGAAGACGAAAAAATCGCCATGAGGAGGGCGAACACAGCGAGGCAGAGGCCCAGGAAAATGCGTGGAATGTCGTAGTTGCTGGCCATGCTGCTTAAGACGCGCTGGGCGAGGCGAAGCCACTGGGGTTGATTGGTTCAGCATTTGGTTCGAAAGGGGAATTTGACTCGAGGTCGGCTCACCTTCGTGATTGTTTGGATCAGCTCAGCGCGAGCTGTGTCATCGGCGTCCTTGTACTGGGCAACCTGAGCAACGAGAGCATGCCAACCGCGGGCAAGATCCTGGTAGTCAGCGTTTGAGTGCTCTAGTATACCCGCGTCTACATCAGAGCTTTTTGCCCCAAAGGCAGTGAGCACAATGTCCAGCAGCTGGTGAGCATTTCGCATCAGGAGCTGGACTTGGTCCTCTTCTGCAAAACTGTTAACAAAAATCTCCTTAATAACAGATGAGTAAGGTAGAGAGGATTACATACCAGACCAGAACGGCAAAAACGCCGGAATCAAGGCGCCCAGATTATTTTTCGGCACAGGCAGACCCAGCAAAGCACTCAACGTCGGCGCCAGATCCGACTGCTCAACGGTACTGTAGAACTGGAAGTCCTCATTCTCCGGCAACGGGGACTGCCGGTCATCCTGCTTGAGCGTCCTGAGCTTGGGAGAGATGAAGACCAGGGCTGGGGATGTTTCACCAGCAGACGAAGCGCCATGGTTGCCGGCATCATTCATGCCGTGGTCGCCACAGACAATGAAGAGGGTCGATTGGAGATGGTCCTCCGACTCGATGGCTGTGTAGATCTGCTTTATGACGGCATCCATTTCACGCTGCTTGGGGAGCATGTGTGGACTGGGGGAATGTTAGATATTTAGTCCTTTTTTTTTCTTTAATTCTCCATGAGCTTTTTTTTTTTTTTTTT
>Ga0065720_1020779_pt1 | contig 12774 bp, 11 predicted proteins | sample Thericmetagenome_FD_59107 | JGI IMG/M metagenome (GOLD analysis project Ga0065720, IMG submission 59107) | Thermophilic microbial communities from the Joint Bioenergy Institute, California, USA of rice/straw/compost enrichment - eDNA_2 v2... | ecosystem: Engineered > Solid waste > Grass >... | reverse complement strand
GGGGGCGGAAGCGGCGGGAGACGGAAAACCTCCGGGGGTGGGACCCCCCCCCGGAGTCGGGTCAGCGGCATCCGCCCTCGGATACCAAAGAAGCCGCTGACGTGCCTATTGTGCCGTATGATCCGACTGCTCCAGCCCTGTACGGTTCGATGGCAGAGCAGCACGTCCTCACTCTCCGGAACCGGGTGGGCGACAGCGGCGACATCCTCTCTGAGAGGACCGGAACCCCCACGGAAAGGGCGGCAGTGCGGCTCACGCTCCCCACCGGAACGACCGTCCGGATCACCCCCGACCCGGCGGCGGCCCTCCGCGACGCGGAGACCGCGGCCGCGGAGCCGGCACTGCTGAGACTGCGCCGAGGACACGGCTCCACCGGGGCCGCGACCCGGCTGAGGCAACTCGGCCTGGTCGTCTACGATCCGGAGTCGGGCCGGTGGACGCTCACCCCGTCCGGCCGCGAGGTCCGCACGGGACTGCTGGAGTCGGAGGCGCCGGGGCCGGCGGGAACCGGACAGCGGCCCGTTTCCGGGACGGGCGCCCCGCGGCGGGCCACCGTCCACCCCGACCTCGTCGTCGACCGGGCGGAGCGGACGGGCGGCGCCCCCGCGACGGCCGGGAGGGGCCGGGGCGGGGGTCCCGCTCACGCTGCTGGAAGGCGGAGCCGCACTCGTGGTCGCCGTGGGCGGGCTGCTGGCCGTCCCCGTCCTGTCCTCGACGGGAGGCGGACCCGTGTTCCTCACGGCCCTGACGGTCTGGGGCGCGGTCCTCGGCCTGTCCTGGGCCGTCGGGAACCGCACCGGACGGGTCCGGCGGCCGGAACCCGGGGTGTCGGTAAGGAGCGTGTCACCAGGTGCCAAGTAACCCGTGAGTAGTTTCGCGGTCGACGACCGCGGTTTCGAAGCTACTCACGCGCTCAGCCCAGCATGCGGTGGAAGAACCGTTCCTCGCCCTCGGAGACGATCGACGCGGGCAGGGCCAGCAGCGGTTGCAGCGGCTCCCCCAGGTAAGCGCTGGCGCCGGTAGAACGGCTCCAGGTTCCTCTCGGCGGTGAACTGCCCGTACATCACGTGGAAGCCGCTCTGCTCGTACAACTGGACGCCGCGTTTGACCAGGGCCGCCCCGATCCCCCGGCCGCGGTGGGCGGGGTCCACCGCCAGCCCTTTGAGCTTGGTGATGACCAGCATCAGCGCCAAGCCCTGGACCTCGTTGACCCGGCGCACCTGGGCCAGGAAACGGCCCGGCGGGATCATCAGGGCACAGCCGAGGACCTGCCCTGTGCGGTCGGTGGCCACCAGCAGGGCCGACAGGCCCGCGAGGGGGTCGACCTCGCGGCTGCCCAGGGTGCCGCTGATGACGGCTCGCATCGCACTCTCGTTGTCACGGCTGCTCAGGCACTCGTGCAGCAGTAGGGAGGTGTCCGCCTTCCCTGCGGCGGCGTTCAGGTCCTCGGTGATGTCGGTGCCCACATCGGAGAGCAGTTCGGCGGCCCGGCCTAGATCGTCGGGGTGGGCCGGGCGGATGCGGCCGCCGGCGGGGGCGGACCAGCCCTGGGCGAGCTTGGCGGGGGTGATCGACGGGGCGGGGGCGGTGCGCTTCTTGTGTTTGGCCACGCACCCACTGTAGGGCGGGTCGGGGTTATACTTCTGGAAATCAGCGTTCCCGGAAGTAGACTGCCGGAGTGACTTCTGGAAACACATCCTCCTCCGCTGAACAGACCTCCGATTCGACTTCTGGAAACACACGCACGGGGCGGCCGCGCCGAACCGTGGTGCTGCCCGGCGACCTGGACGCCGAGCGCGCGGCCTTCGCCGCGAGGCTGGCCTCGGCGACCGACCTGGGCGCGGCCACCCGCGACAAGTACCAGCGCAACACCGCCCACTTCCTGGCCTGGCTCGCCGAGGCCCGCCAGGCCGGCGCCCTGGACGGCGACCCGCTCACCGATCCCGCAGCGCGGGACTGGTCGGTACGCGACTACCGCCGCACCCTGAAGAACACCCGCACCGCCCGGGGCACCCACCTGTCGGCGGCCACCATCAACAACCGGCTCGCCGCCATCGACGCCTTCTTCGCCCTGCGCGGCTCGGGACGGCCCGACGTGGTCCGCGAACACCTGGGCCGCCCCAGCGCCCCGCGTGCGCTGGATGGCCGGGCCAAGCTCCGCTTCCTACGCGTGGTGGCCCGCGACGCCTCGCCCCGGGACCGGGCCCTCTGCCACCTGGCCTACTACGCGGGCCTGCGCATCGCCGAGATCGTCGCCCTGGACGTCGCCGACATCCGCCTGTCCGCGCGGCGGGGCAGCGTGCGGGTGCGCGGCAAGGGACGGCTGGGCGGCAAGGACCGCGCCGTCCCGCTGCACGCCGAGGCGCGCGCCTCCCTCGAACGCCTCCTGGACGAACTCGGCCGCCCTGCTGCCGGTCCGCTGGTGCGCAACCGCGACGGCCAGGCGCTGTCGACCCGGGCGGCCAACACCGCGGTCTGCGAGCTGGGCGCGGCGGCGGGGATCGGCCCCTCCGACGACGGCGAGGCGTTCGGGCCGCACGTGCTGCGGCACACCTTCGGCACCGACCTGGTGCGCGGCGGGAGCGAATTGGCGCGCGAACCGGTGGACCTGGTCACCGTCGCCGAGCTGATGGGGCACGCCGACATCAACACCACCCGCCGCTACGCGCTGCCCACCGAGGCCGACAAGGCCGCCGCCCTGGAGGTGCTCACCGTCGATCGGTGAGGCCCGCAGTGCCGCAGTGCCGCGCGACTTCTCTTGCGTGCTCTAGGGCAGCAGGAGGATACCGACGACCACCAGGGTGGCGGCACCGATGGCCACGATGAGGACCAGCGCGAGCCTGCCGGTGCGCTCTTCTTCGGGGGTGGGGTCGTGGTCGTCGGGGGTGCAGCAGCCGCTCATCGGGATCCTGTCGTGGTGTTGCGGTCGGTGAGGCGGCCGATTCCGGGCAGGAAGCGGCCGGTCCGGGCGGCGTACCCGGTGTAGGCGGCGCCGTGCGTGCGCACAAGGTAGGGCTCCTCGATGGCGCGGACCTGCACCTGCACGGCGGCGACGAAGGCCGCCAGGGCCGCCGCGGACACCGCTGAGGGCACGGCGAGCACCTGCCCGGCCAGCAGCACCCCCATGCCGGTGAAGACCGGGTTGCGCACGAGCGCGAAGATCCCGCGGGTGACCAGCTCCGTGCGCTCGTTCTCGTCCACGCCGATGCGCCAGGAGGCGCCCATCGCCGCCTGGGAGACGAGCACCAGGGCCAGACCGAGCAGCATCAGGGCCAGCCCGACGACCCCCGCACTCCTGGGCGGGGCGGCCGTGGCCGGGTCGAACAGGGCGGCCACGGGTGCGGCCAGACCCAGGGCGAGTGCGCCGGCGAAGAGCACGCTCCCCCACCAGGGGGCGGTGAAGGCGGTGGTGTCCGGGCGGCGGAACCCGGTGTCACCGGTGCGCCGCCACGCGGCCAGGGTGCGCACACCGAAGGCCAGGGCCAGGCCGAGCAGGTAGAGGACGAGTGCGGCCAGTGCCACGGGGATCTCCGTTCAAAGTGGGGCGGGCAGGGCTCAGGTGCGGGTGGCGACGCCCAGGAGGTAGTCGCCGCCGATGCGGGTGCGCCAGGCATCACCGATGTGCAACCCGTGGCGGCCCAGCTCGGCGAGGAACTCGCCGGCACTGAACCGGTCGGCGGTGGGGTGGTCGAACAGCGCCCGGTAGGTGGGGCGGGCCAGGGCGGTGGCGGTGACCTCGTCGAAGAAGAACCGGCCGCCGGGGGCCAGGACGCGGGCGACCTCGGCCAGGGCGTCGCGCCAGTTCGGGATGTGGTGGATGATCGCGAAGTCGAACACCGCGTCGTAGGAGGCGTCCTTGCCTGCGCCGATGGGGGCGAAGGCGGCGGCCAGGTCGGTGGCCGAGCCGCGCGCGAGGTAGACGCGCTCGCCGTGGCGCTGAAGGCGCCGCCGTGCTCTGGCCAGCATTTTCGGGTCCAGGTCCACGGCGTCCACGGACGCGGCGCCGAAGGTGTCCAGGATGAGCCTGGTGCCGTAGCCGGGGCCGCAGCCCAGCTCGGCGGCGCGGGCGCCGGGGGTGCGCCCGCCCAGCTTGATGAGCAGGTTGGCCTCGTAGTGCTGGAGCAGGCGCCGGGGCGGTGAGTCGATCAGTGCCGACTCCACGCGGTTCATGAGCATGCCCACACCTTCTATCATCGTCGAAATGGGATATTATCGTCTCATGACGATGAATAGCACGGATGGATGCCAAGCCACAACCGCGGGCATAGGCGCCGCCGAGGCCCTCTTCCACAGCCTCTCCGACGGCACCCGCCTGGCCATCGTGCGCCGCCTGGCCCAGGGCGAGGCGCGCGTGGCCGACCTGGTGGAACAGCTCGGACTGGCCCAGTCCACGGTCTCCAAGCACGTGGCGTGCCTGCGCGACTGCGGCCTTGTCGACGGGCGCCCCGAGGGGCGGCAGGTGTTCTACTCCCTGGCCCGCCCCGAACTGCTGGACCTGCTGGCCTCGGCCGAGGTCCTGCTGGCCGCGACCGGCAGCGCGGTCGCGCTGTGCCCCAACTACGGAACCGAGAGCCACACGACGATGGAGGTGCGCGGTGAGTGACGCCTGCGGATGCGGCGGCGAGGAGCCCCGCACAGGAGAAGAAGCCGAGGAGCACGAGCCCCAGACGCTGTGGCAGGTGGGCGAGATCCGCTTCGCCGCCGTGGCCGCGGCGCTGCTGCTGGCCGGGTACAGCGCCGGATGGGTCGGCGCACCAGACCTGGTGGGCCTGGTGCTCAAGGCCGCCGCCCTGGCCGTGGCCGCCTGGACGTTCGTCCCCGGTACTGTGCGCCGCCTGGCCCAGGGCAAGATCGGCGTGGGCACGCTGATGACCATCGCCGCCATCGGCGCCGTGCTGTTGGGCGAGGTGGGCGAGGCCGCGATGCTCGCGGTGCTCTACACCATCGCCGAAGGGCTGGAGGAGTACTCCGTGGCCCGCACCCGCCGCGGCCTGCGCGCCCTGCTGGACCTGGTCCCCGACCAGGCCCGGGTGCTCCGCGAAGGTGTGGAGCACACCGTCGACCCGGCCGAGCTGGTCGTGGGCGACACGCTGGTGGTGCGCCCCGGCGAGCGCCTGGCCACCGACGGGACCATCACCTCCGGGCACACCAGCCTGGACACCTCGGCCATCACCGGCGAGTCCGTGCCCGTGGAGGCGGGCCCCGGCAGCGAGGTGTTCGCCGGGTCCATCAACGGCACCGCAGCCCTGGAGGTCACCGTCACCTCCGCCGCGGCCGACAACTCCCTGGCCCGCATCGTGTCCATCGTGGAGGCAGAGCAGTCCCGCAAGGGCGCCGGACAGCGCCTGGCCGACCGCATCGCCAAACCGCTGGTGCCCGGGGTGATGATCGCCGCGGTGCTCATCGCCGTCGTGGGCGCGCTGTTCGGCGACCCGCTGACCTGGGTCGAACGCGCCCTGGTCGTGCTGGTGGCCGCCTCCCCGTGCGCACTGGCGATCTCCGTGCCCGTCACCGTGGTGGCCGCGATCGGCGCCGCCTCCAAGCACGGCACCCTGGTCAAGGGCGGAGCCGCCCTGGAGGCCATGGGCCGGATCCGCACCGTGGCTCTGGACAAGACCGGCACGCTGACCCGCAACCGCCCGGCCGTCATCGAGACCCTCCCCGCGCCCGGCCACACCGCCGAGCAGGTGCTGGCGGTGGCCGCCGCCCTAGAGGAGCGCAGCGAACACCCGCTGGCGGCCGCGATCCTGGCCGCCGCCCCCGCACCCCAGCGCGCCGAGCAGGTGGAAGCGGTCACCGGCGCCGGCCTCACCGGCACCCTGCACGGCCGCGATGTGCGATTGGGTCGCCCGGGCTGGATCGAGGCCGGCCCCTTGGCCGGGGATGTGGCGCGGATGCAGCACGCCGGAGCCACCGCCGTCCTGGTCGAGGACGACGGCGCGCTGCTGGGCGCCATCGCGGTCCGCGACGAACTGCGCCCCGAAGCCGGCGAGGTCGTCGCCTCCCTGCGCGGTGCGGGCTACCGGGTGGTGATGCTCACCGGCGACAACCCGGCCACCGCCGCCGCCCTGGCCGCCCAGGCGGGCATCGAAGCGGGCGACGTGCACGCCGACCTGCGCCCCGAGGACAAATCCCGCCTCGTCGGCGAACTCCGGGCACACGGCCCCGTCGCGATGGTCGGCGACGGTGTCAACGACGCCCCCGCCCTGGCCACCGCCGACCTGGGGATCGCGATGGGCGCGATGGGCACCGACGTGGCCATCGAGACCGCCGACGTCGCCCTGATGGGCGAGGACCTGCGCCACCTGCCCCGCGTCCTGGCACACGCCCGCCGCACCCGGGCCATCATGTGGCAGAGCGTGGGCCTGTCGCTGGCCATCATCATCGCCCTGATGCCCCTGGCCCTGTTCGGGGTCCTGGGCCTGGCCGCGGTCGTGCTGGTGCACGAGGTCGCCGAGGTCGTGGTCATCGGCAACGGCATCCGCGCCGGACGCACCCGCCGCCTGGGGCTGGCCCCCGGCGGCCCCGCCACCGCCGCACCGCGCGAGCACGCGGAGGCCAAGGCGTGAGGCCGACGACACCGGCCACGGCCGGCACGCTCCCCCGCTGGGGCGTGCTGGCCGCCGCTCTCGCGCTCACCGCCGCCGACCTGGCCCTGAAGGCCTTGGCCGAGCACCATCTGGCCGGCGGCCCCGGAGCGCGACTCCTGGGACTGCTGGAGTTGCGCCTGACCTACAACCCCGGTGTCGCCTTCAACCTGGGCGCGACCCTGCCCGCCGGGGTCATCGTGGCCCTGACCGGGCTCATCACCGCCGCCGTGGCCGCCTACGCCTGGTACACCGCTCCCACCACCCCGCTGCCGGGCCGCGTCGGTCTGGCCGGGGTGCTGGGCGGTGCGCTGGCCAACCTCATCGACCGCGGCCTGGACGGTGTGGTCACCGACTATCTGCACACGGGCTGGTGGCCCACCTTCAACCTCGCCGATGCCTTCATCGTCGGCGGCGCGGTGCTGCTCGTGTTCACCTCCGCTCGCCAGGGCGCACCGGCACCGCCCGGCAAGGACCCTGACGCGTGGACCTGATCATCATCGCCCAGGCGGCCGGCCTGTTCGCCGTCACCAACATCGACGACATCGTGGTGCTCGCGCTGTTCTTCGCCCAAGGCGCAGGGCAGCGCGGGGCCACCGCCCGGGTCGTGGCCGGGCAGTACCTGGGCTTCATCGCGATCCTGGTCACCGCGCTGGCCGCCACCTTCGGCGCGAGTTTCCTGCCCGAGGCGGTGCGCGCCTACTTCGGGCTGCTCCCGCTGCTGCTGGGCCTGCGCGCGGCCTGGAAACTGTGGCGCGGCGACGGCGATGAGGCCCCCGACAGCGACAACGGCCCGGCCCTGCTCACCGTCGCCACCGTCACCTTCGCCAACGGTGGCGACAACATCGGCGTCTACGTCCCCGTCTTCGTCACCGTCGGCAACACCAGCCTGGCCGTCTACGTGACGGTCTTCCTGGTCCTGGTCGGTGTGCTGTGCGCGGCCGGCAAGTTCCTGGCCACCCGCGCCCCCATCGCCCGCGCGCTCAGCCGCTGGGGCCACATCCTGCTGCCCTTGGTCCTCATCGTCCTGGGCGTGATCATCCTCGTCGAGGGCGGCGCCTTCGGACTGTAGGCACGCCCGCCGACTCCCGCACCCGGTTCGGACGCCGTCCGCGCTGACGTGCAGGGTGGTTGCGCTCCTCCACCGGGCGAGCCCCCAGGGTCTCGCGGTCCTGGTCTCGGTCTCAGCCGCCCAGGGCCAGGCGGTTGCCCATGTTCAGGCGAATGTCGCCGTAGGGGTTCATGTTCGAGGAGAACAGCGGAGTGAGCCCGCGCCGGTCCTCGGCCGTCAGCGCGTTCTCCCATTCGGGTTCGGCCAGCACCTGTTGGAGCATCAGCGTGTTCACGTACACCAGGCACGATTGCAGGATGTGCAGGGCGAGCATGGTCAGCTCCTGCTCCTCGCGCCGGTTGGAGGACAGCTCACCGGTCTTGCCGTAGAGGATCTCGCCGTGGATGCCGTGGGAGTTCTCCACCACGTTCAGCCCCGACCCCACCTCGTACTGCACGTCGCGGTCGCGCAGGTAACGCGCGCAGAACGCGGTCTTTTCCGCCCGTCCCACCTCCAGCATCGCCGCGTAGGTGGGGTGGGAGGCGGCCCGGGTGAAGCGGCGCAGGATCGCCTCGGTGGAGGCGGTGCCCAGCCGGATCGCGGTGGCGTACTTGATCATCTGGTCGTACTGCTGGGCGATCAGGCCCCAGCGGATCGGCCGGGTCATCGCCGGACGCAACAGCGGGTAGGTTTCCAGGTCGCCGCGGTCGGGCTGGTAGAGCTTGACGCGGTTGATCTGCTTGATGCGCGGCAGCAGCTTGAACCCCAGCAGCCGGGTGATGCCGAACCCGATCTCGGACTGGCCATGGGAGTCGACGTAGTTGGCCTCCACGTTCATCGAGGTGCCGTGCCGCATCGCCCCCTCCACCATGGCGTGCACCTCCGAGGCCGAGCACGACAGCAACTGGGAGTGCACGGCCATCGACCTCTCCTCGATGTGCCAGTAGATGAGCACCCCCCGGCCCCCGTACCGCGAGTGCCACTCCGTGAACAGGTTCTGGTCGAACGCCTTGACATGCGTGGAGTCCGACCCCACCGCGGTCGACCCCTGCCCCCAGATCGCCTCCGAGCGGATGGCGAAGGTCGCGTTGGCGATCGCGCGGGCGGCGCCCCGGGCCCCTCGATGGTGAAGTAGCGGCGCCGGATGTAGCGCAGATCGTCCTCGGAGTAGGCGTGCTCGCCCGCGGCCGCCCGGCGCAGCCCGGTATTGGTGCCATAGGCGTAGATCACCAGAATCAGGCGCTCCCACAGCTCCTCGGTCGTGATGGCCTCGCGGGTGCCGACCCCGGTGAACGCCTCCAGCATCCCGGTGCGCAGCGCGGTCTCCTTGAGCATGTCCAGCAACGGGACCACACCCCACTTGGCGCGCACCGCCTTCTTCAACCTGCGCAGGTTGCGCGGCTCGGCGCGCGCCTCCAACGGGGAGAGGCTGATCGCCCCCGCCTTGCGCTCGGCGACCTCTACCCAGTCCAGGCGGGGCAGCGCGTCATTGAGCCCGGCCAGCTCGGTCACCATGTCGCCGTGCAGGCGGGCGATGAACTCTTCCGGGTCCAGGGGCTGGTTGAGCTTTCGGTAGTTCTCCACGCGCTTGTCCGCGAAGTCGGCCGGGAGGTCCTCATCGGGGTTGCGCCACCGGTCGGCGCCCACCACCCAGATCTCCTTGCAGCGCAACTGCTCGCGCAGCCTCTGGAACACCCCGCACTCGTACACGGTGCGCAGCACCCGCGACCGGCCGCGCTGGTCGGTGCGGTGCAGCAGCTCGCGCAGCTCGAAGGGGATGACCCCGTCGACGGGGACGTGCTCACCGGCGTCGTAGTAGGGGCGGTTGTTGGCCACCTCCCGGTAGCGGCAGATCAGCTCCAACGCCTTGACCAGCGGGCGGTGCACGTCGTTGGAGGAGTGGAACTCCAGCACGTCCAGGAGCTGGAGTAGCCCCACGCGGTAGTGGTTGGAGTAGGAGGACTTGAACACGCGCTGCTTGTGCTGGCGGTAGCTGGTGCCCTTGGACCGGAACTCGGCCAACAGGTCCTTCAGCGTCTGCTCGCCGCCGGCGGCCGGGTAGACCACCTCGCGCACCGGCGACTCGGGCGAGCCCACGGAGGCCTCGGCGATCCGGAAGAGGATGTCCTCCTTGCCCGAGACCCGCTTGAGGTCGCGGACGAACTCTTCGGTCACGACCTTCTCCGCGCGGGCATTGATCTTGTGCACGGTCGAGATCACCAGGTCCACCAGGGTGTCGGTGATCTCCCGCTCGCGCGAGAACAGCAGCGCCCCCAGCAGGCACACCTTGATCTGGTGCGGGTGGCCGCGCAGGTGCGAGGGCGCCTCGGCCGCCGCCCGATCCCGCCACGCGGCCACCATCTTGGCCGGGATGCGCGCGAAGGCCCGGTGCGGCACACCCACGGCACGCACCGCTTCCAGCTTCGTCTTCTCCGCGATCAGCGTCTTGAGGCTGACGTTGCCCGGGGCGTCCTTGATCTGCGCATACACCTCACGCCCTTCCCCGTCCGCCGGTGCCTCGTCGGGGTCGTCGCTGGCCTGACCGATCAGCGTGAGCATCCGCTCGACGACCTCGGCGGGCACCTCGCCCGCCGCGCGGGCCATCATCTGATCCTCGGCCTGGCTCAGCGCCGAGCGGACGATCCGCTCGACGCGGGTCTTCTCCGGCGGCTCGATCAGCTCCTCTTTGCAGTGCTCCAGCAGGCGCTGGCGTACCCGGTCGGGGTTGCGCTCCTGGTCGCACACGTTCTCGGCCAGCCACAGGGTGACCTTCTCGGCGTCGGCGACCGAGCACTCGCCGAAGCCGGTGAAGTCGCGGATCTCGGTCCGGTTCCGCTTGGCCGAGCGCCCCTGCCAGTCGTAGAAGGCGATCTCGGAAGGCTCGACCTTGGCTTGCCTGGCCACGTGGACGACGGCGTTGTCGGGCACCTCGCCGCGGCCGCGCGGGAACCGGCCGCGCCAGAGCAGGAAGCGCAGGGTCACCGCGAACCCGAGCCGGGTCGCCCCGGACTTGTTCCGCAGCAGCTTCAACTCGTCGGCGGTGAGGGTGAAGGCGTCGAGGAGTTCGTCCAGGTCCAGATCCCGTGCCACCCGACCGTCCCCTGCCCGCTCGTGTCCTTGGCCGGGCGGTGCGCCCGGCTATCCACGATCTTCCGGGGCCCTGGGGCTGGTTGTCCGGCGAACCCGTAAGTTACTCGCGGGTTACTTGGCACCTGGTGACACGCTCCTTACCGACACCCCAACCCCGGCCGCCCGCCGCGGCCCCGGAGGAGCGGCGCGTCACCGCCGACATGCTCGACGCCCCCGCACGGGAACCGCTGCGGCGGACGCAGGAGGAGGTGGACGCGGTGCTGGACTCGCCGCTGCACCACCGGGGACTGCTGCTGGACGGGACGCGCGACCGGGTGGTCCTCGCCGACGTGGAGGGGGCCGTGGCCGAGAGCCTGCTGCGCCGGTCCGGGGCCAGGCGGCGCATCGACACCACCCCCACCCCGGGGGAGCGCAGCCGCGCCGCGGCCGAACAGGCCCGCGCGGTGCTGGAGCAGGACGTGGTGGAGGTGACCGGGCGGATCGAACTGCTGGAGTCCTACGCGGCGCGGGTGCGGGCCGCCGCGCTGGAGGAGCAGGAGCGCCGCGCGGCCGCGGCCCCGGAGGCGGTCGCGGTGGACGTCGCCGGGGCGGGCGCCGCCCACCCCACCGCACCGAGGCCCTGGCCTGCCTGGTCGACGCACCGGAGTTCGCCCTGCGCGTCGCCTCCCGCACCGACCCGGACCGCTGAGTGGCCCGGGCGTCCGGCGTCCCCGCTCCGCGCAGACCGCGCGGCGGGGTGTTGCACGAGGCCCCGAGCGGGCAGTGGCGGGGAAAACCGGTTGCCCCGCCGGGGCGGATCTGGCGTCATGGTGGGGAGCCGACCCCGGAGCGGTCGGCACGGCCCCGTGTCAACCCCTGAGGAGGTGGCTCATGCCCTACACCGAGGTTCCGGGAGCGCGCGTCCCGATCCGGATGTGGACCGACCCGAACACGGTGGAGCAGCAGGCCATGGAGCAGCTCCACAACGTCACCACGCTGCCGTGGGTGCACGGGCTGGCCGTCATGCCGGACGTGCACTACGGCAAGGGCGCCACCGTCGGCTCGGTCATCGCGATGCGCGACGCGGTCTCCCCGGCCGCCGTCGGCGTCGACATCGGCTGCGGCATGACCGCGGTGCGGACCTCGCTGCGTGCCGAGGACCTGCCCGACGACCTGCGGAAGCTGCGGTCCGGGCTGGAGCGGGCGGTCCCCGTCGGCCACGCCGCGCACCGCGACCCCGTCGACGTGCGCCGCGTCCCGGAGGTGCGCAGCCGCGACTGGGACGCGTTCTGGGCCCGGTTCGACACCCTCGCCGAGGGGGTGCGCGACCGCCGCGAGCGCGCCGCCTGCCAGATGGGCACCCTCGGCGGCGGCAACCACTTCCTGGAGGTGTGCCTGGACGACGACGGCGCGGTGTGGGTGGTGCTGCACTCCGGGTCGCGCAACATCGGCAACGAACTGGCCAAGTACCACATCGACCGGGCCCGCGAACTGCCGCACAACCAGGACCTGCCCGACCGCGACCTCGCGGTGTTCGTCGCGGGCACGCCCGAGATGGAGGCCTACCGCCGCGACCTGTTCTGGGCGCAGGAGTACGCGCGCCGCAACCGCGAGGTGATGATGGGCCTGGCCTGCGGTGTGCTGCGCGAGCAGTTCCCCGGGGTGGAGTTCCCCGAGTGGATCTCCTGCCACCACAACTACGTGGCGGAGGAGACCTACGACGGCGTCGACGTGCTCGTCACCCGCAAGGGCGCGATCCGCGCCGCAGCCGGCGACCTCGGCATCATCCCCGGCTCCATGGCCACCGGCACCTACATCGTGCGCGGCCTGGGCAACCCGGCGTCCTACCACTCGGCCTCCCACGGCGCGGGACGCCGCATGAGCCGCACCCGGGCCCGCAGGACCTTCACCCGGGCCGACCTGGTCGAGCAGACCAGGGGGGTGGAGTGCCGCAAGGACGTCGGCGTCGTCGACGAGATCCCCGCGGCCTACAAGGACATCAACGAGGTCATCGCCGCCCAGACCGACCTGGTGCAGGTCGTGGCGCACCTGCGCCAGGTGGTGTGC
>Ga0065720_1003779_pt1 | contig 12780 bp, 10 predicted proteins | sample Thericmetagenome_FD_59107 | JGI IMG/M metagenome (GOLD analysis project Ga0065720, IMG submission 59107) | Thermophilic microbial communities from the Joint Bioenergy Institute, California, USA of rice/straw/compost enrichment - eDNA_2 v2... | ecosystem: Engineered > Solid waste > Grass >... | reverse complement strand
GAGCCGGGTGGCCACGGTACCCGGCTCACAGGAGGCGAGGACCCCTCCCGACCCGCCTGCGACGGGAGCGTTCCCGTCGCCCACCGGCCACCCCAAGTGTTCAACCGGATTCGGCGGGAGACATCCGTAGAAGTGCCTACGCACCGGCCCGGCGGCGCGGAATTATGACGCTTTTGTCGCTAATTGCGGCTTTAATTGCTGCTTTCGATCGCGCCGGGCCCTTCCGGCGGCGGGGTCTCCGCGGCGAGCCAGGTCGCCACCTGGGCGCGGGAGGTGAGCCCGCCCTTGCTGAGAATGTTGCGCACGTGCGCGTCGACCGTGCGCCGCGCGATGGCGAGGCGCTCGGCGATCATGGGGTTGGAGAGGCCCTCGGTGATGAGCCGGGCCACCTGAAGCTGCCGCCCGCTCAGCGCGCGGGTGGCCGGCGGCGCGGCCCGCAGCGGCGCGTCCTGCGCCGGGTCGGGCACGTCCGCCGCCTCGGGCGCCCCGGCCGCGGTGTCCCCGGGCGGGGCGGGCGCGGCGCCGGCGGCGGTACGGCCGGGCACGGCGGGCACGGCGCCGCCGAGCTCGCGCAGCCGCAGCTCGCCGTACCGGCGGAAGGTCTCGAGCAGGCGGTGCCGGTCCCCGGAGCGGACCACGATCGAGGCCGCGACCAGCTCGGCGAGGGCGGGCGCGACGGCCTCGCGGGGCAGCTCGCCGCCCGCGCACGCGTGCTCGGCGTCCGCCACGGTGAACGCCCCGGGCAGCACCGAGAGCCGGGCCCACAGCAGGCGCTGCCGGGCGTCGCACAGCTCGTGGCTCCAGTCGAGCGCGGCGCGCAGGCCCTGGTGCCGGGCGAGCGTGGTCCGGATCACCCCGGCGAGCAGCTCGAACCGGTCGTCGAGGCGGGCGAGCAGCTCGCGCACGGTGAGCGAGCGGAGCCGGGCGGCGGCGAGCTCGATCGCGAGCGGCAGCCCGTCGAGCCTGCGGCAGATCTCCCGGGCGGCGGGCAGCGTGCCCGGCGTGAGCGCGAACTCCGGGTCGATCGCCTGCCCGCGCTCGCGGAGCAGCTCGACCGCGCTGTCGAGGGGCAGCGGCGGCACGGGGAGCACCCGCTCCCCGGGCAGCGCGAGCGGGCGGCGGGAGGTCACCACGACGCGCACCCGGGGCAGCCGCCGCAGCAGGGCGGTCACCAGCCGCCCGGCGACGTCCGGCAGGTGCTCGCAGGTGTCGAGGACGACCAGCGCCCGCCGGTCGCCGATCGCGTCCACCACCTCCCCCGGCAGCACCGGATCCAGGGCCCCGTCCCGGACGGCGCCGTCCGGCGCGGCGGCCCGGTCCCGCGCCCGGGGGCTGTCCCGCACGCGCAGCGCCGCCGCCAGCGCCCGTACGGCACGGCCCAGCACCGCCCCGCGGTCCGCCGCCGCCGGATCGCCCGGCGGCGCCACCTCGGAGAGTTCGACGTGCCAGGCACCGCCCGGCAGCCTGCGCCGCGACGCCTCGGCCAGCCTGATCGCGACGCGGCTCTTGCCCACCCCGGCCGGGCCGGTGATGGTGACCAGCCGCGCCTGCGACAGCAGCCGCAGGCCGGCGCGCAGCTCCGGCCCGCGGCCCACGAAGCCGCTCACCTCGACTGGAAGATTCCCGACGTCCGTCATCGCCACGATCTAAGCATCGCGCCGCGGATCGGCCGAGGAGGCCCCCATACCGATCAGGTCGCGCTCGTCAGGTCGCGCTTCGTCGGGGGACGCTCGTCAGGCCGGGCTCGTCAGGGCGCGCCGGCCAGGTCGGGCCCGGGCCGGCGGCGCGCGCTCCACGCGGCGATCTGCGCCCGCGAGGTGAACCCGAGCTTGGCGAGGATGTGCCCGACGTGGGTGTCGACGGTGCGGGCGGTCACCATGAGCCGGTCGGCGATCTGGCGGTTGGTGAGCCCGGCGGAGAGCAGCTCGGCGACCTCGCGCTCCCGGGGGGTGAGCGGCGCCCAGGGGTCGTCGGCGGGGGCGGGGGCCTGCGGGGCGGCGTCCTCGCCGAGGGCGTAGGCGACGATCTCGTCGAGGGTCATGGTGCGCCCGTCGCGGCGGGCGAGCTCGCGCTCCCGGGCGGTGAGCGCGCGCCGTACGGCCCGCTCGCACCGGGCGTGCTCGGGCGCGAACAGCGGCGAGCCGAGCAGCGCGAGGTCGAGCTCGCGCAGGTGCCGCCGCACCGCGTGGCCGAGGCGGGCGGCGCGGTGGAAGTCCGCCTGCTCGGCCGCGAGCCAGGCGAGCACCTCCAGGCACTGCAGCATGCCGAGCACGTCGGGCGGCACCCGTTTGGCGCGTAACGCGGCCCGCAGCAGCTCGGTGGCGGCGGCGGTGTCGCCCCGGGCGCGGGCGACGAGCCCCAGGCCGTAGTCGGCGTAGGAGCCCACCCAGGCGTCGCCGAGCCGGTCGCACAGCTCGCGGCACTCGGCGAGGGTGGCCCCGGCGCCGTCGACGTCCCCCTGCCACGCCTGGCTCAGGCCGAGCTCGGCGAGCGCGGCGGTGAGCGCCTCGGGCGGCAGGTCGTCGCGCAGCCGGCTCACCACGTCCCGCAGCAGGCGCTCGGCCTCGGCGAACCGCCCCTCCAGGCAGGCGAGGGTGCCGCGCAGCTTGCCCAGGCAGGCGCGCAGCGCCCCGGCCGCGGCGCCGTCCGGCGCGGGCAGCTCGCCCGCGCACCGGTCGAGGGCGGCGCGCGCCGCCGGGTGGTCGCCCTGCGCCATCGCCACGTAGGCGAGCACGAGCAGCGCCCACGGGCGCACCCGCGACGGGGGCGGCACCAGCGCGAGGAAGCGCTCCAGCTGGTGGCGTCCCTGCCGGGCCATGCCGCACGCGGTCCACAGGAACCAGATCCGCGCGCTGAACGCGAGCCCGGTCTCGGCCTCGTCCGGGTCGGCGGCGCACAGGTCGAGCGCGGCGCGGATGTCGGGCCAGCGGCGGCGGGCCCCGCGCCACCGGTCGAGCTGCCCGGCGCGGTCCTCGCGGGCCGGGCCGGCCTCCGCGGCGCCACCCGCGGCGCCGGCGAGGGCGAAGAAGTGGTCGCGGTGGCGCAGCCGCAGGCGCCGGTGCTCCCCCAGCTCGATCAGGCGGGCCCGGCCGTACTCCCGGATCGTGTCGAGCATGCGGTAGGACATGCCGTGGTCGCTCCGGGCGGCGGTGAGGATCGACTTGTCCACCAGGCCGGCGATCGCCGGGTAGACGCGCCCGGCGGGGAACGCCTCGTCGACGCAGACCGCCTCGACGGCGGGCAGGTCGAACGGGCCGTGGAAGACCGACAGGCGGGCCCAGGCGAGGCGCTCCTCGGCGGTGCACAGCTCGTGGCTCCACCGGATCGTGTCGCCGACGGTGCGGTGGCGGGGCGGGCCGGGGCCGCTGAGCGACCAGAGCCGGTCCTGCAGCAGGTCCGCGATCTTCTCCACGCCGAGGGTGCGGGCCCGGCCGGCGGCGAGCTCGATGGCGAGGGGGATGCCGTCGAGCCGGACGCACAGCTCGGCGACGGCCGCGGCGTTGCCGCGGGTGAGGCGGAAGTCCGGGACGGCGGCGGTGACCCGGTCGACGAAGAGGGCGACCGACTCGCAGCCGGCGAGCGCGGCCGGGTCGGCGGGCCGGTCCGGCGCGAGCTCCGGCACCCGCAGCGGCGGCACGGGGACGATCCGCTCCCCGGGGATGCCGAGCGGCTGGCGGCTGGTGACGAGCACCCGCAGCCGGGAGCCGGCGGTGAGCAGGGTCCGGGCGAGCCGGGCGACCGGCTCCACGATGTGCTCGCAGGTGTCGAGGATGAGCAGCGCGCGCAGCTCGGCGACCCGGCCGGCGAGCTCGGCCGGGTCCGCGGGCCGGTCGGACGCGTCGAGCGCGTGCGTGACCGCCTGCTCGACCGCACCGGGGTCGGTCACCCCGGACAGCTCGACGAGCCGTACGCCGTCGGGGAAGGCGCGCCGCGCGGTGGCGGCCACGCGCAGCGCGACCCGCGTCTTCCCCACTCCGCCGACGCCGGTGACGGTGACGAGGCGGAACCGCTTGAGCGCGGCGGCGACCGCGGTCACCTCCCGGCGCCGGCCGACGAAGCTGGTCGTCTCGGCGGGCAGGTCCGCCGGCCCGTACCACACGGTCGGCCCCAGCCTGGCGCGGGCGCAGGGCGGCGGCTCAGCGGCCGGCGGCCTGCTTCAGGGCCTCGGCGCGGTCGGTNCGCTCCCAGGAGAAGTTGGGCTCCTCGCGACCGAAGTGGCCGTAGGCGGCGGTCTCGGTGTAGATCGGGCGCAGCAGGTCGAGGTCGCGGATGATCGCGGCCGGGCGCAGGTCGAAGACCTCGAGCACCGCGTCCTGGATCCGGTCGACCGGGATCTTCTCGGTGCCGAAGCACTCGACGAAGAGGCCGACCGGCTTCGCCTTGCCGATGGCGTAGGCGACCTGGACCTCGCAGCGGTCGGCGAGCCCGGCGGCGACCACGTTCTTCGCCACCCAGCGCATCGCGTACGCGGCCGAGCGGTCCACCTTGGAGGGGTCCTTGCCGGAGAAGGCGCCGCCGCCGTGCCGGGCCATGCCGCCGTAGGTGTCGATGATGATCTTGCGGCCGGTGAGGCCGGCGTCGCCCATCGGGCCGCCGATCTCGAAGCGGCCGGTGGGGTTCACCAGCAGCCGGTAGCCCTCGGTCTCGATGTCCAGGCCGGCGAGGACCGGGTCGACGACGTGCTCCCGGATGTCCGGGGTGAGCATCTCCTTGAGGTCGATCTCCGGGGCGTGCTGGCTCGACACCACGACCGTGTCGACCCGGACCGGGCGGTCGCCGTCGTACTCGATCGTGACCTGCGTCTTGCCGTCCGGACGCAGGTAGGGGATGGTGCCGGTCTTGCGGGCCTGGGTGAGGCGGCGCGCCATGCGGTGGGCGAGCATGATCGGCAGCGGCATGAGCTCNGGGGTCTCCCGGCAGGCGTACCCGAACATGAGGCCCTGGTCGCCGGCGCCCTGCCGGTCNAGCTCGTCGGTGNNCNCGCCCTCGCGGNNCTCGTAGGCGTCGTCNACNCCCTGGGCGATGTCCGGCGACTGNGCGCCGATGGAGACCGAGACGCCGCACGAGGCGCCGTCGAAGCCCTTGTGCGAGGCGTCGTAGCCGATCTCCAGGATCTTCTCCCGGATGACGCCCGGGATGTCGACGTAGGTCTCGGTGGTCACCTCGCCCGCGACGTGGACCTGACCGGTGGTGATCATCGTCTCGACGGCGACCCGGCTGCGCGGGTCGTCCTTCAGCATGGCGTCGAGGATCGCGTCGCTGATCTGGTCGGCGATCTTGTCCGGGTGGCCTTCGGTCACCGACTCGGATGTGAACAGGCGGCGAGACAACTCAGTGGCTCCTCATGCAGCGGCTGCTGACGTTGACAAGGGCACGCGGCACCGCCGGGCGGCGGGCGAGCGGCGCTCCGCAGAGTGTAGCCTCACCCTCGGCCGGGCCGCGAAACCGCCGCGATGTCGCGATCGGCAAATTCTGGTCTCCCCAGCGGAAATACAGGTATACCAGGTGGCGGGCCGGGTGAGCACCTAGGACGCGGCCGGGCCGTCCTGCGGCGCCCGCTCCGGCAGGCGCGCGGCGACCAGGTCCCACACCACGCCGGCGAGGGCCTCCTTGGGGCCGCGGGGGATCTCCGTCACGGACCCGTCGGCGCCGAGCACGGTGGCGGCGTTGTCCGGGGTCCCGAAGGCGAGGTTCGGGCCGACCTGGTTGACCACGAGCAGGTCGCAGCCCTTGCGCGCGAGCTTGGCTCGGCCGTTGGCGAGCACGTCGTCGGTCTCGGCCGCGAAGCCGACGATCACCGCCGGGGCGTCCCCGGCGCCCTCCCGGCGGCGTGTGCACAGCTCGGCGAGGATGTCCGGGTTCTTCACCAGCCGGATCGGCTCGGGCTCGGCGTCCGTCTTCTTGATCTTCGACTCGGCCGTCGCCGCGGGACGGAAGTCCGCGACGGCCGCGGCCATCACGACCGCGTCGGCGTGCGCGGCGGCCTCCAGCACGGCCGTGCGCATGTCGAGCGCGGACTCCACCCGGATCACCTTCACCCCGGCGGGGTCGTCGAGCGCCACGTTCGCCGAGATGAGCGTGACCTCGGCGCCCCGGGCCGCGGCGGTCGCGGCGAGCGCGTAGCCCTGCCGTCCGGAGGAGCGGTTGCCGATGAAGCGGACCGGGTCGATCGGCTCGCGGGTGCCGCCCGCGGTGATCACCACGCGGCGTCCCGCCAGGTCGCCGTCCCGCCGCGCGAGCAGGCCGTGGCAGTACGCGAAGATGTCCTCGGGCTCGGGCAGCCGCCCGCGGCCGGTGTCCGCGCCGGTGAGCCGGCCCACGGCCGGGTCGAGCACGATCGCGCCGCGCCCGCGCAGGGTGGCGACGTTCGCCCGGGTGGCCGGATGCTCCCACATCTCGGTGTGCATCGCCGGGACGAACACGACCGGGCAGCGGGCGGTGAGCAGGGTGGCGGTGAGCAGGTCCCCGGCGAGGCCGGCCGCCGCCTTGGCGAGCAGGTCGGCGGTGGCCGGGGCGACCACCACCAGGTCGGCCTGCTGGCCGATGCGCACGTGCGGGACCTCGTGCACCCCGTCCCACACCTCGGCCGAGACCGGGTGCCCGGAGAGGGCGGCCCAGGTCGGCTCGCCGACGAAGCGCAGCGCGTCGCGGGTCGGCACCACGCGCACGTCGTGGCCCGACTCGGTGAACAGCCGCAGCAGCTCGCACGCCTTGTAGGCGGCGATGCCGCCGCCGACGCCGAGCACCACCCGCGGCCGCCGTCCGGCGTGCGGGCCGTGCGGCGGCCCGCCCGGGGACGGGGTACCGGGAGCGGTCATTCCGGGGATCAGCTCTCCACCGGCTCGGCGGTGAGCAGCCCCTCGGCGACCTCGCGCAGCGCGATCGACAGCGGCTTCTCCTGGGCGTGCGTCTCCACCAGGGGGCCGACGTACTCCAGCAGGCCCTCGCCGAGCTGGGAGTAGTAGGCGTTGATCTGGCGGGCCCGCTTGGCACCCATGATCACAAGGCTGTACTTGCTGTCGACCACGTCGAGCAGCTGGTCGATCGGCGGGTTGGTGATGCCTTCGGCAACCGGGCCAGTGCCTGCCACGTTCGTTGTCCCCTAGGTCGGTGAGCTGATATGCGGGCGGGTCGCGCCGGACCGGATCCGGTCATTCGGCCGGCCGGCCTCTTGACCGATCGGTCATCGGACGCTATGGACCCTCATCAAATCTATCAGCCGCTCGCACACTTCCTGGACGGAAGTGTTGACCAGGGTGATGTCGAACTCCGGCTCCGCGGCCATCTCGACGCGCCCGGCGGCGAGCCGCCGCTCGATCACGTCCTCGGGCTCGGTGCCCCGGCCGCGCAGCCGCGCCTCCAGCACCTCCCAGCTCGGTGGCGCCAGGAAGACCAGCAGGGCCTCGGGCATGGCCGCGCGGACCTGCCGCGCGCCCTGCAGGTCGATCTCCAGCAGCGTGGGGACGCCGGCCTCGAGCCGCTCCAGCACCGGCCTGGCGGGCGTGCCGTACCGGTTGCCGGCGAACTCGGCCCACTCCAGCAGCTCCCCCGCCGCCACCATCCGGTCGAACTCGGCACCGTCCACGAAGTGGTACTCCACCCCGTCGGTCTCGCCCGGGCGGGGCTTGCGGGTGGTCACCGAGACCGACAGCCACACCTCGGGGTGTGTCCGCCGGAGCTCGGCGACGACCGTGGACTTGCCCACGCCGGACGGGCCGGAGAGGACCGTCAGGCGGTTGCCGGTCGGCCCGGAGAAGCGCCCGGGGCGGGGCGCCGGGGCCTCCGGGCGGTCGCCGCGGGGCTGGAGGTCACCGGCATCGGTCCCGGAGCCGTTCCGGACGGCCCGTGCCGGGCCCTCCGCGGCCGACGCCGCGGCGGTCAGGTGGTGCCGGCCTTCGCCGGACCAGGACATGCCGGTCACTTCCATAACCCCCCGTTGACCATCCCCGCGTGCGGCGTCTCCGGGCGGAGGCGCCGGAGACGAGACGGTGCCGAACCTACCGCCCGGCTCGCCTCGTCCGTCACGCGGGGCCGACCGTCCGGTCGAAGCCGATCAGGCCTCGGCCCCGCCGAACTCGCGCTCCAGAGCGGCCCGCTGGTTCGCGCCGAGACCCCGCACCCGCCGGGACTCGGCGATACCGAGCCGCTCCATGAGCTGCTTGGCGCGGACCTTGCCCACGCCGGGTAGCGACTCCAGCAACGCCGACACCTTCATCTTTCCGATGACGTCGTCGGTCTGCCCGTCTTTCAGCACCTCAGCCAGAGAAACCGCGCCATGCTTGAGCCGGTTCTTGACCTCGGCACGCTCTTTGCGGGCCTTGGCAGCCTTCTCAAGGGCTGCGGCGCGCTGCTCGGGGGTCAGAGGAGGAAGAGCCACGCCGGGTCACCTCGAATTTCTGTCGATGTACTCGGACGGGAGGGGAAACTAGCTGGTCTTCGGCCTTCAGGCAACGTCAAAGCCGGTTTATCCCCTCACAAAATCTCGTTCATGTCAGTCCGTGAACGGAAATGTACGTTCTGTCTACCAAAAGCCCCCCACCGCCCGGCTCAGCGGGGCTCCCGCGCCGCCCGGCCCCCGGGGCCCGGCGAGGACGTCCGCGCACCCGGCGGGGCGGATCCGGCCGCCCCGGGAGCCCCCCGCGCCGGGGCGCGGCGACGGCCCGCCGGGCCCCGGCGGGAGGGCCCGGAGGCGGGCGCCGGCGGGCCTTCCGGCAAACCCCGAACGGGCCGCGGAGGGAGTTTCGGACGCGCAAAATCACCCAATATGCCCAAATATTCGAGGAAAACCCGAAGCCTATTCCGTAACTCTCCGTAACCGGCCCCGGGGTCCCGTACGGCCCCGCGGCCGCCGCCGCCCGCCGATCGCGGCCCGTGCCGCGCCCCGCGACGGCGGGCCCGCGGACCCGCCCGATGTGGCGGTTCTCACATTTCCCGGCCCCTTCCGGGCGGCGACGGCGACGCGGAACCGGGCCGGTGATGGTGAATTTGCTCACAATGTCGCCCGCGTGCGCGTGACGATCGCCCCCGCGCGCCGGATGCCCGGGCGCGCGGGGCCCATGGGGGCCCATGGCGGGGCCTATGAGGGGTCTATGAGGGGTCTATGAGGGGTCTACGACCGGCGCGCGGCCACGCCGCGGCGCAGCGCGGCGGCGATCGCCGCGGCCGCGGCGCCGGGGTCGGCCGAGCCGGTGATCGGGCGGCCGATCACGAGCAGGTCGGCTCCGTTGGCGAGGGCCTGCTCCGGGGTGGCGACCCGGGCCTGGTCCTGGGTGTCCGCGCCGGCCGGGCGCACGCCCGGCGTGATGAGCGTGATGTCCGGGCCGACCTCGGCCCGCACCGCGGCGACCTCGTGCGGCGAGCACACCAGGGCCTGGGCGCCCGCCTCGACCGCCAGGACGGCCAGACGGCGCGCGGCGTCCGTGGCCGGGCCCTGGAGCCCGACCGCGCCGAGATCGTCCGCGGTGAGCGACGTGAGCACCGTCACGGCCGCGATCTGGGTGTTCGGGGCCGCCTCGACCGCGGCGCGGATCATGGCGGGGCCGCCGGCCGCGTGCACGGTGAGGAAGGCGGGCTTGAGCCGGGCGACGGCGCGGGTGGCGCCCGCCACCGTGTTCGGGATGTCGTGCAGCTTCAGGTCGAGGAAGACCTGGACGCCGCTCGCCCCGCGCACCGAGGCGATCACGTCCGGGCCGTACCGCAGGTACAGCTCGAGTCCCACCTTCACGGTGCTGACGTGGGGCGTCACCAGGCCGGCCCAGCGGGCGGCGGTCTCCAGGTCGGGCGCGTCGAGGGCGACGGCGATGGGGGCGGGCGTCACAGGGAACTCTCCTCGAGATCGATACGGCCCCGGGGGCCGGAGCCCGGCGGCCGGTGGGCGAGGCCCACGGCGTCGGCCAGCCGCTCGAAGCCGCGTTTGTGCAGCAGATCCTCCAGCTCGCGCAGGATGCGCAAGCAGGCATAGGGGTCGTGGAAGATCGCGGTACCGACCGCGACGACACAGGCGCCCGCGAGGATCAGCTCGAGCGCGTCGCGGCCGGTCATGACGCCGCCCATGCCGATGATCGGCACGCCCGGCAGCGCCGCGTGCACCTGCCACAGGCAGCGCACCGCGAGCGGCCGTACGGCGGGCCCGGACAGCCCGCCGGTGCCGGCCGCGAGGGCCGGGCGCATGGTGTCGACGTCGATGCTCATGCCGAGCGGGGTGTTGATCATGCTGAGCGCGTCGGCGCCCCCGTCCACGCAGGCGCGGGCGACCGCGACCACGTCGGCGACGTCCGGCGAGAGCTTCGCGATCACCGGCACGTCGTAGCGGCTGGAGGCGCGCACCGAGGCGATCACCTCGGCCGCCGCCGCGGGGTCGCGGGCGAAGACCCGCCCGCGGTCCTCCACGTTGGGGCAGGAGAGGTTCACCTCGACCGCGGTCACGCCGGGGGCGTCCGCGAGCCGCCGGGCGAGCGTGCCGTACTCGGCGACGCTGCCGCCGCCGATGGAGACGATCGTGGTGATGCCGCGCTCGGCGAGCCAGGGCAGCTCCCGCTCGAGGAAGGCGTCGATGCCGGGCCCCTGCAGGCCGACGGCGTTGAGCAGCCCGGAGGGCGTCTCGGCGGTGCGCGGGGTGGGCCGGCCGGACCGCGGGGCGAGCGTGATCGACCGGGTGATCATCGCGCCGAGCCGGTTGAGGTCGAAGAACTGGGAGAGCTCCCGTCCGGTGCCGGCGCAGCCGGCGGCCGTGGTGATCGGGTTGGCCAGCTCGACATGCGCCAGGTATGTCCGCATATCAACTGACATGTCGATTTCCTGTCTGACCGCCGGACTCCGCCGCGCGCCCGCCCGGGGCGCCGGGCGCCCCCAGGGCGTCGAACGGGATCGTGCCGATGTCCTCGAAGCGCACCCGCTCCCCGCGGAACACCGGCCCCTCCACGCAGGCGCGCACCATCCGGGTCACCCCGTCCTCGCCGATCACCGGGAGCACGCACGAGCCGCACACCCCGAACCCGCAGACCATGGTCTGCTCCACGGCCACCTGGATCGGGATGTCGAACTCGATCGCCACCGCGGCGACGCCGCGCAGCATCGGCATCGGGCCGCACGCGTACACCACGTCGGCCCGGGTGTCGGCGATCACCGCGGGCAGCACGTCGGTCACCCTGCCCCGCACCCCCAGCGAGCCGTCCTCGGTCGTCAGCGTCGTCGTCTCCCCCATCCGGCGGGCGCGCAGCGCCCCGAACACCCGGTCGGCGCTCGCCGCGCCGAGCACGAAGTCCACCCGGCAGCCCCGCCGCTGCAGCACGTCGGCGAGGCCGAACAGGGTCGCCGTGCCGTACTCGCCGCCGACCAGGACGCAGTTCACCGGGTCGCGGGGCAGCGGAAAGGGACGGCCGAGCGGGCCGACGATGTCGAGCGTGTCGCGCGCCTTACGCTCGGCGAGCCAGGCCGTGCCCGGGCCGCGCACGGTGAACACGAACTCCACCGTGCCGCCGTAGTCGGGCTTGACGTCGTGCACCGAGAAGGCCCGGCGGGCGAGCGTCGCCGACCACGCGCCGCCCACCGCGACGGTGATGAAGTGGCCCGGGCGGAAGCGCTCGGCGATGCCGGGCGCCACCACGGTGAGCGCATGGTAGGCGTCGACGCGGCGCGTCGTCAGCACCGTGCCGGTCACCTGCACCGGGCTAGCAGCCGTCTCACTCACCTCCGCCGGAGCACGCGCCGGGCCACCCCCTCGCCCGGACGACGCTCGCCAGCGCCCGCCAGGGGCATCCGGCGGCGTCTCGGGCAACGTCTAAGCCAACTCTGCCGTCAATGCCCCCCTCATCGTCAAAGGACCCGCCGACGTCGTGGCGCGTCCGGCCACGATCGGCCACGCCCGGCCGCACCCGGCCCCGCCCGCCACGCCTCGGGCGGGGCCGGAGCCGGGCCGGTGCACCGGGGCCCGGCCGGGCCCCTGAACGGCCCCGCGCGGCCCTGAACCGGCCCCGGACCGCCCCGGGCCTCAGCCGCGCAGCCGCCGCGCGTGCTCCTGCAGCGACCGCACGCCCACGTCCCCGCGGATCAGGGCCTGGATGCCCTGGACCGCGGCGGCGAGGCCCTGCACCGTGGTGACGCACGGGATGCCGCGCAGCACCGCGGCCGTCCGGATCTCGTATCCGTCGAGCCGCGGCCCGGACTGCCCCGGGCCGCCGAAGGGCGTGTTCACGATCAGGTCGACCTCGCCGTCGAGGATGCGCCGCACCACGGTCGGCTCGCCGTCCGGTCCGGGCCCGTCGCTGTGCTTGCGCACGATCCTGGCACGGACGCCGTTGCGGCGCAGCACCTCGGCGGTGCCCTCGGTGGCGAGGATCTCGAACCCGAGGTCGGCGAGGACCTTCACCGGGAAGATCATCGCCCGCTTGTCGCGGTTCGCCACCGAGACGAAGGCGCGGCCCTTCGTGGGCAGCGAGCCGTACGCGGCGGCCTGCGACTTGGCGAACGCGGTGCCGAACACCTCGTCGATGCCCATCACCTCGCCGGTGGAGCGCATCTCCGGCCCGAGGACGGTGTCCACGCCGCGGAACCGGTTGAACGGCAGCACCGCCTCCTTCACCGCGATCGGGGCGTCCATCGGCAGCGCGCCGCCGTCGCCCTCGGCGGGCAGCATGCCCTCGGCGCGCAGCTCGGCGATCGTGGCGCCGAGCATGAGCCGGGCGGCCGCCTTCGCCAGCGGCACCGCGGTCGCCTTCGACACGAACGGCACGGTACGGCTCGCCCGCGGGTTCGCCTCCAGCACGTACAGCACCCCGGCGG
>Ga0065720_1020778_pt1 | contig 12782 bp, 11 predicted proteins | sample Thericmetagenome_FD_59107 | JGI IMG/M metagenome (GOLD analysis project Ga0065720, IMG submission 59107) | Thermophilic microbial communities from the Joint Bioenergy Institute, California, USA of rice/straw/compost enrichment - eDNA_2 v2... | ecosystem: Engineered > Solid waste > Grass >... | reverse complement strand
AGCGCGCTCCTGGAGCGCTCCACGCCGATACGCTCGACTGCGTCGCTGGTTTCGCGGATGCCCGCAGTGTCGAGAAGTCTGAGCGGCACTCCGCCGACGGTCACATACTCCTCGATCACATCGCGGGTCGTGCCCGGAATATCCGTCACAATCGCCCGGTTTTCCTGCGCCAGCGCATTGAGAAGCGACGACTTGCCTACGTTCGGCCTGCCGACGATCACGGTGGTGAGGCCTTCCCTTAGTATTTTGCCTTGCTGCGCCGTCTTTAGCAAGCGGTCAATATCTGCTATCGCCTCCGCGCAGCGTTCGCGGACCATGCGGCTCGTCACATCCTCCGCGTCGTGTTCCGGATAATCGATATTGACTTCGATGTGCGCCATCAGTTCGATCAGCTTCTGCCTCAAAGCGCGGATTTGCCCCGACAGGGCGCCTTCCGCCTGCCTCAGTGCGACGGCATGGGCCCGCTCGGATTTGGAGCGGATGATGTCGATGACCGCTTCCGCCTGGGACAGATCGATGCGCCCGTTCAAAAAAGCGCGCTTCGTAAATTCGCCGGGTTCCGCCAGGCGGACGACTCCTCCCTCCAGCAGCAAATCGAGCACCTGCCGGACGGAGACGATACCGCCGTGACAACCGATTTCGACCACATCCTCCGCCGTGTACGACTTCGGCGCCCGCATCACCGTTACCAGCGCTTCCTCAATGCGCCGTCCGGTGCGCGGATCGCGGATAAATCCGTAATGGACCGTATGCGAAGGCGCTTCGCTCAAATTTCGCTTGGTTTTGAAAATTGCTTCCACCGCCCGCACGGAGTCAGGTCCGCTTACGCGGATGACCGCAATGCCGCCTTCGCCGAGCGGCGTCGAAACCGCGGCGATCGTATCCGTATCAAGCATGTTTCCCTTCCTTCTTTCCGAATAAACTCAGCAAGGAAGCGCCGGTCGCGCATCAGGCAAAAAACAATGACTTCCGCTTTGGCTTTCGGAAGTCACTGGCTTCATCCGTTATTTCGGTGAGATTACGACCCGGCGGTTCGGTTCCTCGCCCTTGCTGTAGGTTTTCACTTTCGGGTGGTTCTGCAGACAGGAATGAATGATTCTGCGTTCCTGCGGCGTCATCGGTTCCAGAACGATTTCCCGCTTGACCCTGGCCACCCGGTTGGCCAGTCGGAGCGACAGTTCCTCCAGCGTCTTCCTGCGCCTTTTGCGGAACTCCTCGGCGTCCAAAATAATCCGCACATAGTTCTCGGAACGTCGATTGGCGACGATGTTGATCAGGTACTGCAGCGCGTCGAGGGTTTGCCCCCGCCTGCCGATGAGCAGTCCCATATCCGAACCGTAGACGTTCAGAATGACGCTTCCCTCTTCCTCTACCTTGGTGATGTCGGCCTTCAGCTCCATCGCCGCGGTCACTTCCTGCAGGAACGATATCGCCTCTTCAACCGGGTCGGGAATAACCGTAATCACAACTTTCGCTTCCTTCGATCCGATCAGCCCGAAAAGACCTTTCGCCGGCTGTTCGAGGACGGTGATGTTCACCCGGTCCCTGCTGACATTCAGTTGTTGCAAACCCGATTGAACGGCCTCTTCCACCGTCCTGCCGGTGACCGTGACGGACTTCATCTTTAGCGGCCTCCCTTTTTCAATCCTTTTTGAGAGCCTTTCTTCGAGGATTTGGCGGAACCTTTTCCTCCTGCCGTTTCAGCGGCGGGAGCGCCGGCATCCGAACCTTTGCCGTAAATGAAATAAGTCTGGACGATCGTGAACAGGTTGCTGTACAGCCAGTAAAGCGGCAATGCCGACGGAAAGCTCATGGACATTACAAAGATCAGGATCGGGAAGATGATCATGATGCTTTGCATTTGCGGATTCATCGCCGGCGAATACCGCATCATCACCTTTTGCTGTATCCATGTTGTCAAAGCGGCGAGCGCCGGCAGGATATAATACGGATCCTTTGCCCCGAGCTCCAGCCACAGAAAAGTGTGGGTACGGATATCCTGATTCAGCATGATCGCGTAATAAAGCGCGATCAGAATCGGCATCTGCACAAGAAGCGGCAGACATCCGCTAAGCGGATTGACGCCGTGCGTTTGAAAAAGCTTCATCGTCTCTTCCTGCTGCTTCTGCCGGTCGTCTTTGTATTTCTCCTGTATTTTTTTCAGCTCGGGCTGCAGGGCCTGCATCGCCTTCGAGCTTCGATACTGTTTGAGGTTCAGCGGCAGCACGATGATGCGGATAATGATGGTGACGACCAATATGGAAAGCCCGTACTGTCCCCAGAGCCAGTCGGCGAACGTATCCAACGACAGTGCGAGCGGATAGACGAGAAAACGTTTAAAAAAATTTCCTTCCTTCAGTTCCTCCGTTTCCGCAGTATCCATGATGCCGGAAGAACAACCGGACAACACGGCCGTTACGGCAATCAGCATCAGGATAAGAAACAATTTTTTGCGCGGCAATCCTATTCCTCCCACATTCCGGTTGCAAATCTACCTCCGGGCGGCGTCTAGAGTTCCAATAATAAACTATATCACAGATTGTCCGCCGTGAAAACAACGCCTGCGGAGGCGGCATTCATTCTTTTTTTGCGAGCAGCGAAGCCCGCCGCAGCGCATGAAGCAGGCTTTTTTCCATCGCCTGATAGTCCATGCCGACAGCCGGTTTTCGCAAGATGATGATGAGATCGTGGTGGGGAGCGATCTCCGCTGCGTGATGCCTGACGATTTCCTTGACGACCCGCCTGAGACGGTTGCGCGTCACCGCCCCGCCCAGCTTCTTGCTGGCCGAGACGCCGACCCTGAAATGCTCCGTGTCGGGATTGTGCAACGCGTAAACGACAAACTGCATGTTCGCGGCAGATTTGCCGTGCCGGTACACTTTATTGAAATCTTCTCTTTTAGCAAGACGGTATTGACGCTGCAAAACCTTTCCCCACCCGCGCCTGATCGAGGTTCTGTTTTCATTTTTCACATGCCGGCCTTGCGCTAAACAAGGGTGAAAAAAAGAGTCACGGCCCGTGACCCTTCTTCTTTAAACGGTTATCACTTTTCTGCCCTTGCGGCGGCGGCGAGCGAGAACCTTTCGGCCGTTCTTCGTGCTCATGCGCTTGCGGAAACCGTGCACTTTCTTGCGTTTTCTCACATTGGGCTGAAACGTCGGCTTCATATATATATTGCACCTCCCGATGGCTTGGAGTTATAAACGGACAAAAATCCCCTATAATTAAAACACGCCCGATTGAAAAAGTCAACAAACGTGAACGCGCGAAGCGCGGTTAACTTCCGCGCCATAATCCGCCGATGTTGACGTAATTGTGGATTTTCATCCGGCGAGGCCGCCACAATGATCGACAATTCCCAACATATCCACAATATCTTGTGGTGTTGATGAGAATTATCCCCAAGGTATTGAATTTGTGGATTGAAAGCGCTTTTTCATTGAAATAACGACCTTGATTTGTTATCATAATCTTGTTTTCACTGTGCGCAACTCATTATTCATTCCGCACTATCCACAATCTGTGGATAATTTTGTTGACAATAACCCCAGATTTCAAATTTATTTATCCACAAACGGGTGGATAATGTGATGAATTCCTCGACATTATTCGCCGTTTTTTTCTTCCCAGCACGACCACCCGGTGCCGATCTATCGTCGAGCCACTCGCAGCATCGAAATTTTGTAAGGAGTGAACCCCGTGCAAGGCCGTGTCAACGACCTTTGGCAACAAATTTTATCCGTATTGCAAAAAAAAGTAAGTCCGCCCAGCTTCGACACGTGGCTGAAATCGACCAGAGCGCTCGTATTTGACGACGAAAAGGTCGTTGTGATCGCACCAAACAATTTTGCAAGGGAATGGCTTGAAAACCGTTATACAAAATTGATCAGTTCGACGATTTATGAACAGTTCGGCAAGGATGTCGCGGTCAAATTCATTGTGGAAGAAGAAAAAGCGGATGCCGAACGGCTGAGCGCGCGGAAATTCCCTCCAAAACCGGAAGCGCCGCGGGATTCCGGCGACGAGTACAACGCCCCGATGCTGAACCCGAAGTACACCTTCGACACCTTCGTCATCGGAGCGGGCAACCGGTTCGCCCATGCCGCGTCGCTGGCCGTCGCCGAAGCTCCGTCCAAGGCGTACAATCCCCTTTTCATTTACGGCGGGGTTGGACTTGGCAAGACGCATCTGATGCACGCCATCGGCCACTACATACTGGAGCACAATCCGGGGACGAAGGTGCTCTACATTTCTTCCGAAAAATTTACCAACGATTTCATCAATGCGATCCGCGACAACCGCGGCGAACATTTCCGCAACAAATACCGCAACATCGACGTGCTGCTCATCGACGACATTCAGTTTTTGGCGGGAAAAGAGCAGACCCAGGAGGAATTTTTCCACACATTCAACGCGCTGCACGAGGAACACAAGCAAATCATCATCTCCAGCGACCGGCCGCCGAAGGAAATTCCGACGCTTGAGGAACGGCTCCGTTCCCGTTTCGAATGGGGGCTCATCACCGACATCCAGCCGCCCGATCTGGAAACAAGAATCGCGATCTTGCGCAAAAAGGCGAAGGCGGACAATCTCGACATTCCCAATGAGGCGATGCTCTATATCGCCAATCACATCGACACCAACATCCGCGAGCTGGAAGGGGCGCTGATCCGCGTCGTCGCCTATTCCTCGCTCATCAACGAGGACATCACCGTGCATCTTGCCGCCGAAGCGCTCAAGGACTTCATTCCGGCCGGCCGGCCCAAGGCGCTTACAATTCAGGACATCCAAATGTGCGTCGGCGAATACTTCAATGTCAAACTGGAAGACTTCAAAGCCCGCAAACGGACGAAATCGGTCGCCCTGCCCCGGCAGGTGGCGATGTATCTGTCCAGGGAGCTGACCGACTACTCGCTGCCGAAAATCGGCGAGGCCTTCGGCGGGCGCGACCACACGACGGTGATCCACGCCCACGAGAAAATATCGGAATACATACGGCGGGATCAGGAATTTTACAAAATCATCAACGAGCTCAAGAACAGAATCAAAAATTACGGCTCATAGACGGACAGGCTGTGCACAGGTTGTTCACACACAAGGCCGCCCGTCTTCCGCGGCATGCGGCCGTTATCCCCATCTTTCAGAACGCCTACGACTTCTGCAACTAACATATATATGCTTTTTTTTTATTATTATGACATCGCACGGGAGTGAATGTTTTGAAATTCACCATTCGCAAAGACGCGCTCGACGGCGCGCTACAGACCGTTTTCAAAGCCGTTTCGACGCGCACGACGATACCGATCCTTTCCGGAATCAAAATCGACGCCGGAGCGTCCGGCATCGTGCTGACGGGCAGCGATACGGACATCACCATTCAATATTTCATCCCGCCGGAGGATAAGGAAGGCACCGTCGCTTCTGTCGATGCTCCGGGAAGCGTCGTGCTTCCGGCGAAATTTTTTGTCGATGTCGTCCGCAAACTTCCCTCGGATACGGTTGAGCTGGAGAGGGAAGGCAACTTTCAAACCCGCATCCGTTCCGGCTCTTCGGAGATTATGCTCGTCGGTCTGGATCCCGACGAATATCCGGCGCTTCCGGCGCTGGAAGAAGAGCGCGTATTTTCGATAAACGCGCTTCTGCTCAAATCGATGATCCGGCAAACCGTATTTGCCGTTTCCACAAACGAATCGACACCGATTCTGACCGGAGTGCTTTGGACGCTGAAGAACGGCAGGCTGAAATTCACGGCCACCGACCGCCACCGGCTGTCCAGCGCGGAAGCCGCCGTGGAGGCTTCCGCCGATTTGAGCATCGATCAGCTTGTCGTATCCGGCAAGACGCTCGGCGAGCTGAGCAAAATCATTCCCGACGACGGCATGACGGCCGGCATCGTCGCCTCCGAAAGCCTGATTCTGTTCAAGCTGGACAATGTGCTCTTTTATTCGCGCATACTGGACGGCACCTATCCGGACACGTCCAAGATCATTCCGCAGACGTACAAAACGGAATTCGTCGCCGGCACCCGCGAGTTCACCGACGCCATCGAGCGGGCTTACCTGCTCTCGCGGGAGGAGAAAACCAACATCGTCAGACTGGTCACCCTCGGTTCCAATCAGATCGAAATTTCCTCCAGCCTGAGCGAGCTCGGCAAAGTGACGGAGCGGCTGGAGACGAAGCGATTGGAAGGCGAAGAACTGAAGATTGCGTTCAATTCCCGATATATGCTCGATGCCCTTAAGGTCATCGACAGCGAAAACATCCAGATCGGCTTCACCGGCATGATGAGCCCGATCATCGTGAGGCCGGAAGGGGAAGACCGGATGCTGCATCTCATTCTTCCGTACCGCACTTCGAACTGAGGAAAGGACGGCGGCAAGCATGAAGGAAGTGGCGATCCGGGACGATTACATCACGCTGGGCCAGTTTTTGAAGCTGGCCGACTGCATCCCGACCGGGGGAGCGGCCAAAGGGTACCTGGCGGAGAAAACCGTCCTGGTCAACGGCGAGCCGGAAAGCCGCCGCGGCCGGAAACTGCGCCCTGGGGACCGGGTCGAAGTGGAAGGATGCGGGCGGTTCAGCATTGTGCGTACGGAGGGCTGACCGCATTGCATGTCAAAACGTTGCGGCTGGAGCATTACCGGAACATCGGGCTGCTGGAGCTCAGCTTCCATCCCGGCGTCAACCTGCTGATCGGCGCCAACGCCCAGGGCAAAACGAACATCCTTGAATCTTTGCTCGTGCTGTCGCTTACGAAATCGCACCGGACGCACAATGACAAGGAATTGATCGGCTGGCAGGCGGAATCGGCGCAGCTTTCGGCGGTCGTTGAAAAAAAATACGGGGAAACAAGGCTTGATCTTCGGATTGGTCCGCACGGCAAAACGGCCAAAGTCAACGGCCTGGAGCAGCGGAAACTCAGCGGATTCATCGGCACGCTCAACGTCGTGATGTTCGCTCCCGAGGATCTCGAAATCGTCAAAGGTTCTCCCGCCGTCCGCCGGCGGTTTATGGACATGGAAATCGGCCAGGTGCATCCGTCCTACCTTCATCATCTGCAGCAGTATCGCAAAATCGTGATGCAAAAAAACAATGAGATCAAAAAAGGTGACGGCCATTCCGCGGCGAGCCGGATGATGGTCGACGTCTGGAACGAGCAGCTGGCCGCGCACGGTGTTAAAATCATAAAAAATCGTCAAAACTTTATAAATAAGCTTCAGGTATGGGCCCAGGAGATTCACGGCAGCATCACGGGCGGCGGCGAGCGCATCGGCATCGTTTACAAACCTTCCTTCGATTGCGAGGATTTCCAGGACGAAACTGTTGTATTTAACCAATTTATGATAAAGTTATCACAGGTAAAAGATCAGGAATATCGAAGAGGTTCGTGCCTGATCGGGCCGCACCGCGATGATCTTGCGCTTCTCATCGACGGCAAGGACGCATTTGCCTTCGGTTCGCAAGGTCAGCAAAGGACGGCCGCATTGTCGCTCAAGCTGGCCGAGCTTGAACTGATTCGGGAAGAGGTCGGGGAATATCCGGTTTTGCTTCTGGACGACGTGCTGTCGGAATTGGACAGAACCCGGCAATCCCTGCTTATTGATACGTTCCGCGGCAAGGTTCAGACGTTTATCACCGCAACGGGAATCGAGAGCGTGGGTCCGGACAAGATCGGCGAAGCGCGGCTGTTCAACGTGCGAGAAGGCAGCGTAACGGCAGTTTGAGAAGGGCGGTGCAACATGTATATTCATCTCGGCGGGGACAAGGTGATCCGTTCCCGTGAACTCATTGCCATTTTCGATTTGACAAACGGAAAATCGGCAAATCTGTCGAATTCGGACTTTGGTAATGCCCATCTGTTCAATCAGGCGGAAAAAATCGGCGATGAGGAGCCCAAATCGCTTGTTGTCACGGATTCCCGGGTCTATTTTTCGCCCGTTTCCGCCTCCACTCTGAAAAGGAGATCGGTCCATTTCAGCAGCTAGCAGAAGACGCGTTCGAAAACGACGAAGCAGGTGAAAAACCGATGTCAGTCAATCCGCAAACTTCATACGATGAAAGTCAGATACAGGTGCTGGAAGGACTTGAGGCCGTACGCAAACGTCCGGGCATGTACATCGGTTCGACGAGCGCAAAAGGGCTTCATCATTTGGTTTGGGAAGTGGTCGACAACAGCATCGACGAAGCGTTGGCCGGCTTTTGCGATAAAATCAGCGTAACGGTGCACAAGGACAACGGCATCACGGTGACGGACAACGGCCGGGGCATTCCGGTCGGGGAACACGCCAAGATGAAGCGATCCACCTTGGAAGTCGTGCTGACCGTACTGCACGCCGGGGGCAAATTCGGCGGAGAAGGATACAAGGTCTCGGGGGGACTTCACGGCGTCGGCGTCTCGGTCGTCAACGCCCTTTCGAAGAGGCTCATCGCCCGCGTCAAGAGGGACGGCAAAATCTACGAGCAGGAGTACCGGCGCGGCGTTCCGCAATACGATCTGCGCGAGATCGGCGAAACCGACGAAACGGGAACCATTATTACGTTTTGGCCGGATGAGGAAATCTTCACGGAAACGACGGAATTCGATTTCGACGTGCTGCAGTCCCGCCTGCGGGAACTGGCGTTTCTGAACAAGGGAATCGAAATCAACCTGCTGGACGAGCGTACGGGCGCATCGCAAACGTTCTTGTACGACGGCGGCATTATTTCCTTCGTGGAATACTTGAACCGCAACCGCGAAGTGATCAACGAAAAGCCGATTTACATCGAGGGCGGGCGCGACCGCATCCAGGTCGAAATCGCGCTGCAATACAACGACGGTTACACCGAAAACATCTATTCTTACGCCAACAACATCCACACCCACGAGGGCGGCACGCACGAGTCCGGATTCAAAAGCGCGCTGACGCGCGTCATGAACGACTATGCCCGCAGATACAATGCGATCAAGGATAACGACACGAATCTTTCCGGCGACGACGTGCGCGAAGGACTGACGGCGATTCTCTCCGTCAAGATCCCCGAGCCCCAGTTCGAAGGACAAACCAAAACCAAACTCGGCAACAGCGAAGTGCGGGGCATCGTCGAGTCGCTTTTCGCCGAGAAGTTCACCGAATTTCTCGATGAAAATCCGTCCGTGGCAAGGCGCATTCTGGAAAAAGCGCTGCAAGCCCAGCGGGCGCGGGAAGCGGCCCGCAAGGCGCGGGAACTCACGCGGCGCAAAAACGCCCTCGAAGTCAGCTCGCTGCCCGGCAAGCTGGCGGATTGTTCCTCGCGGGACGCCTCGATCAGCGAGCTGTTCATCGTGGAAGGCGATTCCGCGGGCGGGTCCGCCAAACAGGGCCGCGACCGGCATTTTCAGGCGATACTGCCGCTTCGCGGGAAAATTTTGAACGTGGAAAAGTCGCGTCTGGACAGAATTTTGTCCAATGCCGAAATACGCGCCATTATCACCGCGCTGGGCACGGGAATCGGCGACGATTTCGACATCGGGAAGGCCCGCTATCACAAAATCATCATCATGACCGACGCCGACGTCGACGGCGCCCATATCCGGACGCTGCTGCTCACGTTTTTCTACCGCTACATGCGAAAAATGATTGAGAGCGGCTATATTTACATCGCCCAGCCGCCGCTTTACAAGATCGAGAAAAACAAGGTGGTGCGCTACGCCTACAACGACAAGGAGCGCGACCAGATTTTGGCCGAGTTCGGCGAGTCCGGAGGCAAGGCCACCGTGCAGCGATACAAAGGTCTGGGCGAGATGAACCCGGAACAGCTTTGGGAAACGACGATGGATCCGGAAAGCCGCATGCTGCTGCAGGTGACCATCGAGGACGCGATCGACGCCGAGATGGTGTTTGACACGCTGATGGGAGACGCGGTCGAACCGAGAAGGGAATTTATCCAGCAGCACGCCAAATTCGTCAAAAATCTGGATATTTAGCGGCGAAGGGTTCCGGCCAGGCGGCCGGCCCTTGTCTTGAAGGTGTCCGCATCGAATCGGGAGGTAAAGCATGGCGGAAGAGAATCGACAAACGACCAGAGACCGCGACATCAGCGCGGAAATGCGCAGCTCGTTTCTGGATTATGCGATGAGCGTCATCGTCAGCCGCGCGCTGCCGGATGTCCGCGACGGTCTGAAACCGGTCCACCGGCGCATTCTGTACGCGATGTCGGAGCTCGGCATGTCGCCCGACAAGCCGTTCAAAAAATCGGCGCGGATCGTCGGCGAAGTGATCGGGAAATATCATCCCCACGGCGATGCCGCCGTTTATGAAACCATGGTGCGCATGGCGCAGGATTTCAACCTGCGGTATACGCTGGTGGAAGGCCACGGCAATTTTGGCTCCATCGACGGGGACGCCGCTGCGGCCATGCGTTACACCGAAGCAAGGCTTTCGAAGATCGCGATGGAGATGCTTCGCGACATCAACAAGGAAACCGTCGATTTCATGCCGAACTACGACGGTGAAGAACAGGAACCGGCGGTGCTCCCGGCTCGTTTTCCGAATTTGCTGGTGAACGGCGTCTCCGGCATCGCCGTCGGCATGGCCACGAACATCCCGCCGCACAATCTTGGCGAAGTGATCGACGGCCTGATCGCGCTCATTCGCAATCCGGACATTACGCCTCTGGAGCTCATGGACTATATCCAAGGCCCGGACTTTCCGACCGGCGCCTACATTTTGGGCCGGCAAGGCATCCGCCAGGCCTACGCCACCGGACGCGGAACGGTGACGATACGGGCCAGGACGGAGATCGAGGATGCGCAGGGCAAATCGCGCATCGTGGTCAGCGAGCTTCCGTACCAGGTGAACAAGGCCAAACTGGTGGAGAAGATCGCCGAGCTGGTCCGCGACAAGGTGATCGATGGCATCACCGATCTCCGGGACGAATCGGACCGGAACGGCATGCGCATCGTCATCGAAGTGCGCCGCGACATGAACCCCCACGTGGTGCTGAACAATCTGTTCAAGCATACGCCGATGCAGTCCAATTTCGGCATCAACATGCTGGCGCTCGTCAACAACGAGCCGAGAATTCTCAACATTCGCGACGTGCTGTATTATTATTTGCAGCACCAAATCGAAGTTATACGGCGCCGCACCGAATACGACCTGAAGAAAGCGGAGGCGAGGGCCCATATCCTCGAGGGGCTGCGCGTCGCCCTCGATCATCTGGACGAAGTGATCGCCCTGATCCGGGCTTCCCGCACGACGGAAGAGGCGCGGGACGGCCTTGTGAACAGATTTTCGCTGACCGCGGAGCAAGCCCAGGCGATTCTCGACATGCGCCTGCAGCGTCTGACCGGGCTCGAGCGTGAGAAAATCGAGGACGAATACGCCGAACTGCTGAAAAAGATCGCCGAATACAAGGCGATCCTTGCCGACGAGCGGCTCGTGCTGAACATCATCAGCGAAGAGCTGACAGAGATCAAGGAAAAATACGGCGACAAGCGGCGCAGCGAGATTACCTTCGACGAGGAGAACATTCTGGACGAGGATTTGATTCCGAAAGAGGATGTGGTGGTCACCATCACGCACACCGGCTACGTCAAGCGGCTCCCGGTGGATACCTACCGCAGCCAAAAGCGCGGCGGGCGGGGCGTGATCGGCATGGAGACGAAGGAGGACGACTTCGTCGAGCACCTGTTCTCGACAAATTCCCACCATCATTTGATGTTCTTTACGAACAAGGGCAAGGTGTACAGGCTGAAGGCCTATGAAATTCCCGAGCTGAGCCGGACGGCTAGGGGAACGCCGATCATCAACCTGATCCAGATTGAACCGGGCGAGATCGTGAACGCGGTCATTCCCATCGAATCTTTCGACGAGGAAGGACGGTTCCTGTTTTTCGCCACCCGCTCCGGCATCGTCAAGAAGACGCCGCTTACCGACTACAGCAATATCCGCAAGGGCGGACTGATCGCCATCCACCTCCGCGAGGACGACGAGCTGGTCGGCGTGAAGCTCACCGACGGCAGCCGGGAAATCATCCTTGGCACCTCCGGCGGGATGTCCATCCGCTTCCCGGAAACCGAAGTGAGGCCGATGGGACGCAGCGCCACCGGCGTCAAGGGCATCGAGCTTAGCGATGGCGATTCGCTCATCGACATGGATGTCGTGCACGAAGATCATTCGGTGTTGATTGTCACGGCCAAAGGCTACGGCAAACGCACGCCGGTGACCGAGTATCGCCTGCAATCGCGCGGCGGCAAGGGCATCAAGACGCTCAACATCACGGAGAAAAACGGCAACGTGGTCGGCCTCAAAGTGGTCAGGGAAGACGAGGATCTGATGATCATTACCGCCGCGGGCACTTTGATCCGCACCAGCATTGCCGGCATCTCGACGATGGGGAGGAATACGCAGGGCGTCAAGCTCATCCAGATCCGGGACGACGATGAGGTGGCCACCGTGGCGAAGGTGGAGAAGAGCGATACGGAGAAAAACGGGGAGTCCGACGGAGAATCCGTCTCCTGAATGTATCCGGCGCCGCGACGGAATGCGGCGCCGGCCGATTTTTTGCCCGAAGAACGCCGGGCTTTTTTTATTTTATGGAAGAAGTCTTTTCCTCGCGGGAATAGCCCAGCGCCTCGGAAAGCTGCCCGGCCAACCTCAGCACGATTTCCCCGATGGCGGGAATTTTCTCCAGCGTGACACGGGACGTGGGACCGGAAATTCCCATCGCCGCCAGCACCTTGCCCTTGTGGTCGAAGATCGGAGCGGCGATGCAGCGGACGCCCTCGTTGGTCTCCTCGTCGTCCACCGCGTATCCCCGTT
>Ga0065720_1004542_pt1 | contig 12783 bp, 16 predicted proteins | sample Thericmetagenome_FD_59107 | JGI IMG/M metagenome (GOLD analysis project Ga0065720, IMG submission 59107) | Thermophilic microbial communities from the Joint Bioenergy Institute, California, USA of rice/straw/compost enrichment - eDNA_2 v2... | ecosystem: Engineered > Solid waste > Grass >... | reverse complement strand
ATATAAAAGACTAGTTAGCCTAGCAGATCCGATAGAATTATTATTCAATAATACTGCTCGGTGTAGCATGAATACTTTAGAATGCTAATTGATTTGAAACCTTAAGCAACATTTAATATTGTGGGTTCTTGGTTGCGAAATCAACATACAATCAATATTGTTGAATACAGTAAAATATCCATGAAAAAGTTTAAGGGAAATTAGCTTCTCCACTTTGTATAATTCCAACGATAACACCAAAGAGACCCAAAGCACTTCCGAAAATTTCAATAACAAGAATCTTTACAAAAGTTTCTGGGTTCTGTGCATCAGATAAAGCACAACCAGCTCCAGTAACTCCGACAGCAACACTATTCACATTACTCAACGACAAGTTTATTTACCCGCAAATCAAATTTGATGCTCCAACAGTGAAGCCAGTCCAGAACAATGCATAACCAGCATACATAGCTTGATCCCAAAGGTTATCAGTAAGAACAGTGTTTTTAAGCTTTCCACTCAAAATGATAGCAATGATAACACCATAAATAGCGACAGCTTCACAAAAGATAACACTAATTCATTATTCTCATTGCAGATTTTGGATTACCTGATAAGATTCTTTGACTTAATTCTTGGAGATTTAACAGCAGCACCGACAAGACTTGAGCCTGTAATAAAGATGCCCCTATGGAGAGATTAAGATTTTCTTTTTAGAAACTTTACCAGCCTGCTCCGAGAATAGACAAACCAAGAGCCATGAAGATTCCTAGTTGAGCCCAGTTGTAAGGATGAATATGATAGAATAGATCACCCCAAGTTGTGTATTCGGTTGCCATTTTGTATCTCTCTATTATTTTTAAAGATTGAATAAATATCTAATTGAACTTCTGTCAAAACAGTTAAGATGAATGATAGATTTTACAAACGATAAAAGTCTTAATTTCCAATTTCTGAGCTTATCTATAGGAATCTGATGTCCGCACAGTAGGTCTTGTCTCCAGCTTATCGGTTTGGAGTAAACATTAATTAATTCTTTCTTATGCAGTGTTTTCAATTATTAAATTATAACTTATTTGGGAGAAGAAATTTTTGACTCGTTGAATTGAAATGTATCATCATTATGCTTCTAATATTAATTTTTCTCAAGGGACAGCACACTATTTGATTATAAGAACATAGGCGCAGGGGAAAATAGAGTACACTCTTGAAATGACAAAATAATTAACCTAATAAGAAACCAATTGGCAAGTCTAACCGACCAATGAGTGCCCAGGTCCAGAAATTAAATTATATTGGCGGTAATCAAGGCTACTCAGATTATGAGGGTGAAAATCCCGGTATTGGCCTTGTACCTTTAAGAAATACTCAAGCTAGAGGAAATAGACCAACTACCGCTGCAATGAATAAGTAATAGGTGTTGCATTTTTGTTGATGTGATTCAGGCCAGGATTCTCACAAAATGAAAGCATAAGAAATCCTCAGAATGTCAATATTGACGAATTAGATCCTGAAGAAGAAGCTAGACTTAGAGAGTAATCAAAGAATTCTTGGGCTAATACCTTTTAGCAAAGTCGGCTTGCTTGAGCCTCTCAATATCCCTGATGTCAGAAGGCTTATACCAGGAAATATCAACACAGAAAAGGTAAAATTCGGATTAGAAATTTGTTGATTGACCAGGAAAAATTGTACGAGGACACTCTTCACTTGAAACAGATCATCAATGCCTTAAAGGATGAGAATCTCAAGCTGAAGACTAAGAATTTGAATCTAGAAAGAGAGAATATTAAGCTTACTAAAAACCTCGAAAAAATGGGTTCCTACTCTGCCACTATGGGCAAACCTGTTGAGGTATCCTGATAATGGCTATTGTTAATTTTTAAAGAGCTCTATTGTTGCCACACTGAAAAAGCAGAATAAAGATTTGAGAGATGAATTGAAGCAAAAACAGGACGAAATAGAGAATATGAAAAAGAGCACAAAACAGACTAGAGTGAATGAACTTGAGGCTGAACTCAAAGCCATGACTGATGAGAATATCAGATTGACCGCTATGTTCCAAGATTATATCAAGACTAAGCCTCCTATGTAAAAAAGAGATTTCCCTTGCTAATAAACATAGTAAATTGGAGGACTACAATGCTCTTGAAGAAAAGTTCTATATGCAGGTGAACCTTATTGAGGGGCTACAGAGAGAAAATGCAAGATTGGCAAATGATCTTAAATATCTTGAGGAGCAAAACTACAACTTACAAGTATAACTTTACATACAAATGGTTATTGTATAGGTGACTCATGACACTGATGCTAAGAATATTCAAAAGCTTAATGCAGAGATTAAGAAGTTAAGGAAACAACTTCTTGACAAAGATGCCAATAGAGGTTTCATGACTAGGAAGGATAACTTGACGACTCCTAAAGAGACCGATAAATCCAGAACTGAGGAGCATGAAAAGGAATTCAAGAAACAATTAGAACAAAAGGATCATGCCTTGGCCCAAAAAGACAAGATCATTGAAGAGCTTAGACATAAATTGGAGAAACAAAATACCAATACTCAAGATAAGGACGACTATAATAAACTGAAAGAGCAATATGCAGAACTTGAGGCTAAATATCGCGCAGTTGTTGGTGGCAAAGATCAAAGAGAGAAGAATGCTTCTCCCCTCAAAGATGCATATGATGGAAAGCGTCCTGAGTCCAGACAATCAGAAGGTAAGAGCTCTGAACCCAGAAGAGACAGGGTTCAATCTGCTCATGGTGGAGCTGAAAACAGAAATAAATTGAAGAGAGTAACCCTTGATGATGTTAAAGATTTTGGGTATGAATTAAGCTTGAAATTGAGAATAAATGAAATTGCCGTTGAAGATATTTTGGTAAGATTAGACCCTAAAAATCTTATATTTTAGGACTATTTCGATAGAATCGGAGCCCAATCGTTGACTGTTAATGATATGAAGATTTTGATGACTAGAGAGCCATTCAACTTCAGAGATGAGTCGGTTGCTCTACTCATTGCTAGATTTTTTGTCGAACCTGGCAATGAGGAATACGTTAATTTCGACCTAAGAAGATCCCAAGATATTGATGTCATCAAGACTCTTTTCCAAAAGTTTGTTGGATCCTATCAGTTGTATGATGAACAAACAGAAGAGGAGCTAGCTACAGATTTAGTTGAAGTACAAGGTCTTTTATTTATTCTGACTCTTTTAGATTGTACAAAGATATGAAGAGAGTCTAAGGACTCAATTCTCATTGATTCCTGAGGCCAAGGGAGGGTATCTTAGTGCTGATAAAATACGGGAAGCTTTCCGTGCTCTTGACATTGAACTCACAAATGATCAATTCGAATATTTGATCATGAATATATATGAATACACTGGAAACTTGAAGAAATTGGACTATGGAAAGATATTTGAAATCTTCCAGACTGAAGAACATAAAAGGATGAAACAAATGATGGGACTTTATGAGCAAGATGAAGAATATGAAGAAGATCACTCGGACGAAGAAAGAGATAAGAAGGTTAAATTTGAAGACCAGTCAACTTCGTAATTCACAAAAAAAGTTATGTAATTCTATAGAAACAAAAAGAAGTCACAACAACAAGAAGTTTCAAAGACCTCTAAACAACAACAAGGTAACCTTTAATGTGGCCTATTTGACCTTTTAGCTGATGACGGCGAAGAGAAATATGAGGAAGATTATGATGAGGAATATGAATATGCTGATGATGAAGTGGTAAGAGATTAAAGTTGTAAAGTAATTTTATAGTAATTATTGAGAAATGACGAATGCGCTCTTGATTTTCAGATAATCTTAGCTAATTACTATCTCTGTCTGTAATAATTAAATATATGCATTTTTAGAGATAATTTTTGGTATTCTTTAATAACTTTTGGAGAAAATATCAAAATTGGTTTTACTTACCTTATTCTCCTAATATAAAATAACACACAAAAAATGGCAAAAATAGGGATTATTCCACAGAATACTCATAGAACTCGAGAATTATTGAGTTGTTATATGATCAAAGTCATTTTGGGCTCCATAGTTAGGAACATGGAATTTATTGTCATCAAAACTTTGATTTTGATCACTATGCTCTTCCTTCATTTCCTGCTTACTTTCAGTCTCTATTTTCATTCCTTCACTAACACTAGGCTCAGGATTTTCAGTATGAGCCTTCTCTTCTTCTTTAACTTCAGCATTATTATCTTTCAAAAAAGCATAAATATTCAATTCTTTGCAGAGTTTATTAAATTCTTCCTCTATTCTGATTCCAACCTGCCCAACTTCACTGTTGGGTCCGTTATAAAGTAAGCAGTTGCTGAAAACTAGTTTCATATCATCAAGAAATGCTTGACAATCATCGTAGTATCCTGTGCTGAGTCGACTCTATAAACTGAATTATTAAAATAAATTGGAAAATATACTTTTATTGTTCCAAAATCCATTGGGTTCTTAATTTTAGAAAAGTAGTCATAACAATGTAACTTTATAGGATCGACAGGCTGATGGAAGTGGTAACAGCCTTTCATTTTCCATAAAGTTTGAAGTATTTTCTTAGCTATTCTCTCCCAACCTTCCTTCTCTCTTTGCTCAGCTTCCACAGACTGAATTCGGTCTGGATTCATTAAAAGATCTGCGACTTTAGGATTCTCCTGTCTGAACTTTTCAAAATCAGCATATGTCATTTCAATTTTATTGCCTTCTTCATCAATATAAAAGAGACGGTAGGGATGTTTTGGCTCTTCCTTCTCTCTTCTTCTTTTAGCACTTTTGGTTGAAGGGTTGGGGTTGGTGGTATTAGTAGAAGTAACAGAAGCAGTAGGAGTAATAGTAAGAGCATTAGCACTAATATTGCTTGTTTGCTTTTCAAGAGCTATATGAGCACTTGCAGACTGAGTATGCTTCTTAGATGAAGTTTTTGACTTCTTGAAGCTCTGGAAGTATTCGATAACTTCTTTATTCTCAGATTTCCTGGCCCAGAATAATGGAGTCTGTCTCTTGTTATCAGTATGATCGTGACGAGCTCCATTTTCGACCAAAAATTTGCAAGTCTCAAGATGCCCATGCTTAGCTGAGTAAAAGATGCAAGTCTGGTTATTGATATCCACATGGTTAGGGTCATTGCCTAGTTCTATCAATCGTTTACAAGTTTCAGTCCTTCCATCTCTAGCAGCATAGTAAAGTGGAATTTGTTTGTAAGAATCTTCAACATTAACAGGAACGCCATGGGAAAGAGCATATTCTAACAACTTCAGCTTCCCATCTCTTGCAATATAGAACATTATATTCTGTCTTAGGCCATCCCTAAAAGCTAGATCGGCACCTATAGAGACTTAACCATAATTAATTTATTATTTACCTTTGTCTGCAAGCATTTGCAGCATTTCATAGGCAATATCTTCATCAGGAACTTGCACGACTGCAAAGATAGCAGGCTGTCTGGTTGCAATCTCTATTCTTGTTGCGAAAGTAGGATTTTGCTCTAACAAGTAAGTATATTTTATTAATTTTATTACCTAATAATTCCTTAAATAAAGGAAGATTCTCATTTCTGATAGCATGGAGAAACCTTTCCCAAGGATCAGCATCTATATCTGCTCCATTCTTGGCTTCTTCGTTCTCATAACTAAAGATTTCTTCACTATTCAAATTTAATGAATTCTGGAGGTGTATGTACCCAGTATTAGTTGGTATGTTGAGATCATGGTGATCTTCATTGTCGGGTCTTGATGTCATGCGTATATATTTTGGTTAATTTATTGATTATAAATAAATTTTAAATACCGGATTAAAAGACCTTTGTCCTAATTTACGTCTGATCTCACGTGATGTTTACCGTTAGCCAAAGAAAAATAATCACTTACAGAATAAAAGACTTTGTAAAATGGCTATGAACGTCATACTCACGAATCAAGTCAACAATAATCAGTATCAATTTGATATGCCAAAAAATTTAGAATTATTACATTTGGTAAGATCCTATAGTACTTGCTATTCTCATTTCGATTTCATTGTTTTATCACCAAAGAACATCTTCGAAAACATTGATTTTCTGTCTGCGCTCGGTGCCACACTCTGCTTAGATTCCTCATAACTATCATCATCACTTTCCCGCGCTAATGTATGTTTGCCCGGAGAGCAGCTGACTGCATTTCTCTTGATGTTTTCGATAGTTTTGATTCTATCACTTTAGCATAACATCAAATAAGCATTACTTTTCCTGAAAAATAGTAACTTTGTTCGGTCTTACGTTTTTAGGATCGAAGTCCATTTTATCATAATAATTCTCTTCTCCAGTTTCAAATTCATCCAGTTCGGCATCTTCAGACCTGGTCTTCTGAGACACCATATCAACATTCTCAAGTATGTTTGTTGTAGAGTCGTCATACATTTTAGGAGTTTGATATGATAATATATCACTTCCTCTAACGGATGTGTCATCAACCTTTGTTTCTCCTGTATAGGTTCTGGCCTTACTAATCTAGTATTGTTAAGACTCTGAGTCTGAGTGGAGTACCCAATCATATTGAAAGTTTTCCCAGGTTGTGTACTTTAAGAGTAAGTTTTTGAAGAGCTTTTTGAGATAGTCATAGTCAATTTTCTCGACTGAATTATTTGTTTGAAGCGATTTCACATATGTAAAATAGCTGACCATTTCCTGAGGAAGACCTTGACAAAAGGTTTCAGGAACAAGGGATAGCTTCTGTTGTTCGAGATATTTCATTCGATCTTCCTTACTGGACTTATGGCTTCTTCCAAGCAATTCACCTATGGAGTTAGAAGGTAGGATGTCAAGCTTACCTCCTCTAAAGAAGAAAACCAAAATGTAGGCCAGAGACTCCAGATCATCTTTCTTAGAAGGTGCTAGAGAGTTATTCTCAGTGCAATTGATAGTTTACGAAGACCTAGATGAAGATTTACACTGGAAAATTTATTCAAGATTGCTTTATTTGCAGAATGATTCACATTCTCGGTAGCCTTGGAATTTGTTTTGACTTTTCTGGCTTGCTTGTAATCCGTAATAAAAAGTGTAAGAGACTTTTTATGGAGGCTGATAAGAATTTCTTTCGGCATGACGTTACAGCAGACATAATCATGGCTGTGTATACGTTCAAGTGTTGTTAGCTATTCAATTAATATCAACAGAAATCGAGTTCAAACCAATTGATATGCGATCATGCTTATTGTAGGAACACTGAATTTTTTATCCATTAGTAAAAAGAGTTTCTTAAGATTAGGCCCCAGACACTCCGTAACTGTGATCGTATTTGAGCCCTCCATACCTCTCCAAATGATGTGGGGAACACCATTTTCTATTTCACTTAGCAACAAAGTGACTAATAATAACCTCCTCTTAGTTTCTGTAAGATCTTTGTGACCTGTTTATTCTTCTCCCTATGAGTAGCACTTGTCTATAGTATTAAACCATGATTTTCTAGAGGAATTACGATCTTTATGACGACGAAATTTTTTGTGATCTTGTCAAAACCTAAAATGGTTGTGATTGAGGATAAGGATGAGTACCTTTGAAGATTTTACTGCTGTGCTCTTTATTATCGAGCTTTCCCAGGATCACGAACTGATCATGAATGACATCATTAGCTTCGAATGATTTTTTCCGCTGAAGTGTTTGATTCATTTCATACTCTTTATAAATATTTATTTGTCTGAGAACAATTAGAGAAGCAAAACTTATCAAACACTTAGAGTTGAATTTAAAGCACTATTTCATAAACCACGGGGTTTTTTATGATCAAGTGTACATCCTCTCGATTTAGAAGTCTTTGCACTACAGAACTGACTTTTACTGTAATAAACAAACCAAGCTATAATGATCAAAACTCTTTAAATCTACTCAATAAGTCATCAGTAATCTATGCTTATTGAACTGGTCATCTGAGAAATGTACCCAAAAAGTTGATGCTTTGAAGAAATTAGGAAAGGCTTCTAATTTTTAGAAACTTTAGTCAAATGCAATGTCTTGGACATCGAAGACTTTACGCCTAAACAAGTAAGAAGTCCTTGTGGCGCAATGGTAACGCGTCTGCCTCCTAAGTAGAAGATTGTGGGTTCGAGTCCCACCAAGGATGATCTTTTTGTAAATTTTACATGCTTAGTATAGTTGACGAATTGAATGGATTATGAAGTTTCTTCTTTATAAATTTAGGACAAAATATCTCACTAAAGTTTATTTCTCTATCTTCTTTCCTGAAAAATGATCACTTTTATTTGCAACAAGTGAGTGGAATTATTTGTTGATTATTCAATATCATAATTTTCTTGTATTAATTTTGCTAAACTAATCAACCCTGATAATTTTAAAGAGATTAGCGTCGATTTTAGAACTCGCATGAACTATGCTTTATAAAGCGCTACGAAAACTAATTCAACTTTTGTGGGAGTTTTTATATCAATTTTCGATACAATTTATCATTTATTAGAAAGCTAAACTCTTTATATCTTTGGCATTTTGCCTAAAACGTTGGTTTTGAGTCGCCCCATGGTGTTCAAATTTAATACGATATTAAAAAAATAGAGTACACACAAAAAACCTAATTATATAGCGTAACTTTTCTCTCTCTCGACGAAGCTCTTAAGATGATTAAGGAAAGAAGCTTCATCCAAAACTCGTTCTTTCTCCAGATTGAATAAATATCTAATTTGATATCCAGCTGTTTGGTCACGCAGGATTTTTTCAGATAACATATGGAATGCTAAATCTGAAAGCTTCCCTTCTGACTTTAGCTGAGTTAGTCTGCTTAATATGACTTCATTCAAGATCAAAGATGGCAGGGAATTGATTAGCTTTCTAGGCTTGAGAATGGATGCCATTATACTAGGAGCAGGTTGTATTTCCTGATTGGCCTGGGCTATTTGAGGATTTGCTGCTGTAATAGGGGTAGCTTCCTTTTTAATAGGTTTTTGAGCAGACATAAGTAAACTCCTAGTTCTGTTTTCAAAAGCATTGAGAGTCTTTTGGGAGAGAGTACCCATGAACATCCCCACAGCTTGTTGATAGAGAAAGTTATTGAAATTGTAGTCCAATGAGTAATCGATTTTACATTTTGTGTTGCTCATTGGATAAATAGTCCACTCGCTTCTCAGATATTTGAAGATGTTGTTATCCTTAGATACTGATATGATTCTGTAACGACCATTTGTATTCTCTTGAACAACATGGGATATATATGAGTCTTCATACACCTGGTAGCCAACCTTTAGGCGCGCATAAAATTCATTCTCACTAATTCTCGTTGTAATTTTTGATTCGGTACATGCAGGGACAAATTCAACATATTTCTCGACATCAATTACAGTTTTTTGGAATTGCTCAGCTGAGAATGGAAGATACTTGGAAGTTCTGAAGGTTGTTGTAGAGAATTTTCTCATTACGGAGAGTTTCCCAAACATTTTGTTCAATCCTTTGTGTAACATAAATAATTTTATTTCTGATCCTTTTTTTGCTCTTTGAACTGAAATAGTTAGTTGCCCAACAATTTCAGACGACTTAACTTAAAGCAGAGAAAATTTCTGATCTGATAAGAATCCCAAATCGCTTTAAAACTAACCAGTATCATATTTAGATATTTCTATAGATTTGAAAGAAACTTTAACGAAATAAATAATTCAAGATGGAATATAAAAATTTTTTGAAAAAGCAAATCTAAAAAAAAAAAATTAAAAAAAAATAATGTTAAAAAAAAAATAAAAGAAAATTAATAAATTCGAAATATTTCTTTTATAGAAGTACTGACAATAATTTATTGAAGAATAATTCAAAAGAAAAAGAATTACTTTTTTTGTTAGATTTTTATCTTAAGAAATTTGAATTCAAATTTCGCTTCAAGTTAGAATATCAAGACCTCGAAAATTTAGACATTAAGACCTCATATATTTGAAATGATAAATGATAAGTGTTAGAAGTGAATATTTCATTTTAAAAGAACTTGCCTCTACATATACTCATTCACACCAGTTAGATTCAAAATTAACATTTTGATTATATTGTTTTACCCAAATACAGATAAATAATTTCAAATTGAGTTGTTGAGTTGGTGCATACACAATATCCCAGTTTTTAAGAGCTGTCTTCTTTCAAATTTTCATTTCAAAAAAATAAATAATTATTACAATTTATCAAAATTTTTTGAATATCAAACAAATTGAAATTTGAATCCTCTTGATCAAACCTGACCTCATTTTGATTTAGGCACCACAGATAAAACATGATTCTGCCATAAGACCTGTCTCTAAGGACAAAATGAAAACCAATCTTTTTTGACCCCCTTGGTCTAAGTGAGGATGACTCAATCTTACAGCGAATAGTGTTTGATTAGGAATTCCAGAGAGAAATTTGGTGATCTGAAATTTCCTTGTTAATTTAAGTGCTTTATTAGTGTGTTTAGATTGCATACAGTATAGAAAATCCATCTAATTCAAAGTAAGAGAGACACTTATGCTCACGGTTTCGTAGTGAGTTGTTATTTAAAACTTTTTGTGGCTGGAATATGGCTCAAGTCTATTTGTTTTTTGGTTTGACAAGAATGCATGTTAGCAATGCATACAATCAAATAAAGGCTATACAAAATTGCTTCTAGAACGATTACTTGGCGGCAGCTTCGACACCTTCTTCTCTCATCTTCTTCAATCTTTGTAAGGTAGATTTAGCAGCAAGAGCAGGGGGAGTGCTAATAGATTATTCAATAGATAATTTGCTATTACTTAACTTGCCAGGCACCTCCAGCAATGGTCTTCTTGCAGCTATTGCACTTCCAGATACCAATAGCAACTCTTCTCATGGCCTTCTATTGGATTGTCAAGGAAAGGTGATTGATTAATTTACCTTAGCACAGAAGTGGCAGGCATATCTAGCGTGTTGTTGGACTTCGAACTTCTTGATGATCTTTCTCAAAGAAGCACCGTATCTGGTACCATATTTACCGGCAATACCAACTTTAACAGTTCTCTTGGTCATTTTAGGATATTTATTTGATGCTTGCCTTTATTTGTTAAAGTTTATAAATCTGAGAGTTATGGCTCTCATACAAACAATTCTCAGACTGAAGCCATTTTATAAGATATTTATTAAATGAAAAATAGCGAGATATGGAGCAGTTGAGTGCCTCATTCTCAGCTGAAAAAAAGTTACATACAAATATTTACTTAAGAATAATTGAAGATTATTGTTCAATAAATGAAGAATTAGTATGAGTCGAAGTATCAACAACTGACTTGGACATCTTGTCAATTATCATACTCTCCATTGTAGAGACATCAGCTTGCCTCCAAATTGCGCTTTTATCAGAATCTTTGCCATCTCTTATTAGAAAACTGGTATGATTTCTAGCTCTCTGATCAAACAAAGAGCATCTCGTATATCTATTTTGAATGAAGAACGGTCTCTTTATTTCTGCAATAAACTTCATTTGGAAGTTGAAGTCCTTCAGATATCTATCATAGATCGGATTGAGGAGATTGAGAAGATTTTTTATTATAACTTCGATGAAATTGGCAATTACATTTTTTCGGTCTTCGGGCTTGTATTCCTTTTGGAGAGCTTCATACTGAGTCTTTAAGTCAGAGAGAAGCTCAGAAGGGCAGATCTTTAGGCTCATTTCTTGAGCGGCCTTTGCTTCATTTGCATTTTCAACATTCCCTTCTTTAAATTTTTGATGGAAAGCCTCACTTTTCTTGATGACACACCCAACTAAATCCATCCACGCTTCAGGCAAATCCTCAACTCTGCTTTCGTATAGATCATCTGTGATCTCTTTGATATAATTTATGAAAGGATAGTCTGTTGAGAAAAAGTCCAAAAGAAAATATCTCAACTCGGTCTTTTTCATTAGACAACCTAGGTCTGCAAGAGCACTCAACAACTCCTCGTTGAGACTTTTCTCAAATTTATGTTCAAGCGCCTTTATTTCTTTATCAATATTTGCCATAACATTATTCTCTGTAGTTATAGCAGCTTGAGAATTGAAGGTAGTAATCCTAAAGGATGAATTCAATATAAACTTTTCTTACCAATTCTTCATATCAACTTCGTATTTGGCTTTTAGGTGTAAAGTTTGGTCTGGAGTTTTTATATCAAATAAATATTTGTCTTTGCTATTCGTCATTATACTCTTTTCTGCCCTGGCATCAACAAGAGGAATTAGGTTTGTCTTTTTATCTTATTTGTTAAGTCAATTCTAGAGTTATTTACTCTTTTCTCCTTGTTTATAGTATATTAAGCTGGTTTTTGACAAAACGAAATATCTTTCTTTAAACTCACCGTGCTTATTTCTCTTATACAGTGTTCCTTTTAGTTCACATTTTTCTAAGTTCTCATTTTTTTATATTGACTCATTTACCTTCATCTATAGTTGTGGCTTTTCGAGCAGGTGGCAAGGAAGATATACTTGAGTTTAGATAATCAGAGGATCCCTTTCTATATCCTCCATTTTGCATATTCTCATTGCTCTTTGTTGGCTCGGCATTCTGTAAAAACCAAATGTATTCATGGATATCAGGTTTATTTTTTTGTAGGAGTTTGATGTCCTCAAAAGGATTGATTCTTCGTTTTAGAATACAGGTACCATTTACTTTAGGGTATTTAATCCAGAGCTGCAAGTAAAGAGTATTAAGAGATGGAGATAAATAGAGCTTTGAGACTTCAGGATAACTTATCAGTTGCTGAATGACATTCTCTGCAGTTAGACCGTCTTCAAGTCTGATCAGTTTATGGGTTTTTATATCTTCGTCTAAGATCGGAAGAGCGTCGTGTAGGGAAAGAGTGTAGATCTCGGT
>Ga0065720_1020777_pt1 | contig 12794 bp, 15 predicted proteins | sample Thericmetagenome_FD_59107 | JGI IMG/M metagenome (GOLD analysis project Ga0065720, IMG submission 59107) | Thermophilic microbial communities from the Joint Bioenergy Institute, California, USA of rice/straw/compost enrichment - eDNA_2 v2... | ecosystem: Engineered > Solid waste > Grass >... | reverse complement strand
TTCTGCAGCGCCTCATCGCCGGAGCCGAGATCGGCGGGAACCTTCACGCCCTGCGCCTCCAGATCGGCCGTCCAGGTCTTAATAACGTCCCGATGGGCGTTCTCGCTCATCTTAATCAGCTCGGAGTTATCCTCGTCGAGCTGGTCAAGTGCCGCGGCCTCCTTGTAGTTTCCCTCCAACCTTGCTTGTCGCGCAGCCTCCTTAATGTTGTTGGGCTTCCCGTCATTCAAATATGCCGCGATTTGGGCGTCAAACGCGAATTGATTTAAGACGCTCCAATCGTTCTCGGTCTTATCCTCTTGCTTGGCGATCTGCTGGTTGTATTGGTCCACCTTCTGCTTGACATCGTCCGGCGTTTTGGTCCCACCCGGTATATGAAGACCGGCAGCCGGAATAGTATTGCTAGTCATATCATTACCTCCATACGGTCCGGCGTCGGACTATAGAACGCCAAGCGCGTGGCGCGCCTTTGCCAAGCTCAACGACAGGGTTCAAACCTTTAGCTTCTGCGCCTTGGGCTTCTTCCTCTTGTGCGCAATCTCCAGGCTCTCGGCCACAGCGCGCTCGAAGGCGTGGGTTGCCGCCATGCACTCCCGCATGTACCGGGCGTTAGCCTTTTCCATCGCGGGGCGCGCGGCCGGACCGATCATATCGAGCAGCTTCTCGACACGGCCCTCGCCGTAGCCGTTCTCGTCCATAAACGCTTTGATCCGCTTCGATCCCGCCTGAATATCCGCCATCATCGCGTCCATCGCGGCAATGAGCCGCTCCGTCCGCTCCTGAGTCCGCGCAATATCCGCGCCCGTTCCTTCTTGAGCCATTCACCATCTCCCTAAAAGGACGCAACATCACCCAACCAAAAGTCTTCGACAATCTTATCGGCTATATGACCCTGTTGCGAAAACCTGCCCCTGACAGCTCTAGAATTGAGCATTTACGCCTCGGGGGCAAGTTAAAATGACGTAATGATTCGGTAAATGCATCTGGATTATTGGCTTGGAAAGCTCCGCCTGTCCTAAGATCCTGTCGCGTCCACGTACACTGGCTGCACGCGTACTGTCAAAACGGCCGGAGGCGTAATCATTCCGACGCGCCGCCCAGTTCCGGTAAGAAGTTTGCGCCTCCACTGACCGCAGCGAACAGCGAACGGACCATTACCAAACCCTAACATCTCTGAATGCCAGCTACAACCCTAACCCTGGCAAGCACATCTTCGGCATACACCTTAAAACTTTGCATTGCGGCCGAGCTCTGATATGCTGCGCCGGTAGCTATTAAGGGCGCGACGAGGCGTATACGAGAGTGGAGCTTGGCCGCGATGCCTGATTTCCGGGTTGCAGCGAAATCCCTCCGGCAGAGATAGGATTAAGAGCGGTGGAAGTTAGCGGTTTACAGCGGGCAGTCCAGAAGCTTGCGGAGCAAGCTGCCGAGACTGCGAAGTCCGAGGCGGCCAAGCCGCAGCAGGAGGACATCCTCAAGTTTCAGGAGAGCATGCAGCAGGCGCCGGCCGGCCATGATCATGTTGCCCAAAATCAACTTGCTCAGGGGCAGAGCACATTGGGTGATCCGCTGGCCAGCCAGGGAGGCGCGGCCGCGGAAGGCGCCACAGCGCCCGTGGAGAAGACGGAAGGTCCCGGCGACACGCTGCTGAAAGGGCTGGAGAAGATGCGCAACGACTATCAGTCCAGTTGGCAGCAGATGCAGAATATTGCGGATGGCGGTAAGACGAGCTTCGATCCGCAGGAGATGCTGCGCGTTCAGATGGAAGTGCAGCGGACTTCCCTCGAGGTCGACCTCCTGGGCAAGGTCGCCTCGAAGGGCACCCAGGATTTCAATCAGCTGTTGAAGAACCAGTGAATACAGTTGCTCGTCCCGCAGTGCCGTTGCCACAGTCACGGCATAAATTAAGTTTCAGACGCGATATGATTGATGGCGGTATGGGCTGCGGCGGGCTTTTGCGTCATTTCAAACATTATGGCCGGACTGTCGCATCCTGCTTTACCACGGGAATGAGCCGCTCGTTGCTGCTCTGCGTGCTCCTTCTCGAGAGCTGGCGGCGGCGAACCATTATCCGGCGATTGACGTTCTTGCCAGCACCAGCCGGGTGATGTCAGCGATCACGTCGAGGGAGCATCGCGCCTGGGCTGGCAAGGTTCGCCAGCTGCTGGCGAAATATCGCGAGATCGAGTTGTTGGTGCGGATTGGCGAATACAAGGCGGGGAGCGACGCCGCCGCGGACGAAGCCTTGAGGAAGAATGACGCCATTAACAAGTTTCTGCGCCAGACGACTGACGAGAAGGTCGCGTTTGAGGAGACCCTGGATGCGCTGCAGGAGCTTGCCTCGTGAGCGATGTTCTGCGCCAGGTCTTGGATGTCAAGAATTACCGCGAAGCGAACAGCGCGAGCGCGGTGCGACAGGCCCAGTATCGGGTTGAGGAGGCCACCCGTGCCGTCTCTGCGGCGCGCAGGGAAGTGGAGGAGTATCGCACTTGGCGCGTTCGTCGCGAGCAGGAGCTCTATGATTCCATCATCGATCAACACATCAAACTGAGGGACCTTGACGAGTTGAAGGAGCATATCGGTCTGCTGCGTGAAAAGGAGCAGGCGCTTCATCAGCGGGTTGCCACGGCGGAAGGCGAGCGCAAGAAGGCGGTGGAGGCCCTTGAGGCCGCGCGACAGAACCATCGGCTCACTCTCAAGGAGAAGGAGAAGATCCAGATTCTTTGGGACAAGGAGCGCGACCGCAGGGCAGCAGCGGCCGCGCATACCGAGGAAAGCGAGTTGGAGGAGTTCCGGGTCCGAGGGAGAGAACCCGAGGAAAGGTACGACTATGATCAAACCGCCAGGTGAGTTGAGCATCCGCGAAACGAGTCACGGCACGAGCGTGCGGCGCGACGACGAAGGAAGGGGCCCGGCCATTGACGAGGGGACCGAGCGCGATGCCGAGCAATTTCGAAGGCGGCTGCAGGAGGCGCAGCAAAGACGCTCCTTTGGCGATGAGAGCGAGCGTTCCGGTCCCTCGGGCGGGGGGCCGGATTCGGCTGGCGGGCAAGCTGAATTGCGTGTGATCGGTCGCGCGAACGGGCCTGCCGGACCCTCTTCGGACTCTGCCGATGCGGCTAAAGCCGGCAGGGAGAGGCTGCCGGATCCTGCGCAGGCGGGGCGCGGGCCCCTTGCGTCAACGGTGCAATCGCTCACCTCGACGACAGACGGGCCGACAGGATCGCGTAGCGGGAAGGAAGCGGGCGGGAGCGGGATCGGAACAGCGCCGTCCCCGAGAAGCGGCGCATCTTCCGCCCCCGCAAGATCGGAGCAATCGCAATCCATGGACAGGCAGAGAATGGATGCGAACATGCCGCCGGTGGACGGGCTTGCGGTGGCAGCCGTGCGACGCGGAGGCCGGCAGATGGGAGCCGCCGAGCAGCGTATGGGCAAACCGGAGGATGCCGTGTCCGCGGTAACGTTGCCCGAAATGGCAACAGCCCAGCGCGGCGAGGCAATTCTCATGAGCATGACGGGGAACCGGCCCGGCACCGAGGCGGCGTCCGGTGATCAGCAGCGCCTCGCCGTCTACCAGGCGGTAGGGCGCGCGGTGGAGCGTTTGATAGTCACCGACAGCTCGATTGCCCAGCGCCAGGAAATCCACCTGAAGCTCCGGGACGATTTCCTTCCCGGCGTGGAGCTGCGCGTATTTCGCGACGGTGGTGAGCTGCGCATCAATTTCGTGGCGGCGTCTCCCGAAAGCATTGCATGGCTGCAGGAAAACCGCGACTCGATCAGAGCCGAGCTTCGCAGCGAGCTTCGCGAGGATGTTGCCGTTTCCGTGGAGCGTAGCAAGGGGGCGGAGGACCAGGATTCGCGAGGCGAGGAGCGCTCCGATCGGCGTTCGCGCGGGTATCGCTCCTATGAGGCTGAGGAGTAGGCTCGGTGCTGCCGATGCCGCATCTTGGCAAGGCCGAAATCGGCCATTTGAACGCGCTGTTCCAGCGCAACCACACAGCCTTTTTGGATTTGCCCGGCGGTGGCCGCTACTCCATCTCGTTTATCACGACAAGGCCGCCGCTTCACCCACGAATGTCCGTGCGCTTGCGCATCGAGGACACCGAGGTGCAGGTCCATCTCAGTGAGATTTTCATCGCAAGATACCTGGAACACCGTTATCCCGGGGAGGAGTTCGGCCAGCTCCCTGCGGATCTGCGAAGCCTGGTCCTTGAAGCCATCCTCGCCGAATTGCTGGCGCAGGCGGAGAAGAAGCTGGGGATCGGTATCTCGGTGACGGGAGTCTCCTTCGATGCCCAAGCGGCACCTGATGGGAAGTTTCTTTCCTTCTGCCTTACTGAGAAGGAAAGCCTGCAGCAGATCTTCGGGCTGATCTCGCAAAGCGAGCAGGTGCTGCCGCTGATCGCGGCTCTCATGCAGGAACTGCCGGTCAGGCAACGCAACTGGGACAACCTTCCCCTGCCGCTCCGGATCGAGGTCGGAACGACATTGCTGCCGTTGAGCGCGCTGAATGAGGTTGCGGTTGGCGACGTCGTCCTGTTGGATGGAAGCGCCGGGCGCCGGAAGAATGAGGTAGGTTTGCGCCTTCCGTCAGGCCCAACTTTTCTAGGGCAGTTGGAAGCGGGAAAAGTCGTTGTGGTTCGAAGCGGTGGTGAGGACATGGCGGACGAAATTGACAGGGACATGGACGACGAGCCGCTGATCGAGGATGTCGACGAGTTGCCGGTCCGGCTGGTTTTCGACATCGGAACCAAGGATTTGACGATCGGCGAGTTGCGTGCCCTTGCACCCGGTTTCGCCTTCGATCTGGACCGCGACCTCACCAGTCCTGTGACCATCCGAGTCAACGGGCGCGCGATTGGCTCCGGGGAGCTGGTCGAGGTCGACAGCCGTCTGGGCGTGCGTATCACCGATCTGTTCCGGACCGGCGATGAGTGATCTTCCCGATCCGTTAACGCTGATCGGGCTGCTCGTCGCACTGGCCTTGATTCCATTCCTGGCGGTGATGGTCACCTCCTTTATCAAGCTCGTGGTCGTCCTCTCGCTGATCCGCAATGCGTTGGGCATCCAGCAGATCCCGCCGAACATCGTTCTCAACGGCATTGCGCTCATCCTGACCGTGTACATCATGGCACCCGTCGGGTTCGAGACCTGGGACATTCTCAAGAGCCAGAATCTCAACTACACCGAATTGGATCGACTGGGCGGAGTCTTCGAGGAAGCGCAGAAGCCTCTGAAGGCGTTCCTTATCGAGAACGCCGACGAAAACGAACGAAACTTCTTCCGCGATACAACGGCCGCCCTGTGGCCCGAGCGCTATGCGCAGAACGTGACCAACGAGCATTTTCTCGTCGTCATTCCCGCCTTCACCGTTGCGGAACTGACGCGCGCCTTCGAGATCGGGTTCATGCTCTATCTTCCGTTCATCGCCATCGACCTGATCGTGTCCAACATTTTGCTGGCAATGGGCATGGTGATGGTCTCGCCGATGACGATATCGCTGCCCTTCAAGCTCTTTCTGTTCGTTATGGTGGATGGCTGGACCCGGCTGATCCACGGGCTAGTGCTGAGCTATTGATAAGATGAGCGAAGGCGAGATCATGGTCCTGATGGGCAAGGCGCTGACGCTGGTGCTGGTGCTTTCGCTGCCGCCGATCATCGTCGCCGCCCTGGTCGGGGTGCTGGTCAGCCTGCTGCAGGCCCTGACGCAGATTCAGGAACAGACCCTCTCCTTCGCCATCAAGCTGATAGCAGTGGCCGTCACCATTGCCATGGTCGCACAGTTCATCGGTGTCGAGATCTTCAATTTCACCATCTTCGTGTTCGACCGCTTGGCCCTCATATCGTGACCGAGCAGTTCCTGACGCAATGGCAGAATTGGATTTTCGCGGTTGCTCTGGCAACGGCGCGCATCGGCGCTGCCTTTACCGTGATCCCGTTCCTCGGCACGCAGGTCATTCCGGGAATGGCCCGCAACGCGCTCATCCTTTGCTGGTCTATCGTTGTCATTCCCATGATTGCCGACGAGATTGCCGCGCGGCCCTTCGACACGCTCCTGTTCTTCGGCGTCATCCTAAAAGAGATCTTCATAGGCGCGCTGATCGGCTTCATGATCTCGGCGCTCATCTGGGCAGTGGAATCGGCTGGTTTCTTCATCGACAACCAGCGCGGCGCTTCCATAGCGAGCTCGCTCGACCCGCTTTCGGGCAATGAGTCTTCTCCGCTCGGCCTTCTCTTCACCCAGATGCTGGCCGTATTCTTCTTCAGCAGCGGCGCCTTTCTGCTGTTCCTCGGCGGACTTTACCACTCCTACGTACTTTGGCCCGTCTTTTCCTTCTTTCCGACCTTCCCGGACAGCTTTCCCATCTTCGTGCTCGGGATCCTCGATGAAATCGTGCGGCTGGCCGCGGTCCTGGCGGGGCCGATTATCGTCAGCATGTTTCTGGCCGAGCTCGGCCTCGCCTTCATCAGCCGTTTTGCTCCGCAGCTACAGGTATTCTTCCTGGCGATGCCCGTGAAGAGCGGTATCGCGATGTTTCTTCTGATCCTTTATACGATCTTCCTCATCCATTATATTCGCGAAGATTTCGGGAACGTGGAGATACTTCTACGGCCGCTTGAGGATGCGCTGCGGTGAGCGAGGAAAAAACAGAAGATCCGACCCCAAAGCGCCTGAACGATGCGCGCAAGAAGGGGCAGGTCGCGCAAAGCAAAGAGGTGACCTCGACGGCCATCGCGATTTGCCTTTTTGCCGTGCTTGCGATCGCCATGGGCACTTTTTTGCGCCGCCTGCAGGAAATGATTCTGTTTCCGGCATCCGTTTACCAAATGGATTTCCCCGACGCTCTCAACGCCGTCTTCGGCGTGGTTTTCTCCACCTCTCTGGCGATCCTTGCGCCGGTCATCTCCGTGGCCTTCATCGTGGCGCTCATGGCCGGTTACTTTCAGGTCGGCGTCCTCTTCGCATTCGAGCCGATCAAGCCGGATCTAAAGAAAATTAATCCTGGCGCTGGTGTTAAGAAAATCTTCAGCGGCAAAAACCTGATCGAGCTCCTAAAGTCGGTGTTCAAGATCGGCTTCCTGGGCATCTTGCTGTTCTTTGTGATCCGCGACAGTATCGACCCGCTGATGCATGCGCCGCCCTGCGGTCTTCCATGTATCGGAATCGTAACGGGGGAACTGCTGGCCAAGGTTCTCATCATGTGCGCCGCCGCCTTCATCATCGTGGCGGCCTTCGACTTCTTCTATCAGCGCTATGCCTATAAGAAGTCTCTCAAGATGACCAAGGATGAAGTCAAACGAGAATACAAGGAGATGGAGGGAAACCCCGAGATAAAGAGTCAGCGCAGACAATTGCATCAGGAGATGCTGCAGGAGAACATGATGCAGAACGTTCGCCAATCTACGGTCGTGGTCACGAACCCGACGCACATCGCTGTCGCCCTGCGCTACGATGAGGAGAAGACGCCTTTGCCGATGGTGGTGGCCAAGGGCGAGAATCTATTGGCCAAGCGTATCATCGAGATCGCGCAGGAAGAGGGAATCCCTGTCATGCAGAACGTTCCTCTCGCGCGAGCCCTTAACGCCGAAGTTCCCGTGGACCGCTACATCCCGGCCGATCTCATCGAGCCCGTCGTTCAGGTGCTGCAGGTAGTGCGCGAGCTGAAGGAGAAGGAGCGCGCGCCTTGAATAACGCTGCCGTCCGATCGGAAATCCTGATGGAGGAGCCGGCACATGCCTGAGCGGATCGATCTCAATGCGCCTTCGATGCACCCGTCGGCGGAAGGAACTGCGCGCCAGGTCACCGGGTCACGTGGCTCGTATCGCGGAGAGACCGTGGTTCTGGCTCAGGATCCGATTTCCATGATCGAGGACGCCGCCGAGGAGCTGACCTTCGAGGTGGGATCGAAGGTGGCGGAGAAGGAGCTGAAGGAACGGGAGATCGCCAGCAAGCGCGAAGATGCGCGCGTGAGAGCCATCGAGAAGATCCGGGAGTATCTCGAGAAAGTTCCCGATATCGGCGCTCAGGAGAAATTGTTTCGTCTCCTGGACGAGCTCAAGCAGAACCCGCCATCCTCGGCAGGGCAGCTTATGGGGCGGGTCGGAGAATTCTACAGCGATTCGTCGCATCAGTTCGTGGCGCTGGAGTTTCTCAAGACCGCGCTGGGCGACGATCAAGCCGCGCTGCGGGAGCTCGTCGAGACCGCCCAGAGCCGCCTCACGGAGGAGAAGCAGCCGGAGATTACGGCCGGCCTCAACATCTCGGTCACCGCCGCACGCTTTGCCGAGCAGCAGGGACGGAGCGTCCAGGATTTTCGCGATTTCTATCGCCAGACCGTCTTGGGCCACGAATCCCTGAATGCCACTTACGGCGCTATCCTGGAGCATTACGGCACCGAGGAGTTTCCTGCCGCTCTCGCCTTCCTCGTTCGGGCCATCGGCGATGACCTGGCGGCGATGCGCTCGTCCATTCAACCGTCCGAACTCAAGCTGCTGATGGATGATCTCTTCGAGCTGGAAAGCCTCAACACGATTCATGAGAGCTCCGAACGGGCGCTGCGGCGCCTGACGAACCGCTTCGGCGTTGCCGCAGGAAAGAAAGCCGGGGATCTCATGAAAGAGCTGCTGCCGATCATGAACGAAAGCTGGGCAGACAGTCAGAAGGTCGCCCGCCTGGCACCGAAGCTCGGCATCCAGTCGAACATCGAGGCGGAGATCTATTTTCTCCGGGAGGTGACCGAGATCGTGCGCCGCATGCCCGCGAAGATCTTCGCAGCACCCGAAAACCGGGAAACGCTTCTGTTGGCATCCCAGCAGGCGCTTGACGAGGCGATTGAACGGGAAGAGAACGAGGAATAGGCGATGAGTTGGATCGACGATTCCGTGGCGGAGTTCGGCCGCGGCCTGGACATCGATCACCTCGCACTCAATGACAGAGGCCTTGTGTCGCTGGTCTTTGAGCGCAGCGGTACATTGTTTCTCGAGCAGGTCAACGGATATCTGCTGATCTATCTGACGCGCGAAATCGCCGCGAAGGACGACTCCCTAGTGCTGCGTGCCCTCAGCCTCTGCCATTACCGCAACGGGCACCCCTATGATCTCAGCGCCGCGATGAAGGGAGAGGACAGGCTTACCTTTCTGGCGCGGATTCCGGAGCGAGAGGTGTCTCCCCCCGTCCTGGAAGCCGCCTTCGCGCTCCTTGTTCAGCTGCAGGACCGCGCGGCAGCGTGAATTCAATTTATTGTGCCCATGTGAAGATGGTCATCTCTCCGCTGAATAAGTATAAATGCGCTAAACCTGCGTGCCGGGGATGGTTTATGGCCGGAACTAAAGGGGGAAGAGAATGACCGATAAGATCGGGCTTGGACAAATTCTTAATTTCAACAAAGGCTTGGAGAGTGTTTCCATTGAAGCGCGGACGTTCCGCGAGGACAGTCGGAAACTTCCCGACCTGTCTTATGTCGCGCCCAGCGAAACGCCTGCCATGGAGCAGCTGGGCGAGTTGTGGGGCCAGCCGTCGCTGGGACAGGGGCTCGTTGAAAGCCTGCGACCGGAAATATCCGACCGCAGCCTCCTGATTCCCAGCCGTTATCAAGCCTTGCTACAGGATTCCGAAGATGCCCTGCGGAGCCTGGCGGATAACGGCGACCCCGGAGGCAAGCTGCAGGATGCAATCGGCGTGCTCAGCGAGGAGCGCGAGATGCGCTCGCTGCTAAACACCTACAGAGCCTCGCTATTCCAAGCCTGATGCTAGACGATATCGGATCAGACCGCACGCTCGAACCGCTCGGCGCTCCGCGAACCGCGACGGGTAGGCGCTTGGGGCATCAGCAGAAGGAGTTCCTTCTGCTTCTGGCCTTCACCTTGACCCGGCACAACTATGCCGGGCGTGCGGTGAAGCTGTATCGCGCGCTGTCGGCCATCGATCCCGAGGACGCCTATGTCTGGCGCTGCCTCGCCCATGCCGCCCTGCTGGCGGGCAATGCAGAAGAATCCCTCGACGCCTGTGAGCGAGCGCTCCGCATTGAGAAGAACACCGACCACCGCGACAAGATCGAGCTGATCCGCGGCAAGGCGCTCTGGAAACTGGGCCGCAGCCTCGAGGCGCGGCAGTGCGTCGAAGCGGCACTCGGCTTGCATCAGGGAGGGCCGAGAGATGCAAAGTAGCGTCTTGAATCGTTTCCTGCTGCTTGCTTCCGGACGCAGCGACCTGGTCCTCGCCAGCCTGCTCGTCTCCGTCATCTTCATGATGATCATCCCCTTGCCGACGGGGCTGATCGACGCGCTGATCGCCGCCAATATCGGCATGGCGGTGGTGCTGCTGATGGTGGCGATGTACATCCAGACACCCCTCGCTTTCGCCGCCTTCCCGTCCGTCCTGCTGATCACCACACTGTTCCGCCTGGCGCTGTCGATATCGACGACCCGTCTCATCCTCCTGCAAGCCGATGCCGGTCAGATCATCCTGACCTTCGGCAATTTCGTGGTCGGGGGAAATCTCATCGTCGGCATCGTGGTTTTTCTCATCATCACCATCGTCCAGTTCGTGGTGATCACGAAGGGCGCCGAGCGCGTGGCCGAGGTCGGAGCCCGTTTCACCCTCGACGCCATGCCAGGCAAGCAGATGTCCATCGACGGGGATATGCGGGCCGGGTTGATCGATGCCGAGCAGGCACGCCACCGCCGCGCCATGGTGGAGAAGGAAAGCCAGCTCTACGGTTCGATGGACGGCGCCATGAAGTTCGTCAAAGGCGACGCCATTGCCAACCTCATCATCATCGCCGTCAACCTGATCGGCGGGATCGCCATCGGCACCCTGCAGCGCGGATTGACGGCGGGCGAGGCGATGCAGATCTATTCGATCCTCACCATCGGCGACGGGCTGGTGGCGCAGATTCCCGGCCTGTTCATCGCGATCACGGCCGGCGTGATCGTTACGCGGGTCTCCTCCGAGAACCCGACGAACCTCGGCACCGACATCACGACCCAGATCGCCGCGCAACCCAACTCCCTGCTGGTGGGATCCGCGATTCTCGTCGGGTTCTCCGCGGTGCCCGGTATGCCCACGGTCACGTTCCTCGCCCTGGCAGCCCTCGTCGGGACGTTCGGCTTTTTCCGCATGCGGCAAGCCAAGCGAGAGCTCGCCAATGCCGAGCAGAGCGGCCGGGCGCCGGCCATGACGCCTATGGTACCGCAAGGCAAGCCCAAGTCATCCGTTGCAACCCGCCCGGAGGAAGAGTTCGCCCTCACCGTCCCGCTCATGCTGGACGTCGCGGCGGAACTGCAGAACAGCCTGCGGCCGGAGGCTCTCAATGAAGAGCTGATCAAGATCCGCCGGGCGCTTTACTTCGATCTCGGCGTGCCGTTTCCCGGCATCCATCTACGCTTCAATGAAGGGCTGGATGACGGCCACTACAACATCACGATGCAGGAGATCCCGATTTCCCAGGGCCGTCTCAGGCCGGGCTATGTTCTGGCGCGCGAGAGTACGGAAAACCTCGATATCCTGGGCATCCCCTATGAGACGGACAAGCCCTTCCTCCCCAAGATACAGACTTTGTGGGTCGCCGCGAGCCATCAGCGGACGCTTCAGACGACCGGCATCCCGATCTTCGAGCCGCCGCAGATTCTCGCCTACCACCTGTCCTTTCTTCTGAAGAAATATGCTGAGGACTTCATCGGGCTCCAGGAGACACGGTTTCTGCTGACCAATATGGAAGACCAGTATCCGGAGCTGGTCAAGGAGGTGCAAAGGATCCTGTCGGTGCAGAAGATCACCGAGGTCTTCCAGCGCCTGGTCTCCGAGGAGATCTCGATCCGCAACCTGCGCACGATGCTCCAATCCCTGATCGAATGGGGGCAGAAGGAGAAGGACGTCGTAGTGCTGACGGAGTATGTCAGGATCAGCGTCAAGCGCTACATCAGCTATAAATACAGCGCCGGCCAGAATATTCTTCCGGCCTACCTGCTCACGCCCGACGTCGAGGACGAAGTTCGCAACGCGATCCGGCAGACTTCTGCAGGCAGCTATCTCGCGCTCGACCCCAACAAGAGCCACCGCCTCGTCAGCAACATCAAGGAAGCAGTCGGCGACATGTCGCAGCATGCGCAGCGGCCGGTCCTGCTGACATCGATGGATATCCGGCGCTATCTGCGCAAGCTGATCGAGCTGGAGATCTACGAACTGCCGGTCCTGTCGTATCAGGAGCTGACGCAGGAAGTGACGATCCAGCCGCTCAGCCGGATCTCCCTTTGAGGGGAATCGCACCGCGAGAGGAAATGGATAGGGCATGGCCGAAGACACCGCAGCGGCGTTGATTCTGAAAATCCTGAGCGGCCCGCACCTGGGCGCCGAAGCAAAGCTTGCGCCCGGAGAGATTACGCTCGGCAGCGGCGACAATTGCGACATCGTTCTCAACGATCAGACAGTCGCTCCGCAACACGCGCGGCTGAGCGTTACGGATACCGGGCTGAAGCTCACTCCGCTCGATGGCGAGGTGATGGTCGACGGAAAGGCGATCGACAGCGAAGTGGATCTCGCTCCCTTCCTGGCGGTCAGCCTCGGAACCACCAATCTGGCGGTAGGGCCGGAGAACCAAACTTGGCCCAAGATCGCGCTTCCCGCCGGGCCCTACGCCCTGCAGAAGAACTCCGGCTCGGCGGAGGCAACAGCGCCGGAACAGGCGGGCCGGCGGGCCCAACCCGAGGACCGAGATGACACGCGCAGCTCCGGCGCCGATCCGCAGAGCTGGGCAGCGGCGGGGCTGCGCGGAATGCTGCCCCGGCGATGGCGG
>Ga0065720_1003776_pt1 | contig 12795 bp, 11 predicted proteins | sample Thericmetagenome_FD_59107 | JGI IMG/M metagenome (GOLD analysis project Ga0065720, IMG submission 59107) | Thermophilic microbial communities from the Joint Bioenergy Institute, California, USA of rice/straw/compost enrichment - eDNA_2 v2... | ecosystem: Engineered > Solid waste > Grass >... | reverse complement strand
GTCCGCGTGTTCCGATGTCATACGGCTGGGCGGTCGCCGGGCTCACGGTGGTCATCGCCGTAACGACCGTGACGACTTGGGCGCTGCTGCGGATAGCTGGACAGGCACCCCCTGATGTGGCTCCGGCGGTCCGGGTCCAGGCAANCAGCACTGGCCTTGCCGTTGGCGGCGGTGTTGGCGCCGCTGTGCTTCTTGGTCTCGCCTTTCGCAGGCAATGGATGCAGGAGCATGCGCAGGTCCACAGCGAGCGTGACGCCAGGGAACGGCTTGTCACAGATCTCTACGCCAAAGCCGTTGACCAACTGGGCAGTGATCACCCGGAAGTCCGTCTCGCCGCCATGTTCTCGCTCCAACGCTTGGTGAAGATCGAACCGGACACGCGCCAGATGGTCGCGGATGTCATTTGTGCATACCTGCGCATGCCCCGAGTGTCGGAATCCGCACCTGCATCCCGAGACATTTCGCCCGACGGCCAGCAGGGTGTGGCCGCCTTCGAAAAGGAGGTTCAACGGTCGGCCCAGGAGATTCTGTCCACGATTACGCTCGCGCCCGATCACCGCACGGCTTCGACATCGCGTCTTAGCCCGGTCGACCTTAACCTACGCAACGCGACACTTGTCGAGTTCGACCTCGCCGATGGCTATCTAGGGTCATGCGACTTTCGTGGGGCACGCTTCGTAGGCCAGGCGCGGTTCAACCAGTGTCGCTTTGGCGAGGCCGACTTTGCGGGAGCGACCTTCGAAGGCCCGGTTGTCCTCGACGCCGTGACGATCCGTGGGCCCGCTAGTTTTTGTCGCTGTCGCTTCCTGGGCTCTGTGTCGTTTGTTGGGACGAGTTTTCAAGATCACGTGTGCTTTGACGAGGTATCCTTCCTGGGCCCGGCCGTGTTCGCGCTCGCCGACCTAGGGCCGTCTTTCACGTTCGCTGGCACTCGTTTCAGCCAGCCGGTTGATTTCTCGCTTGCCCGTGCTTCGATGCTTCGCCCCAGCACTCCACCGGAAGGATGGACAACCAGCCGTAGTGCTAACGACCCTCAGACAGTCCTTTTCGTCCGGGCTCGTATTGGTCGTAGTAGATCGAAGTCTCGTGAGGTCAGTGCCACCGCCCGACAGACGGTGCCGCGCTCCCGGACATCCCTGCGACGTCAGCGCCGGTGAGATCGAGCGGGCGATGGTCACGGGTCATCGCAGTCATGGGTGGTCAGGGGGTTGGTTGGGACGCAATCAGGCGCCGTAGTGCGGCTGACTTGCCTCGGCGAAGAGCGTCGTGCGGCAAAGGTTTCCGCGTGGAGCGGCACCTTGGGCCTCGACGCGACGAGTTCGGCGCAGAGAAGGACAACTGGGGCCCGATGTACTTTCAGTGGCGACCCAGGTTCACGGCGATGTAGGGGAATCTATGAAAGTGACCTGATCGTGACGTGGTCAACGGGCGTTTCCGTGGTGGTCCCGCAGACGACGACGCTGGGGCGACCGCCCGGTCGTCGGGGGCGACGTCACGCTTGTCGTGGGCGGCCGCTGGTTTCGACCGCACGGGCCGCGGTGCTGGGGCATGATCCGGGCGTGGACCTCGGCAGCCTGGCGGCCAGGTTCGAGCGCGCGGTGGCCGTGACCCGAGCGCGGTCGGGGCTCGCGGACCACGTGTGGCGGGCCGGTGAGCGGTTCAGCGAGGTGCTCGGCGGACGCCTCGCCGCGGCGATCTCGTACTACGCGTTCTTCGCGATGTTCTCGCTCGGCGTGCTGCTGTACTCGATCGTGGGACGGCTGGTCCGGCCCACCGAAGCCGGCGCGGTGTCGGCGGTGAGCGACTACCTGGAGGCGAATCTGCCCTGGGTCGCGCCGACCGCCCGCGACGTCGGCGGGAGCGGGGTGACCGTGCTGGCCAGCGTCGCGCTGCTGATCTCCGGGGTCGGCTGGGTGGAGGCGCTGCGCTCCTCGCTGCGCGCCGTCTGGCTGGTCGACCAGCACCCCGGCAACTGGCTGCTGCGGCGCCTGGTGGATCTCGGGATGCTGGTGGGGCTGGGCCTGCTGCTCGCGGCCTCCCTCGCCACGACCGGGGCGATCAACGCGCTGGTGACCCGCCTGGCCCCCGGGTCCCGGGTCGTGGCGGACGTCGTCGGGCCCGTCCTGGAGCTGATCATCAACCTGGCTCTGGCCGCCGCCATGCTCACCGGCGTCTCCCGGCTGCGGCTGAGCCCGCGGCGGCTGGTGCCAGCGGCGGCTGGTGCCAGCGGCGGTTCTCGTGGCGGTGGGCATCCAGTTGCTCAACACCGTCGGGCGCATGCTGATCGCCCGCGCCGAGCACCGGCCGGTGTACGCCCTGGTGACCGGGGCGGTCGGCCTGCTCGTCTACCTCTACGCCCTCAACCAGGTGATCCTTTTCGGCGCGGCGTTCGCGGCCACCGCCCGCTCGGGTGCCGCGGTCGACATCGGCCGGGGCGTCGCCGGCATCCACCTGCCGGGCCGGGTCGTCGGGCCGGGCGGCCAGTCAGACCGAAGCGACGTACCGTAATGCATCGATATATGGCGCACCAACATTCTGCGCACCACCGCCGCCGGTAGCGGTGAGCGTGGCCCGATCCGATCCAGGGCGTGGTTGGTCCTGGACCGGACCGGGTCGAAAGGCCGCGGCCGACCGCGGGGGTCAGACGGCGGCGAGGCGGTTGGCGATGCGGACGAAGCCGGCCCGGACCTCGTCGGGGGACGGCGGCGGGGTGGCCTCCACGACGGGGATGTCCTCCTCGTCGGCCTCGAGCGAGATGTCGACCTCGCTCTCCTCGTCGTAGGCCGCGTCGGCGTCCGGCTCGGCCGCGTCCAGCTCCTCGGCCTCCAGCTCGCCTTCCAGTTCCTCGATCTCCCGCGCGGCCGCGATCGCTTCGTTGATCGCCGCCTGAATCTCCTCGACCGAGGCGTGCGGATAGACCGGCTCGACGACCGCCAGCAGCTCCTCGTCGGCGACGACCGTCTCGGCGAGCGACAGGGCGTGCGCCCGCTCGTAGGGGCCACAGACCACGGGTTCCCAGGACTCGTCGTCGTGGAGAGGCTCGAACGTGATGATCCAGGGCATGGCCAGCATCGGAGAATCCTCCGGCAGGTCCAGGGTTACCACATCTCCCACGGGCGTACCTTTCGCTCGGCCTACTTCGCTCGGCGTCCTATCGCCGCGACGGCGGTTACCCGAGGTCACCGACGCCGTGCGCTCATCATCGCCGTAACCGGCCCCCGGACCCGTGCGGCTCGCCGATGCCGTCTTTCTCGCCGATGCCGTCTTTGTGGCAGGATGCGGCGCCATGGATACCCTCCGGTTGATCCTGCTCTACACCCACCTGGTGGGGTTCGCGGTGCTGCTCGGCGCCGCGGTCGCGCAGTACATCGCCAAGCCGGTCCGGATCAACGCGCCGATGATCTGGGCGGCCGGGGCTCAGCTCGTCACCGGCATCGCGCTGAGCGCCCCGTTCCCGCGGGACTACGACCTGAACCCGGCCAAGCTGGTCGTCAAGCTCGTCCTGGCCGCGGCGATCTTCGTGATGGTGTTCTTCTCCCGTAAGCGCGACGTGGTCAGTTCGGGCCATTTCCTCGCGATCATCGGGCTTACGCTGGTCAACGCCGCCGTGGCCGTCTTCTGGCGGTAGCCGCGATCCTCCGCGCCGGCGGCGCCCGGTGGTGGTGACGGTGCGTGATGGCCCGCCGGTGGAGGGCACGGCGGCCCGGACCGGTGGCCCGGCCCGCCGGTGCGTACGGCTTGTGATCTCTGTCGCGCGCCCGGACACGGAAGGGTCACGACCGCATAACGCCGTGGCGCCGCCCCATTGCGCAACGGTCGAGTGGCGTTTCCCGCCGCGTAATCTGCCGACCGTGGCATCACCGCGTGTGGTGCGGTGATGGGAGGAAGGAGATCATCTTGCGCACAGCGCGAGGGATGAAGGTTATCGCGGTCGCGGTGGCCGGTGGGCTCGCCCTGACCGCGTGTGGCGAGGCGCCCGAGGAGACCCCCGGCACCGACTCGTCCGCCGGCACCTACCAGACCTGTATGGTGACCGACATTGGCGGTATCGATGACCGCTCATTCAACACGTCCGCGTTCAAGGGCCTGACCGACGCTGCGGCGGAGAGTGACCTGTTCGCCGAGCCGGTCAACACGTCGTCGGAGGCCGAGGCCGACTACGAGCCGAACCTCACCCAGTACGCGCAGGGTGACTGCGACTTCATCCTGGCGGTCGGTGGCCTCATGGGTGACGCCACCAACAAGATCGCCGCGCAGTTCCCCGACAAGCAGTTCGCGATCGTGGACTTCAAGGCGGAGCCGAGCAACGTCTACTCGATGCAGTTCGACACCGCCCAGGCCGCCTTCCTCGCGGGCTACCTCGCGGCTGGTTACTCGAAGTCCGGTGTGGTGGCGACCTACGGCGGTCTGAACATCGCCCCGGTCACCATCTTCATGGACGGCTTCGTGGACGGCGTCGCCTACTACAACGAGAAGAAGGGCGCCAGCGTCCAGGTGCTCGGCTGGGACAAGGAGTCGCAGACCGGGACGTTTGCCGAAAGCTTCGTCGACCAGGCCCGCGGCAAGGCCCTCTCCGACGCCTTCGTCGCGCAGGGCGCCGACGTGATCTTCCCGGTCGCTGGTGGTACCGGTCTCGGCACGGCCGCCGCGGCCCAGGCCTCCAACGGGCAGTACGTCGTGATCTGGGTTGACATCGACGGTTGCGAGAGCGCGGCGCAGTACTGCGACGTGTTCCTCAGCACGGTCGTCAAGAACATCCCGGACGCGGTGAAGGAGGCTGCGCTCAAGGCGTCGACCTCGAGCGGTCTGCTCACCGGTGGCACGATCGGCACGCTGGCCAACAACGGTGTCTCCCTCGCGCCGTACCACGAGTTCGAGGACGACGTCTCCGACGAGCTCAAGGCCGAGATCGAGCAGCTCAAGCAGGACATCATCTCCGGCGCGGTCAAGGTCGAGTCGCCCTCGCAGCCGAAGTAGTCCTGACCTGCCGTAGGTAGTGACATCGGGCCGGCCCCCGTGGTGAGATCATCGCCGTGGGGGCCGGCCTCTATTGAGGGTGCCTCGGCTGAGAGGTGGCCTTCCTTGATGAGGTGCCTCAGTTGAGAGGTGCCTCAGTTGAGAGGTGATTGCGCTGAGACTCGAACTGCGTGGCATCACCAAGCGTTTCGGGGACCTGGTGGCCAACGATCACATCGACCTGGTCGTCGAGCCGGGTGAGATCCACGCCCTGCTGGGCGAGAACGGGGCCGGCAAGTCGACGCTCATGAACGTCCTCTACGGCCTCCACCAACCGGACGAGGGCGAGATCCTGGTCAACGGCGAGGCGGTGCGGATCCGCAGCCCCCGGGACGCCATCGCCCACGGCATCGGCATGGTGCACCAGCACTTCATGCTCGTGCCGGTGTTCACGGTCGCCGAGAACGTGATGCTCGGTCACGAGTCGACGCGCGGCGGGTTGCTCGGGATGCTCGACCGGCGCCGGGCCCGGCGCGAGGTCATCGAGGTGTCGGAGCGGTTCGGGCTGGCCGTCGACCCCGACGCCACCATCGAGGACCTGCCGGTTGGCGTGCAGCAACGGGTCGAGATCATCAAGGCGCTGACCCGCGACGTCGAGCTGCTCGTGCTCGACGAGCCGACCGCGGTGCTCACGCCGCAGGAGACCGACGAGCTGCTCGAGGTGATGCGGACGCTCCGGGACGCCGGGAAGTCGATCATCTTCATCACTCACAAGCTCAAGGAGGTCAAGGCGATCGCCGACCGGATCACGGTGCTACGCCGGGGCCGCGCGGTCGGGACGGCCGAGCCGACGGCCAGCGAGGCCGAGCTCGCCTCGATGATGGTGGGCCGCTCGGTGCTGCTGCGGGTGGACAAGCAGCCGGCCAGGCCCGGGGACGTGGTGCTGGAGGTCTCCGGGCTCGTGGTCAACGACGAGCGGGGGCACCGCGCGGTCGACGGCGTCGACCTCACCATCCGCAGCGGGGAGGTCCTCGGCATCGCCGGTGTGCAGGGCAACGGCCAGACCGAGCTGGTCGAGGCGATCATGGGACTGCGTCGACCGCTCGCTGGGACCGTGACGCTCGCCGGGGAGTCGCTGGCCGGTCGCACCACCAAGCAGATCCTCGCGGCCGGGGTGGGCTACGTGCCCGAGGACCGCAGCGTCGACGGCCTGATCAAGGACTTCACCGTCGCCGAGAACCTGGTGCTCGACCTGTACGACCGGCCGCCGTTCGGGACCCGGTACACGCGGGATCTGGCGGCGGTGGACAGATCCGCCCGCGAGCGCATCGAGCAGTTTGACATCCGAACCCCGTCGCACGACGCCCCGGCGGCCACGCTCTCCGGCGGCAACCAGCAGAAGGTGATCGTGGCCCGTGAGTTCTCCCGGCCGCTCAAGCTCTTCGTGGCCGCCCAGCCGACGCGCGGTGTCGACGTGGGCTCGATCGAGTTCATCCACCGGCAGATCATTCATGAACGCGACATCGGAACGGCGGTGCTGTTGGTGACGAGCGAGCTGGACGAGGTGGTCGCGCTGGCCGACCGGATCGCGGTGATGTACCGCGGCCGGATCCTGGCCATCGTGCCGCCGGAGACGCCGCGCGACGAGCTGGGTCTGCTCATGGCCGGAGTGACCAGCGGAGTCGCGGCATGACCGCCGACGCCTCTCCGCCGACCCGCGAGCCGGTAGGGAAGGATGCACCGGTGACCGGCGGCGCCGCCGAGGCGCCCGGCACGACCGGACCGTCCGCGCCCACCGGGCCGGAGCCGTTCGCCACCCGGTTCCTGCGCGGGCTGTGGCGCAGCAACACGGTCACGGTGACCGCGCTGGCCATCGTGCTCGCCATGATCGTCGGTGCGCTTCTGATCATCGTCTCTGACGCCAAGATTCGCGCGATGTACGGCTACTTCTTCGCGCGGCCGACCGACGCGCTCTCGGCGAGCTGGCACAAGGTCAGCGACGCGTACGCCAACCTCTTCAAGGGGTCGATCATCAACCCGGACACGGTGGCCCTGACCCTGCGCGGCGAGTCCGGGGGCGGCTGGGACCGCGTGTTCTTCCCGATCTCGGAGACGCTGACGTACGCGGCGCCCCTGGCCTTCACCGGCCTGGCGTTCGCGCTCGCCTTCCGCGGCGGCCTGTTCAACATCGGTGTCCAGGGCCAGGCGATCATGGGGGCGATCGGGGCCGGGCTCGCCGGTTTCCTGCTCCCGCTGCCGGTCGGGGTGCACCTGGTGGTGGCGCTGCTCGCCGGGGCCCTCGGTGGTGCGCTGTGGGGCTTCATCCCGGGCTTCCTCAAGGCCCGGACCGGGGCCCACGAGGTCATCACCACGATCATGCTCAACTACGTGGCGCTGTACTTCCTGGGCTGGCTCATCATCCAGAACGGCATCCGGATGACCGGCCGCACCGACGCCATCAGTGAGCCGGTCGACCGCTCGGCCGCCCTGCCCCGTCTGCTCGAGCCGCTCGGCCCGAGCCTGCGGGTGAACCTCGGCATCGTGGTCGCCATCCTCGCCACCTGGGCCGTGGCCTGGCTGCTGCGCCGCTCGACGTTCGGCTTCGAGCTGCGCGCGGTCGGGCTGAACCCCGACGCCTCCCGCACCGCGGGCATCAGCGTCGCCGTCACCACCACGCTGGTCATGACCGTGGCCGGGGCGCTCGCCGGGCTGGGCGGCTCGGCCATCGTGCTCGGCACCGCGTTCAGCCTGACCGGGGCCGTCGTCGGCAGCGTCGGTTTCGACGGCCTGCTGGTCGGGCTGCTCGGCCGGGCCAAGCCGTGGGGAGTGCTGCTGGCCGCCCTGTTCTTCGGCGCGCTGCAGGCCGGCGGCAACCGGATGCAGTCGGTCTCCAACATCTCGCTGGAGCTGGTCAACGTGATCCAGGCGGTCATCGTGGTCTTCGTCGCCGCGCCCGCCCTGGTGAGCGCGGTCTTCCGCCTGCGCGCGGCGACCGCCGCCGACCTGCAGACCGGCATGGCGAAGGGCTGGTGACATGACCTCGACGACGGTAAATGACTTGGCGGTCGCCGAGCCGGTGCGGTTCTGGACCCGGCAGCGTCGCGTCGGGCTGGGCTTCGCGATCGCGGGCGTGCTCGCGGCGGCGATCTTCGGGGCGCTCGCGACCGAGCGGCAGGCCCGGGTCACGCTGGCGGAGACCGTGGCCGGGGCGTCGGTCGGCATCTCGGGTACGGTCGGCGGCGTCCTGTTCGGACTGATCGCCGCAGCCGCTGGCGTGGCCGTCTTCGTGGGTGTCCCGCGCCGCTGGTTCGGCGTGCTCGTCGGCGTGGGCATCGTGGCCGTGGTGCTGGCGTTCCTGTGCTGGCAGATCTCGCAGGCGCCCGAGGGTCGCAACATCATGCCGCTGGGCGACGTGGCGCGGACGACGCTGCTGCTCGCCCTGCCGTTGATCCTCGGATCGCTGGCCGGCGTGCTCTGCGAGCGGTCGGGCGTCATCAACGTGGCGATCGAGGGCCAGTTCCTCATGGGCGCTTTCGGCGCGGCTCTGGGCGCCACCGTGGCCGGCACGGTCTGGGTGGGCCTGATCGCGGCGGCCATCGGCGGCCTGGTCATCGCCGCGATGCTCGCCGTGCTCGCGATCCGCTACCTGGTCGACCAGGTCGTGCTCGGCATCGTGCTCAACGTGTTCGCGCTCGGGCTCACCGGCTTCCTCTACAAGCAGATCATGGCCCGGGACCAGACCTCCTACAACCAGCCGTCGCGGGTGCCGACGTGGGACATTCCCGTCCTGTCCGACATCCCCCTGCTCGGCCCGGTGCTGTTCCAGGCCAACATCTTCACGTACGGGGCGCTGGCCCTGGTCGTGATAATCCACTTCGGACTGACCCGCACCCGGTGGGGCCTGCGGACGCGGGCCGTCGGCGAGCACCCGACCGCGGCCGACACCGTCGGCGTGAAGGTACTCGCGCTGCGCTACCGCAACGTGCTGCTCGGTGGTCTGGTGGCGGGCTTCGGCGGCGCCTACTTCACCCTGTGGTCGACCACGAACTTCAACCTCGGCATGACCAACGGCGCCGGGTTCATCGCACTGGCCGCGATGATCTTCGGGCGCTGGACCCCGATCGGGGCCCTGCTGGCGTCGCTGTTCTTCGGCTTCAGCAGCGCGCTCGCGTTCTTCCTCGGCGCGATCGCGAGCCCGATCCCCAGCCAGTTCCTGAACATGCTGCCCTACGTCGCCACGATCATCGCGGTGGCCGGGCTGGTCGGACGGGTGCGGGCGCCGGCGGCCGACGGACGACCGTACGTGAAGGGGCAGTAAGTTTGTCCTCTGTGGACTCATCCGCGCCCGTGGGCTCGTCGGCGTCGGTGGACTGGCCGGCGTTGCGGGCCGCGGCGACCGACGCGATGACGCGCGCCTACGCGCCGTACTCGAACTTCCCGGTCGGCGTGGCCGGGCTGGTCGACGACGGCCGGGTCGTGGTGGGCTGTAACGTGGAGAACGCCTCCTACGGCGTGACGCTCTGCGCCGAGTGCGGGTTGGTCAGCTCGCTGATCGCCACGGGCGGCGGACGCCTCGTGGCGGTGGCTTGTGTGGATCGCTCCGGGGCGCCGCTGATGCCGTGCGGCCGCTGCCGCCAGCTGTTGTGGGAGCACGGCGGCCCGGAGTGCCTGATCGACCACCCGGACGGTCCGCTGCCCCTGTCGGCGCTGCTGCCGCACGCCTTCGGCCCGGCCGACCTGCACGAGCCGCTGCACCCACCCGCCCTGCCGCCCCGGCTGCGCCAGTTCCACGGTCAGGGCACGGTGTTCGTGCATCCCGACGTCGACCGCGGACGGCCGGTGTGGACGGCGTACTGGGAACGCTCCGCCGGGCCGCAGGACGGCCGCGGCATCCTCGAGGAGGGTCCGATGTGGACTGACGTGGCCGACGGCGTGGCCTGGGGTCGGGCCCGCACGCCCCGCGTGGTCGTGGTGGACGCCAACGGCGAGCTGGCCTGGGCCGGCACCGGTCCGGCCCCGGCCGAGATCGGTCGGGTCTGGTCGGGGGAGGGCGTATGACGGCGGGTGGCCGGTCGACCCGGACCGCACGGCCGGCCCAGACCGTACGGTCAGTACGGCCGGCCAGCGCGACGGCGCGGCGGCGGCCGCGCACCGAGCCCTTCGCCGCGGTCGACGTCATCGCCACCAAGCGGGACGGCGGCCGGCTGACCGACGAGCAGATCGACTGGGTCATCGACGCCTACACCCGGGGCGTGGTGGCCGACGAGCAGATGTCGGCCCTGGCCATGGCCATCCTGCTGCGGGGCATGACCGACGCCGAGGTGGCCCGCTGGACGGCCGCCATGGTGGCCTCCGGCGAGCGGCTGGATCTGTCCGCTGTGGACCGACCGACGGTGGACAAGCACTCGACGGGGGGCGTGGGCGACAAGATCACCCTGCCGCTGACCCCGTTGGTGGCGGCCTGCGGGGCGGCCGTGCCCCAGCTGTCGGGGCGGGGCCTGGGCCACACCGGCGGCACGCTGGACAAGCTGGAGTCGATTCCCGGCTTCCGGGTGGCCCTGACCAACCGGCAGTTCGTGCGGCAGCTGCGCACGGTCGGGGCGGCGATCTGCGCGGCCGGTGAGGGCCTGGCCCCGGCCGACCGCAAGCTCTACGCCCTGCGCGACGTCACGGCGACCGTCGAGTCGATTCCGCTCATCGCCAGCTCCATCATGAGCAAGAAGATCGCCGAGGGTACGAGCGCGCTGGTGCTCGACGTCAAGGTGGGCACGGGCGCGTTCATGAAGTCCCTCGACGACGCCCGGGAGCTGGCCCGCACGATGGTGGACATCGGCACCGCGCAGGGCGTGCGGACGGTGGCCCTGCTCACCGACATGTCCACCCCGCTCGGCTACGCCATCGGCAACGCGGTCGAGGTCGCCGAGTCGGTCGAGGTGCTCGCCGGCGGGGGACCAGCCGACGTCGTCGAGCTCGTGCTCACCCTGGCCCGCGAGATGCTGGGCTGCGTCGGACTGTCCGATGTGGACCCGGCCGATGTGCTGGCCTCGGGGAAGGCCATGGACACCTGGCGAGCCATGGTGCGGGCCCAGGGCGGCGACCCCGACGCGCCGCTGCCGGAGGCCCGGGAGCGCGAGCTGGTGCGGGCGACGAAGGCCGGGTACGTGACGGCGGTCGACGCCTACGCGATGGGGGTGGCGGCCTGGCGGCTCGGCGCGGGCCGGGCGCGCAAGGAGGATCCGGTCAGCCCGGCCGCGGGCGTGGTGCTGCACCGCCGCCCCGGCGACCGGGTTCGGCCGGGCGACGTGCTCTACGAGCTGCGGGCCGACGACGCGTCCCGCATCCCCGCCGCGGCGGAGGTCGCCGCGACGGCGGTGACGATCGGGCGCTCCGCCCCGCCGCCCGCCCCGCTGGTGCTGGACCGCGTGGCCGCGCGGGACGGCGGCGGTGGGCGGCGCCGGCGGGCCGGTTCGGGCTAGAGTGCGCGGGCAGCCGGTAAAGTTCGCAGGCAGCCGATGAGGTGCCCGGGCCGCCGACAAGCTCCCCGGGCCGCCTAAGGTTGCGCAGGCAACGCCTGTGTCGTGTCCTGTGAGGACGGGCCGCGACGACCGCCAGTGGGGGTGCCATCCGTGACCGTTCCCGCACCTGACCCGCATCGGGTTCGCGCCGCCAGCATCGAGACGCTTCGCCAGCTCGATCTGCCCTCGCCGCCCCCGCAGTTCCGGCTGCTCTGGCAGCCGGGCGACCGCGTGGAGCTGCGGCCCCCGAGCGAGATCGAGGGCCGCGCGGCGATCCTCAACGTGGTGTACGCGCGCTGCTACGGCATGCCGAGCCAGGCGGCGATGAGCTGGCTGCTCGACGCGCACCTGCTGGACCACCTCACCAAGCCCGAGTGGAGCTTCCTCGCCTCCGAGGACACCCCGGACGTGGCGCAGCACCCGTCGTTCACGCTGCACCTGGAGGCGATCTACGCACTGGCCTGGTTGTTGGGCCTGGTGCCCGAGATCGACCCACGGGAGCCGGCGCCGAGCGAGCTGATCGAGAAGCTGCCGCACCTGCCGTCCAAGGAGTCGTTCTCGGACTGGCGCACCCGGGCCAACCCCACGCTCGCCCCCGCGTCGGAGGCAGCGGCCGCGCTGGACCTGATCTACTGCCTGGACTGGGCCTACCTGGAGGCGGAGCGGCGCCGGATCCGGCTGCCCGGGCTCGTGCACTCCAAGCTCATCGCCCAGCGGAGGTGGGCCCTGGCCTGGTCGGTGATCTTCCGCGGCCCGTACCAGGACCCCCCGCGCGGCTGGGAAGAGATCGATCTCGACCTGTAGCCGCGGGCACTGTGACGTGTGGCCGTGAGCACTGTTGATCTAGGGCCAAGGGTGGTGAATTGATCTCCAATCACCACTCTATGCCCTAGATCAACGAGTTGGCGGCCGGGTGGGGACGCCAGGTGGTCACGTCGACGGAGATCGTCACGGTCACCGGCTCGGCCAGCGCTGCGAGCCGGTCGGCGAGCTCGGCCTCGGTCGTGTGCCAGGCGCTGGGCCCCATCGCGACGAACCGGGCGACCTCGGGCCGGGTCAGGCGCAGGGCGTACGACACCTCGCGCTGGCGTAAAGGGGTGAACCACCGGCCGAGGCTGCCCTGCACGCGGTCGCGCTTGTCCGGGTCCACCGTGAGCAGCCCCAGCGGTTCGATCAGCTCGGCCAGGTGTCGCCGGGTCGGGGTCACCACGACCAGCGTGCCGTCGGGCCGCAGGATGCGGTGGAACTCCGCCCCGTTGCGGGGAGCGAAGACGTCGAGGATGACGTCGGCGCAGGCGTCGGCCAGCGGCAGGCGTCGCCACAC
>Ga0065720_1020776_pt1 | contig 12800 bp, 14 predicted proteins | sample Thericmetagenome_FD_59107 | JGI IMG/M metagenome (GOLD analysis project Ga0065720, IMG submission 59107) | Thermophilic microbial communities from the Joint Bioenergy Institute, California, USA of rice/straw/compost enrichment - eDNA_2 v2... | ecosystem: Engineered > Solid waste > Grass >... | reverse complement strand
CCGCCTTCGGGGTGATTGTCACGTCGGTTGCCATGGGTTCTTTCCGTCTCCTCCTGCTGCGACGCAACCCGACTCTGTCATATCTTTGATCAAAGAGCAACGGCGAGGCGATGGTCGAGACGGCTCTTCCGACCGGCCGTCCAACCGCCCCGTCCGCCGGTCCGACCACCGGTCGGTGGTCGGATGCGCGCGGCTCAGCCCGAGGCCACCGCCGCGCGTCCGGCCGCCTCGACGACGAGGCGCGCCTGGTGGTCGACGACCGCCGGCAGGACCCGCTGGCCCGCCGCGAGCATCGTCCCCGTGAAGCGGCAGGCGAGGTCCCAGCGCGCCAGCGTCCCCGCCCCCTGCTCGCGCAGCGAGAGCGCGACGTCCATCCCGAGCCAGTGCTCGTCGGAGCGGCCCTCGACGTGGTAGCGCAGCAGGTCGGGCTCGAGCGCGACGCGCCGCCAGTGCGTGCGGAACGGGATCTCCCCCAGCGCGATCGCCGGGCGGATCGTCACGCTGAACGCGTCCCCGCCGGGCTCGCCGTCCCAGCTCAGGTCGTCGACGTGCGGCAGCAGCCCGGCCAGCCGCTCGGGATCGGCGAGCACGTCGCGGACCGCGGCCAGCGGCGCGGCGAGCTCGAGCGAGCCGGAGACGTTCATCGCGAGCGCACCTCCACGCCGCGCTCGGACGGCGGCTCGTGCAGCAGCCGCCAGACGCGCTCCATCGGGTTGTGCGAGTCGGTGACCACCGCGCCGGTGCCCCGCAGGGCGTCCTGGATCGCGGAGCAGACGGCGTGCAGCGGGCCGCCGCCGCCCTCGCCCATGCCCTTCGACCCCGTCGGGGTGAACGGCGAGGGGCAGGGGATGTTGTCGGTCTTGAACATCGGCGTGTCGGGCGGCGATATGACGTGGTAGTCCCAGAACGTCCCGTTCAGGAGCTGGCCGTCGGCGTCGTACTCGAGCGTCTCCTGCAGGACCGCGGCGACGCCGTGGGCGGCCGCGCCGTGGACCTGCCCCTCGACGATCTGGGGGTTGATGACGGTGCCGCACTCGTCGACGGCGGCGTAGTCGAGGATGCGGGTCCGGCCCGTCTCCTCCTCGATCTCGACGACGCACGCGTGGATCTGGCTCGCGTACGTCAGCGTCAGGCTGCCGCTCTTGGAGCGCCAGTCCGGCACCCGGAACGGCGCCCGGTAGACGAAGCGGCGGTTGAGCGTGACCGCGTCGGCGATCTCGGGCGGCAGCGACCCCTGGTTCGCGTAGACGAGGTTGGCGATCTCGGCGAACGTCAGCGCCCGGTCCTCGTCGCCCTCGACGGAGACCGTGCCGCCGTAGAGGAGCAGCTCCTCCTTGGGCGCCTCGAGCACACACGAGGCGACCTCGAGGATGTCGTCGCGCACGGCCCGGGCGGCGCCGAGCGCGGCGCCGATGCCGGTCACGGCGAACTGGCTGGCGTACGTGCCCGAGAACGCCGTGTACGAGTTGCGGGCCGAGTCGTGGCCCGGGCGCACGAGCACCTCGTCGGGCGTGATGCCGAGGACGTCGGCCACGACCTGCGCGGTCGTCGTCTCGTGTCCCTGCCCCTGCGGGACCGTGCCGAGCGCGACGCTCACCTCGCCGTGGAGGTCGAGCTTGCAGATCGCCGCCTCGCCGTTGCCCGAGTAGGGCAGGTTCTTGTTGATGATCCGGGCCTGGCCGAAGTTCGACGTCCCCGAGTCGAGCGTGGAGCCGATCCCGATGCCGATGCGCCGGCCCGTCCCCTCGGCGGCCTTCTGCCGCTCGCGCCACGCGTCGACGTCGATGAGCTCCAGGGCCCGGTCGAGCATCGCGTGGTAGTCGCCCGAGTCGTAGACGCAGCCGTTCGGCGTCTCGTACGGGAAGTCCTCGCGGCGGATGTAGTTGCGCTTGCGCAGCTCGACGGGGTCGAACCCGAGCTCGTGGGCGACGAGGTCGACGATCCGCTCGATCATCCACAGGTGCTGCAGGCGCGAGTAGCCGCGGTTGGGCCCGACCGGCGTCTTGTTCGTGACCACCGTGCGGTAGTCGACGCGCATGTGCTTGAACCGGTAGCAGCCCGGCAGCACCTGGGAGAAGATGACGCCGCCGAGCGGCTCGTAGCGCATGAACGCGCCGACGTCGTCGTAGGCGTTGGCCTTGAAGCCGAGGATCTCGCCGTCGGCGGTGACCGGCACCTCGATGTCGGTGAACGTGCGCTCGTTGCCGTGCGCCGATCCGATCAGGTGCTCGGAGCGGTACTCGGTCCACTTCGCGGGCCGGTTCGCCTTGCGCGACAGGAGCGCCAGCGCCGTCAGGTACGTGTAGCTCGTGAGCTTGATCCCGAAGGCGCCGCCGATGTCCTGCGCCCGGAACACGAGCTGATCGGTCCGCACGCCGAGCGCCGGCGCCATGAACATCGCCGCGAACTGCGGCATCTGCTGGTTGGACTCGATGATGATCTGCCCGGTGCCGGGATCCCAGTTGACGATCGCCGCGTTGCACTCGAGCGGCGTCGACGAGAAGCGGTGGAAGTGCAGGTGCGGGATGCGCACGACGTGGTCGGCGTGCTCCAGCGCCCAGTCGACGTCGCCGAAGTCGTAGACGCCGTGCCACCCGACGTTCGACCCGATCTCGGTGTGGATGACCGGGGCGTCGGGCTCGCACGCCTCGAGCGTGTCGACGACGGCCGGCAGCGGCTCGTACTCGACCTCGACGAGCGCGGCCGCGTCGCGGGCCAGCTCGCGCGTCTCGGCCAGGACCGCGGCCACCGGCTCGCCGGCGTAGCGGACCTTGTCGACGGCGAGGCAGTAGTCCTTCGCGCGCCCGCCCGGCTCCGGCGCGATCTGGAGGTAGCGGTCGGTGAGCCGGCGGACCTCCTCGCCGGTGAGCGTCGCGTAGACGCCGGGCACCCGCAGCGCGGCCGAGACGTCGACGTCGACGATCCGCGCGTGCGCGTGGGGCGAGCGCACGAAGTGGACGTGCCCCATCCGGTGCATCCACAGGTCGTCGGTGAACGCGCCCTGGCCCTTGACGAGCCGGCCGTCCTCCTTGCGCGGGACCGACTGCCCGACGCTGCGCTCCAGCGTCGCCGGGCGCTCCCAGGTCTCGAGCTGCGCGGGGCTCACGCCTCCGGCCCTCCGCCGACCTCGTGGACGGCCCGGACGATGTTCACGTAGCCGGTGCAGCGGCAGATGTTGCCCTTCAGGCCGCGGCGGACCTCGTCGACCGTCGGCTCGGGCCTCTCCTCCAGCAGCGCCTTCGCGGACATGAGCATCCCGGGGGTGCAGTAGCCGCACTGCAGCGCGTGGTGGCGCGTGAACGCCGCCTGCAGCGGGTCAGGCGGGCCGAGCGGGTCCGACAGGCCCTCGACGGTCTCGATCTCGCGGCCGTCGGCCTGGACGGCGAGCTGCATGCAGCTCTTGACCGCCTTGCCGTCGACGATGACCGTGCAGGCCCCGCAGTTGCCGGAGTCGCAGCCGATGTGCGTGCCGCGCAGGCCGAGCGTGTCGCGCAGGAAGTGCACGAGCAGCTGGCGGGCCTGGACGGCCTGTTCGTAGGTCGTTCCGTTGACGGTGACGGTGATCGCGTGGGTGGTTGCCGGGGTCACGCTCATCAGCGGCTCCCTCTCGTCGCGGCCAGCACCGCCCGCCGAGCCATGACCCGGGCCATCGCGGTCCGGTACTCGGCGGTGGCATGGACGTCGGTGGGCGGTTCGAAGTCCTCGCCGGCCAGCTCGGCGGCGGCGGCGATCGCCTCCTCGGTCGGCTCGCGACCGACGAGGGCGGCCTCCATCGCGGGCTGGCGCACGGGCACGGACCCGCAGCCGAGCACGACCCGGGCGGAGCGGATCGTGCCGTTGGCGCGCACGAGCGCGGCGGCGCGGGCGAGCGCCCAGGAGTCGGTCCCGACCTGCAGGGACTCGTAGCCGACGCCCTCGTCGTCGGCCAGCGGCGGCAGCAGCACGGCCTCGAGGAGCTCCCCGGGGCCCAGCGCCGTCACGTAGGGCGCGAGGAAGAACCCCTCCGCGGGGGTCTCGCGCACGCCCTCCGGCCCGCGCACGCGCAGGACGGCGTCGAGGGCGACGAACAGCGGCGGGTAGTTCGAGGTCGGGTCGGCCAGGCAGACGTTGCCGCCGACGGTGCCGCGGGCCCGGACCTGGCGGTCGACGATCCGCGAGGTCATCTCGGCCAGCACCGGCTGGCGCTCGCGGACGAGCGGGTCGGCGGCCAGCTCGTCGTAGATGACCGCGGCGCCGATCTCGAGGCGGCCCTGCTCGTCGACGCGGATGCCCCGCAGCGCCTCGACGCGCGAGACGTCGACGAGCACCTCGGGCTTGACGAGCCGCAGCTTCAGCGCGTTGAGGAGCGTCTGCCCGCCGGCCAGGACCCGGGCGTTGCGGTGCGCGGCCAGCAGCGCGACGGCCTCCTCGAGCGTCTCGGGGCGGGCGTACTCGAACTCCGGCAGCAGCATCGCTACGCGCTCTGGTCCGCCGGATCGGCGATCGTCGCCTCGACGACCTTCCCCGGCACGGCGATCGCGGTCGAGCCGCGCGCAACGAGCGTGACCCGGTCGCCGACCTTCGTCCCCTCCGGCACGCGGCACACGATGCGCGGCCCGAGGTCGGTGACGACGGCCGCCAGGTGGGTCTCGGCCTGGTCGAGCCAGTTGCCCCACGGCAGCTGCCGGCGCTTGAACACCGGCCGGCGGACGGTCAGCTCCTCGACGACGCCGGTCTCCGCCAGGCGCCGGCCCCACTCGGTGCCGCCGCACTCCGGGCAGAGGATCCGCGGCGGGTAGGCGAGGTGCCCGCAGGCCTTGCAGGCCGAGATGGCGAACGGCGCGCTCATGCCGCCACCCGCTCCAGGACCGCGGCGCCGTGGCAGGCGCCGTGCGTGTAGACCACCATCCCGTAGCCGGTCGCGATCGCCAGCTCGCAGCCCTCGACCTGCCGATCGCCGGCCCGGCCGCGCAGCTGCCGGACGGCCTCGACGAGGCCGTGCATGCCGCCGGACGCGCCGGCCTGGCCGGCGGAGAGCTGGCCGCCGGAGGTGTTGACCGGCCAGCGGTCCTCGAGGATCGTCCGGTGCAGGTAGCGCTTGACGTCGCCGTCGGGGATGAGGCCCAGGTCGGCGAGCTGGACGATGACCATGACCGGGTAGTCGTCGTAGATGAAGGCCGCGTCGAGGTCCTCGGGGCGCGCGCCGGCGGCGGCCCAGAGGTCGTCGCGGAACTCGGCGAAGCCGGAGCTCAGCCCGTCGCCCTCCTGCTGGTCGTGGTTGTGCAGCTGGCGCAGGGCGCGCACGCCGACGGCGGGGGCGCCGAGCCGGGCGGCGCGGTCGGGCGTCGTGAGGACGATCGCGTCGCCGCCGGAGACGATCGGCACGCAGTCGTAGCGCGTCAGCGGCGGGGCGATCGGCACCGACTCGAGGTACTCCTGCAGGCTCATCGGCGCCCGGTAGACGGCGCCGGGGTTCAGGCCCGCCCATGCCCGCTGGGCGATCGGGATGCAGCCGAAGTCCTCGCGCGTGAGGTCGTGGCGCGCGGCGTACCGCTGGGTCAGGAAGGCGAAGAGCGCGTTGGGGCCGTTGAGCGGCAGCGGCGCGAGGAAGTCGCGGGCGACCCGGTTGTAGCGGTCGGTCATCAGATGGAACTCGCGCTTCTCCATCCGATCGCCGGCGCAGAGGACGATCGTCTCCGCGTCGCCGGCCTCGATGGCCCGGATCGCGTGCTGGAGCATGTTGATCCCGCTCGCCCCGCCGTTGGTGTCCTCCATGATCCAACGGACGGTCATCCCGAGCTTCCAGGCGATGTCGATCGCGTGGTCGGGAGCGAGGGAGAAGGAGGCGACGCCGAGCCCGTCCACCTCGTCGCGGTGGATTCCGGCGTCCGCCAGCGCGTCGACGACGGCTTCGGCGATGAACGTCTCGGTACGACGCTCGACGGCCGGATGGCGCTCGTAGCGTGCCTGACCGGCGCCGACGATCACGGGCGCCGGGCGCGTCGTCCCCGACGCGGCGTTCGGCTGTCGTGGAGCAGGCACGGACAGGACCCTACGAGATCTATGATCAAATGTCAAACCACGCCTAGGGCGTGGGAAGAAGCCGTGCGAGCTCCGGCACCGAGTCGTCGCCGTCGTTGCGGCGCAGGCTCTCGGCGACGATGTCGATCGTCGTCCGCAGGTGCATCGTCAGCAGCCGGGCGGCGGCGTCCGCGTCGTGCGCGATGAGCGCCTCGAGCATCTGCTCGTGCTCGGCGGCGCGCGCCTTCACGTGCTCGGGATGGCGCATCGACTCGACGCGGTAGCGCTCGCTGTTGCGCCAGGCCGGGCCGATCGAGCGCACGAGCCACTCCGAGCCGCAGGCCCGGTACATGGCGAAGTGGAAGCGCTCGTGCGCGTGCCGGGACGCCACGCGGTCGCCGCGGCCCCCGGCCTCCAGGTACTCGTCGAGCGCCTGGCGCGCCTCGCGCGCGTGCTCGGCGGTGAAGCGCGTCGCCGCGGTCCGCATCGCCAGGCACTCGAGGTTGATCCGCGTGAAGTACGTGTCGTAGAGGTCCTCGATCGTCAGCGCCCGCACCCAGGCGCCCTTGTGGGCCACGATCTCGACCAGGCCGAGGCCCTCCAGGCGCCGCAGGGCCTCGCGGACCGGCATGATGCTCATGCCGAGCTGCGAGGCCAGCTCCTGGAGGCGGAGGGGCGCCCCCGGCGGGATCGCCCCGTCCATGATCGCGTCGAAGAGCGCCGCCTCGGCCTGGTCGCCCGCCGTCTGGCGGCTGGGGCGGACGATGCGCTGTTCGGTCTGACTCACGTGAGCACCGTAGCCGCGACGCGGTTGCGCAGCTCGCCGAGCCCCGAGACCCGCGTGACGAGCTCGTCGCCGTCCTTCAGGAAGACCGCCGGCTCGCGGGCGTTGCCGATCCCGCTCGGCGTCCCGGTGAGCAGGACGTCGCCGGCCCGCAGCGTCATCCCCCAGCTCAGCTCGGCGATGAGCCGCTCGAACCCGAAGGCCATCTGCGCCGTCGAGGCGTCCTGCATCCGCTCGCCGTTCAGGTCGCACGTGATGCGCAGGTCGTACGGGTCCTCGACCTCGTCGACCGTCGTGATCCACGGCCCGAGCGGCATCGTCCGGTCGATGCTCTTGCCCTTCAGCCACTGCCCGCCGTGGGCGCGCTGCAGATCCCGCTGGGAGACGTCGTTGGCGACGCAGAAGCCGAAGACGTGCTCCCAGGCGCGCTCCTCGGGGATGGAGCGGCCATCCTGTCCAATCACGATCACCACTTCCGCTTCATAATCCCATTTCGCCGAGACGTCGGGATCGAACGCGATCGGGGCGTGGGGGCCGATGACCGTGTCGGGCCCCTTCGTGAAGAACGTCGGATGGTCGGGAGCGCGCTCGGGGTCCTGCCCCTCGCGCTTGCCGCGCGACTCCTCGAAGTGGTCGTGGTAGTTCCACCCGGTGCAGAGGACGTCGCGGTTGAACCGCGTCAGCGGCGGGCCCAGCTCGGCCCGGGCCGTCGGCACGCGGCGCGCGCCGGCCACCGCCGCCGCGGCCGCGTCGAGCGCGGCGCGCCCGCCGCGCACGAGGTCGTCCACCGTGCCGACCTCCGCCGGCAGGAGCGCGAGCTCGGCGCCGTCGCCGAGGACGGCCGCCGTGTGCCACGCGCCGTCGACGCGCGCGCGGGCGAGCCTCATGCGTCGTCCACCACCGCGATGGCGTTGATCTCGATGAGGTAGTCCTTGTTGACGAACTTCGAGACCTCGACCATCGTCGACGCGGGCGGGACGCCGGTGAAGTACTGGCGCCGGACCTCGTGGATGGCGTCGAAGTCCTCCATGTTGCGGACGTAGACGTCGACGCGCACGATGTCGTCGAGCGTGCCGCCCGCCGCCTCGACGGCGGCCTTCAGGTTCTGGCAGACCTGATGGGTCTGGGCGCGCACGTCCCCGACCCCGGTCACCCCGCCCTCGCGGTTGCGGGCGGTCATGCCGGAGATGAAGACGAGCCGGCCGCGCGCCGGCGCCATCGTGGCCTGGGCGAAGTGGCCGTTGGGCTCGGCGAGCTCGGGCGAGACGATCTCCTGCTTGGGCATCAGCGGGCGTCCTCCTCGCTGGTGTACCAGTCGGGTTGGGTCGGGTAGTGCGGGCCGTCGTAGACCTCCAGGAGCACCGAGTCCTCCTCGGCGCGGGTCGGCCCGTGGAGGCTGCCCTTCGGGTTCCAGTAGAAGGACCCCGGGGTCAGCGTGATGCCCGTCGGCAGGTACGTGTACCGGCCGCTCAGGCAGAACATGAACTGGTTGGAGGCGTGGGCGTGGCGCGACGGGACGCCGGACCCGGCCTTGAAGCGCACGAGCGCGATCGACGCCCCGGTCTCGTCGTCGCGCCAGAGCATCTTCTGCGAGAGGCCGGCGAGCGTCTTGTCGATCCACTCGAGGTCGTCGACGTGCAGCAGCACCTCGCGGTAGCGGTCCAGGAGCCCGGGCTCGGCCGCGGGGACGCGGGCCCGCTCGGGCGCCTCCCCGGAGTAGGCGCCCGGCTCGGACAGGTTCTCCGGGTTCTCGGGCTCGGTCACCTGACCTCCTCGTCCATCGGCAGGTCGAGGCACTTCAGCTCGATCAGCCGGCTGCGGTACCGCGTCGTCCCCTCGTTCGTGAGCATGTGGGGGGCTCCGATGTTGCGGAAGACGACCCGGCCGACCGTCTCGTGCATGTGCCGCGGCGGGCGGCCGTCGAGGAAGTCCATCCGGTTGTGGGCCTCCTCGATCGCGATGACGAGATAGGGGTGGTGGTGGCGGTGCCACGGCTGGACCTCGCCCGGCTCGAGCAGGACCTCCCACACGCGCACGTGGTCGTTCTCGTAGACGATCGACGTGCCGACGTCGCCGAGCACGACCTCCTCGCCCTCGGGGCCGGTGACGACCTCACCGCTTTCCATGAGCTGACTCTCCTCTGTGGGTTCGCGTGATCAGGTCGTAGAGCTCGCCCGCGCGGTCGCGTCCGTCGTGGGGGTCGAACGCGGTGATCGCCGCGATGTGGGCGTCCGGGCGCACGAGAACGAGCGTGTCGTCGCCGACGCCGAGGCGCCTGCGCAGCCGCTCGCCGGGATCGAACAGCGCGCGGTCGCGCAGGCCGCTGTCGTGCGGGGCGTCCCAGCGGCTGACGACGAAGCGCCGCAGCCCGGGCTGCTGGTCGGCCGCCAGCGCCGGCCGGCGGCGGGCGTCGGTGAAGTGCAGGGCGACGACGTGGTCGGCGACGAGGTCGTGGAGGTGGACGGCCCCGCCGTCCGGGCCGAAGACCGGGAGGTCGGGCGCCCGGTCGCCGGTGCGCACGGGCACCGGCGCGTCGCCGGTCTTGACCATCGACCAGTCGCCGGTCCCGTCGACGTCGAGGCTGACCCCGAGCAGCGCCCGGGTGAAGGCGTTGCCCCAGTTGCCGTCGGTCATCGCCTCGACCGGGCCCGAGCGCCGGCCCATGTACGCGCGGGCCGCCTCGGCCATCTCGCCCGAGCCCTTGATCGCGACCGGCGCCTGCTCGGTCTCGTAGGCCTCCAGCAGCGACGGGTCGGCCCATCCGCGCAGGACCCAGGCCAGCCGCCAGGGCAGGTTCGACGCGTCGAGCACGCCGGTGTTCAGGCCGAGCGCCCACATCGGCGTGATGAGGTGGGCGGCGTCGCCCATGAGGAAGATCCGGCCGTCGCGCCAGCGGTCGGCGACGCGGTGGTGGACCGTGTAGACGTTCGTCCCGGCGACCTCGAGGCGGTCGACGTCGCCGATGAAGCGGTGCGCCTTGGCCACCAGCTCGTCGCGGTCGGGCTCGGGGCGGCCGGGCGGGAGCGGGTAGAGGAACCGCCAGCAGTGGGGCTGGCGGACGAGGATCATCCACTCCTCGGGGTCGCCGAAGTAGGCCAGGTACGGGTAGTCGCGCGGGTTGTCGACGTCGAGGTCGACGAGCAGGTCGACGAGCATGTAGCGCTCCTCGAGGGTGCGGCCCGAGACCTTGATCCCGAGCTCCTGGCGCACCCCGGAGCGGCCGCCGTCGCAGGCGAGCAGGTAGGCGGCCTCGATCGTCCGGTCGCCGTCGGGCGTCGAGACCCGCAGCGCGATGCGGTCGTCGTGCTGCTCGAAGCCGGTGAGGCGGTGGCGGAGCCGCAGCGCCCCGGGGGCGACGCGCTCGAGCGCGTCGGCGAGGACCGGCTCCAGCTCGTGCTGGGGGATGTTGATGACGAACGGGAAGCGGGTGTCCTCGGTCAGCTCCGCCGTGTAGACGCTGCGGCGCGCGGTGTTCGTGGCCCGGTCGAGGTCGCCGATCTCGTCGATGCGCAGCGAGGCGGCGAGCACGTCGTCGAGCGCGCGGTAGCGGTGCAGCACCTCGAGCGTGCGCGTGAGGATCGTCCCGGCCTTCGTGTCGAGCGAGAGGCGGTCGTCCTCCTCGAGGACGACGACCGGGACGTCGTAGCGCGCGAGCCCGAGCGCGGTGATGAGCCCGACCGGGCCCGCGCCGACGATCACGACGGGGAGGTCGACGCGCGGCTCAGTCATGCGGGTACGCGCGGTCGCGGGTGAGCGTCGAGCCGGTCATGGTGGCAGCCTCCGACAGCAGGAACAGCAGCGGGCCGACGACGTCCTCGGGCGTCCCGATCCCGGTCGTCCGCTCCCAGTGCTCGCGCTCGCCGCCGGACGGGTTCGCGGCCCGGAACTGCGGCGTGTCGATGACACCGGGGAAGACGGTGTTGACGCGGATGCGGTGCTCGGCGACCTCGGCGGCCAGGGACTTGGCGTACGAGATCAGCGCCCCCTTGCTCGCCGCGTACGCGGAGGCCTGGGCGCGCCCCATGTGGGCGAGGCCGGAGGCGAAGACGAGGATGGCGCCGCGGCGCGCGGCGATCATCGACGGCAGCACCGCCTGGCAGCACCAGTGGACCCCGTCGAGGTTCACGGCGAGGGTCCGCCGCCACGTCTCCGGGTCCATGTCGGCGACGTCGACGCGCGGCTGGACGGCGGCGCCGGCCACGAGCGCGTCGATGCGCCCGTGGCGGTCGAGGACGCCGCGGACCGCCGCGGCCACGGCGTCGCGGTCGGCGACGTCGACGGCGTGCTGCTCGATGCGCGGCCGGCCGTCGAGGTCGGCGGCGGGCCGGACGTCGAAGACGACGGACGTGCCGCCGGCCTCGGCGTAGCCGCGGGCGAGGGCGGCGCCGATGCCGCTCCCGCCGCCGGTCACGACGAGCACCTCGCCGGCGGCGTCGAAGCTCGCCTTCACTGGCTGACCTCCTTCGGTGGGAGTTCCACGCCGAGCTCGGCCGCCGTCCGCTCCAGCGCCTCGAGGACGCTGCGGTCGACGGCCACGCCGGAGGCGGACGCCTCGCGATGGCGCTCGGCCTCGAGCTGGCCGGGCAGCAGGAGCCGCTCGACGCCGGGCGCGCGGCGGCCGCCGGTCACCTGGGCGAAGAGCTCCTCGGCCCGGCTCGCGAACGCGTCGGGCGCCAGCCCGAACCGGGCCGGGTCCAGCGCCAGGAAGCAGTGGGCGCAGTCGTTCGGCGTGGCGGTGTCGGCGTAGAGGCCCTGGACCGCGGCGCCGAACGCGCCGCCGGAGAGGACGCCGGTCAGCACGTCGATCATGAGCGCGAGGCCGTAGCCCTTGTGGCCGGCGGCGGGCAGCAGCATCCCGGCCACGGCGGCCTCGGGGTCGGTCGTCGGGCGCCCGTCGGCGTCGGTGGCCCAGGTGGGCGGGATCTCGCGCCCCTCCTGGGCGGCGAGCCGGATCTTGCCGAGCGCGGCCTCCGACAGCGCCATGTCGAGCACGACCGGCTCCCCGCCGGCGCGCGGGACGCCGATCGCCAGCGGGTTGTTGCCGACGACGGGCTGGGCGCCGCCGGGCGCGGGCATGAGCGGCCGCGTGTTCGCGGCGGCGATGCCGATGCACCCGTCGAGCGCGGCGGCCCGGGCGAACCGGGCGGCGGCGCCGAAGTGGAAGGCGCGGCGGACGACGACGGCCCCGGCGCCGAGCTCGTGGGCCTTGGCGACGGCCAGCGCCATCGCCTGGTCGCCGGTGAGGACGCCCATCGCGTGGCCGGCGTCGAGGACGGCGACGGCGCCGGCGTCGACGACGACCTCGGCGCGCTCCGCGGTGGTGACCGACCCGCGGCGCAGCCGGTCGACGTACATCGGCGTCAGCATCGCGCCGTGGGACGGGATGCCGCGCAGGTCGGCGTCGACGAGCGCCTCGGCGACCGTCGCGGCGGCGCGGTCGGAGAGGCCGGCGGCGGCGAAGACGCGCGTGAGGCCGGCCGTGAGCCAGCGGGGGGTGACGGAGGGCGTCGAGGACATGGGCCGAGGCGTGATCCGGGTGTGTCTCAGTCCGTGAACACCTTATCGTTTATCAAATCTCGGTACCGTTGCCGAACCGATCCCCATGCCCGGCATCGACTTCCACACCCACCTCGCCCCGCTCGTCGACGGGCCGCGCCGCGGCCCCGAGCGGCTCTACGACCCCGACGCGCTCGTCGCCGACCTCGACCGCCTCGACCTCGACGCGGCGGTCGTGTCGATCCCGCCCCCGTTCTTCCGCCAGGAGCTCGACGCCGCGGGCGCCGCGGCCTGGGCCCGGGAGGCGAACGAGGGCCTCCTGCGCGCGATCGGGGACCGCGACCGCCTCCTGGCGCTCGCCTACCTCCCGCTCGAGCACCCCGGCGTCGCCGCCGGCGAGTACGCGCGCGTCCGCGCCGACGAGCGCTTCGCCGGCGTCGTCGGCAGCGCCGGCGGCGGGTCGGCGTCGATGGCGGACCCGGCGCTCGAGCCGCTGTGGTCCGCGCTGTCGGCCGACCGG
>Ga0065720_1020775_pt1 | contig 12800 bp, 10 predicted proteins | sample Thericmetagenome_FD_59107 | JGI IMG/M metagenome (GOLD analysis project Ga0065720, IMG submission 59107) | Thermophilic microbial communities from the Joint Bioenergy Institute, California, USA of rice/straw/compost enrichment - eDNA_2 v2... | ecosystem: Engineered > Solid waste > Grass >... | reverse complement strand
GAAGCCCCGTAGCACAAGCCCGCCGACCCGTGTTCGCCGTCGGCCGGAATCAGTTTGATGTCGTGCTTGCCGTTCGCCTTCATGAGGTCGAGAAACTGCGCGACCTCGGTGGACGGGGAAATCGGGAAATAACCCATGATGTGGTAGTTGATTTGATGCGCCGCATAGGCGGCCATTTCGTTGCCGGATTCGTATACCATCCGCTGTTCGACTTTGCCTGCGCCGACTTCGCGTTTAATCTCAATCGCCATCGGTGTTCCACCTCTTTCTCCAGGGTGTTCTTACGCGTTGACCGCCAAATCCCAACGATGCGGAACGCGCTTTTCGTCCGCGTAGCCGTCCGTTTCCCGGATGGCGGTGAGCGCCTCCGTCGGGCAGGCCACTACGCATTTCAGACAGCCTTTGCAATATTGATAATCGATGCCTTGCAGAAACATTTGCGGCCGGCCCCGCTTGTCAAGCTGCTCTTCCCAGACGAAGCAGAAGTCCGGGCAAGCCGTGTCGCAAGCCGCGCAATGGATGCATTTGTCCGGATGGAAATCCGGCATCATGCCCGCGCGCGAGATGCTGAGATCCTTGAGGATGCTGTTGCCGGGATTGGTGATCGTGCCGCCGATCGGCTGGGTTTCGTAGCCGAGCACCGGAATGTCCCAGCGCCGGAAGCCCGGCATCTGAGCGCCTTCGGGAAGCTCGTACGTCTTGAACGTCACTTCCTCATAGCCGCGGTCGAAGGTGCGTTTCGCCGGCTCGACGGCCTGCGGATATTTCTTGCCGAGCTGATTTTCGATGATATCGTACATGATCTGTTTGTCCAGGAAAGAGCACAGTCTGAACAGCGCGCCGAGCATCGCCATGTTGACCCGGTTTTTCTCCTCGAGGGCGATTCCGGTGGCGTCCACCACCGCCAGCGTTCCGGCGACAAGTTTCAGCTTATCCTTGAGCTGATCGGGCGATTTCGACGAATTGACGAGGACGATGCTGTCCTCATAAATGCCGCTGATCACATTGACCGTCTTGTACAAGTTTTCATGGAAAATCCCGACCACATGCGGGCGCTCGATCGGCGACGTGTCGCGTATCTTTGTATCCGGATCGCAGAAGCGGATGTGCGCCTTGACCGGCGAACCTTTTTTCTCCGAGCCGTACGAAGAGAAGCTCACGCCGTTCAGTCCCGCGCCGACGACCCCTGCTTCCGCAAGCATCTTGCCGGCCAGGTTGGCGCCGAGACCGCCGATCGACTCCAGCCGGATTTCAAAGAAACCGAGGTCATTGACCTTAGGCAGCGTAGTCATGTTATTACCCCTTTCCTGTGGCAAACAAGAACCCGTGTCTGTCCAACGTCACATTTTTGTCACCTTCGTTGTATTAACATAATAACAGCAAGTTAAAAGTATAGCAACAACTTCATTGAAGATTAAAGAAAACGCCTTGTTCCTCCGGGCTTTTTCGAATTTATTCGCCATAAAAACAGCACCTGAAAACTTATATATAACAGTCAGAAATTATTGTATAACACTCACCGAATCCCTCTGCCGAAAAAGGGACAAATGCCTCTTCCGCAAAACGCCATAAAACGCCCGTCCCGAAGACAGCGTCAGCGCCGTGCCGCAAGAAAAAAACGCCGGCGGGCCGCGTGCCGATTGCCGGCTCCGCCGCGCCGCCAGCGGTTGAATCCCAAAGGCCGGTCAAGGCGCATCATCACCTTCTCCGTGCCAAAAGGAACCAAGCCGAACTTGCCGCGCCGGAAACGCCGCCGCGGCGCCATAACCGGTTCACCGGTTGTCGCCGTCCAGCAGCCTTCCCAGCCCGCCGAGCACGCTCCCTTCCTCTTTGCGTCCCGCCACGCCCGCGGCGGAGACGATGCGGTCGGCCAGCCGGCTGAAGGGAAGCGACTGGATCCATACCTTGCCGGGACCGGTCAACCGCGCGAAGAACAGCCCCTCGCCGCCGAATATCGCAGTCTTGATGCCTTTGACGAATTCGATGTCGTAGTCCACCCGTCCGGTCATGGCCACCAGGCAGCCGGTATCGACCCGCAGCGTTTCGCCCGGCGCGAGTTCGCGCTCGCAGATTGTGCCTCCGGCGTGAACGAACGCCATGCCGTCGCCTTCCAGCCTTTGCATGATGAAACCTTCCCCGCCGAAGAGTCCGACCCCGATCCTGCGCTGGAAGGCGATCCCGATGGAGACGCCCTTTGCCGCGCACAGAAACGAATCCTTTTGACAGATCAGCCGGCCGCCCAGCTCGCTAAGATCCATCGGCAATATTTTGCCCGGGTAGGGCGAAGCGAAGGCGACCCGCCGTTTGCCGTAGCCTTTGTTCGTAAAAACGGTCATGAACAGGCTCTCGCCGGTGAGCAGCCGCTTCCCCGCTCCGAGCAGCTTGCCCACGAGGCCGCCCTGTTGGGAGGAGCCGTCCCCGAAAATCGTCTCCATGACAATCGCATCGTCCATCATCATCATGTTGCCCGCTTCCGCGATGACGCTCTCATCGGGATCCAGCTCAATCTGCACGTATTGCATTTCCGACCCGCAAATCTCGTAATCGATCTCGTGCATGTTCATCGGACACACTCCCATTGACCAATATGCCTTACAATTTTATCCTATCAGAAAAGGCAACCGGGTAAAACCGAACGCGGTCCGCCATATTATTTTTCATAAGAATAAATCGGAGCAAGGCTCGGCCGCCGGACGCCGCGGAATCCGAAAAAAGCGGGATACCATCGGCGGCCGGGCGGAGCAGGCACGGGGAGCATCCCCGCATGGAGCGGTGCGCCGTCCGGTGTTTCGGAGAATAAACGGAGGTTTCGGATGCGGAAACAAAAATTTGCGGAGCTTGTCAGCGAGCTGATCGGCCGGTTTCGCGACGACGAGGTGCCGGCGCTCGCGGCGCAAATGACGTTTTACGTTATTTTGTCCTTTTTTCCGTTCATGATGTTCCTGATCGCCTTGACGACGTACACGCCGCTCAGCCGCGAGTACGTGCTGGACGATCTGCTCGCGCTGATGCCCGACGTTTCCGCGGCGCTTATCCGCGGCGTGTTCAACGACATTCTGTCCGCGACAACGCCGACGCTGCTGTCGCTGAGCGCGGTCGCCGCGCTGTGGTCGGCGTCCAACGGGATGATGGCCATCATCCGCACGCTGAACAAAGCTTACGGCGTGGAAGAGCGGAGGCCCTTCTGGAAAGTGCGCGGCATCGCCGTACTGTATACGGCGGGGTTTTCGGCGGTGGTCGTCGTCGCCCTGACGCTGCTCGTGTTCGGCGAGATGATCGGCCGGTTCACGACGGAGAGGGGGATCTTGCCCGCATTCCTCGATCCGGTGTGGTCCGGGCTGGATGTGGTGCTTTCGCTTGGGGTCATGTGCGGCGTATTCGTGCTGCTTTACCGCAGCGCGCCGAGCCGCCGCGTCCGTTTCGCCGAAGCCGTGCCCGGGGCCGTGCTGACTACGGCCGGGTGGGTGGCGATTTCGTGGTTGTTTTCCGAATACGTGCGCCTCTTCGGCGATTTCTCCAAAACATACGGCAGTCTGGGGGGAGTGATCGTCCTGCTCCTGTGGCTCTACCTCGGCAGCATGGTCGTACTCGCCGGCGGCGAGCTGAACGCGGCGCTCGCGTTTCTGAAAGACGGCCGGAGGAGGGAGGAACGCAAGCCCTTCGGCATTCGTCTGCCTTTTTTTAAAAAGCGCTGATCCCTCACTTTTCCGTTGCTTTGGCGATGTGCCGGCCGCTCCCGGTCCGGCGGCGGGAACGAAAACGGCCGGCCCGCTTGACGGGCCGGCTTATCCTTTTATAAAGAGCCGATGATTGTCAATTCCAGTTCCTTGCGCAGGTCGATCTCATAGGGCACGAGCACTTCCTTGCCGTCCGCCTCGCGCACAATGCGCACCGTCGGCCGGTGCACCAGCTTCGGGTGGTTGGCCGACACCACGCCGATCTGCCCGGTGTTGAGCATGACCGTAGTGGCGATCGGATAAATCGAAATGTGCTCTACAAACAGCTTGACCAGTTCGAGATCGAAATGGGTGCTGCCCGACGCCATCAAAAACTCGAGCGCTTCGCTCGGCTTAATCCGGTTGCGGTGGGGCCTGACCGAAGTGAGGGCGTCGTACACGTCGGCGATGGCGACGATCTGCGCATATTCGTGAATTTCGCCTTGTTTCAGGCCGCGCGGGTAACCGTGGCCGTCAACCCGCTCGTGATGCTGAAGGGCGCAGTGAGCGGAAAGGAGCGAAATGTCGGCACGGTGGCGCAGCAAATTGAAGCCTTTTTCCGCATGCTGCTGCATTGCGGCCCGCTCTTCGTCCGTATACGGGCCTTGTTTGTTCAACAGCTGCTCCGGAATCTGGGTCATGCCGACGTCGAACAGCAGGGCGCCGACGCCGAGATCCTCCAATTGCTGGCGGTTGTAGCCCTTGGACATGCCGAGAATGCCGGCCAGGATGGCGACGTTGACGGCATGGTGGAACAGGTAGCCGTCGGCCGTATGCAGCGTGGTCAGGTTGACCATGACGTTCTTGCGGTTCGAAAGGTCATTGATAATGCCGTTAAACACTTCCCGGAAGTTGCTGCCCAGCTCGCGGTCGACGGCGCGGCCCTTCGCCGCCTCGACATTGAAAATCTCCGTCATCGCCTTGTGCACGGTATAGACCGCTTCCCTGCGCGTCTCATCCGTAATGACATCTTCGGGCACGATATCGTCAGTGAGCGAATCCTCGACATAAATCCGGTCAATGCCGATGTTCTTCAGCCTTCGAATCGTCCGGTTATCCAGTTTGTATCCGGTTCCGATCAGCACATTGCCGTTCGGCAGCAGAATCGGCCTGGCCACAACATCCCCGTCGCACACCGTTTCGATATGTTTCAATCTCATCCGGGGCTCCTCCAATTCGTTCGGTTCTGCCGGCGCATGCCTTTCCCTTCGTTTAACCTGTATTCTGTGCCAAGCACGCCGAGATCGTCAATAAGCCGCCGGTCCCGGATGAAAACCGGGAAGCCTCAAGGCATTCCGCCATGTCCCTCCTCCGTCCGGCCCGGGTCCTGAGGCTCGCCGTCCAATATGCCGGCCGCCCGGGCCTTTTCGGCGGCCTCCCGGCTGCTCTTCGCGCCGAGTTTGCGCAGGATGCGGCCGACATGGATTTTGACCGTTCTGAGCGAAACGACGAATTGCTTTGCAATTTCCGGCTGGGTGCGGCCTTTGCCGATAAGCTTCAGCACTTCCATTTCCGTCGGCGTAAGGAGCGCTTTCATCTCCTTGATTTTCATCTCCCGCTCAAGGCGCCTCAGCCTGCGGAATTCCTCGCGCATGCGCTCCGCGGCCGCCGCGCTGATGGGGGATCTTTTTTGATAGGCGGCGCGGACTGCGTCGGGAATGGCGGAGTAATCCGATTTGATGTGGTAATCGACCGCGCCGGCCTGAAAAGCGTCGAAAATCAAGTCCTTGTCCTCCATCGAGGTCAGCATGATGACCCGCGCCCTGCTTTCGGAGGTGATCTTCTCGGTCAGCCCGATGCCCTCGGGCCCGCCGGCGAGCATGATGTCCATCAGCACGACGTCGGGCTTTTCTTTTGCAATGAGCGGCAGCGCTTCCTCCGCGGCAGCCGCCGCGCCGACGACCCGGATATCCGGCTGTCCGGACAAAAAAGCGGACAGCCCGCGCAGCCAGTCGGGATCGTCCTCGATGACGAGCACGCGGATCTCATCCACCGGATCCGACCTCCTTTCCTTCGGCGGCGCGGGATTTGAGCGGCAGCCGGAACACAACGGTCGTGCCCTTGCCCTCTGCGCTGACGATATCCAGTTCGCCGCCGTGTTTCTTGACGACATTGTAACTGTACGCGAGTCCGAGTCCGTAGTTGTGAGCCTGCCCGCCTTTGGTGGTGAAAAAGGGCTCCAACACCAGCGGCAAATCCTTCCCGGCGATCCCCGGCCCGTTGTCGGCGATTTCGATTTCCGCAAATTTTTTCGTTTCCCTGACGCGGACCGAAAGCCGCCCGCCGCCCGGCAGCGCTTCCAGCGCGTTGGCGACGACGTTGTTCAGCGCCTCCGCCAGCTGCGCCCGGTCGCAGCTCAGCATCAGGCCGCGCGGACAGGCGCGCTCGATCTTGACGCCGATCGTCTCCGCCCATGGCGCGTTTTGCTCAAGCACTGCGTCGATGATCGCGCCGAGTTCGGCGGTCTCCTTGCGCAGTTCGAGGTCTTGCGTCCGGTGGCGGACCCGCTCCAGCATCTCCCGCATGTGCTCCGCGGAGGCGCGAATCGCCTCGCAGTCCCTGATCATCTCCTCATTGCCGGCGCGCCTGGCTTCGGCCGCGATTTTGTCGGTGAACAGCAAAATTTTTCCGACATCGTTCTTCACCGCGTGATGGACAATCGCCGTGCCCGACGTCACCGCGCGCAATGTCGAGTCCAGCCGCCGTTTCTGGATCAGGATGCGCATGCCCATGAAGCCGTAATTGAACAGCGCGGCCATAAAGATCACGAAGGCCAGCGCGATGATCCACGGATTGTACTTCCACATCCGGTAAAAACCGAAACTCGGCAGCACGTAATTCATCACCGTGCTGAACAAAACCGGCGGCAGCACGGCGAGGCAGGTGAGGGCGTGAATGCGGCGGGCCGTGTTGGACCATTCCCGGCGGCCGAGCATCAGCACGGCGCCGGCGGCGACATAGGGAACGGCCCACGATGCGACCCGGCCGAAATAAATCGGCGTCTCGGCGGAATATTCCGGCCGTATCCATACGAACAAGAGCGCCGGAACGGCCAGAAGCGGCGGCAGCGCCCGCATAAAGCCGCCCGCCGGCAGGACGCGGCGGTAATGCAGCGCAAACAGGAGAAAGGCATAGGGCATGCCGTAGTAGGATGTCAGCGAGGAAGCGACCTGCAGGCCGCTGAGTGCCGGCATCCACCTTTGCGCGGCAAGCCCGGCGCCCCCCGCCGCCAGTCTCGGGATCACCATATCGCCGATCACGACGGCGAGCGCCCCGCACCCTCCGCAAAAGGCGACAGCGCTAAGCCAGCGCGCCGAACCGCTTTTTCCGTCGAGCGCCAGCAGCAAAGCGGCGACCGTCCACAGGCATACCAGCACGAAGATCATGGGCGGGGGATCACGCTCCAACCAATCAAACTGCCCTCAGTATACCACAACCCGATTTTCGCCGGAGAAATGGAGACGCGCGGAACAAAAAAACCGGGCGCGGATACGCCGCAGCCCGATTTCTCCTTCAAGCGATTCTCCGTTCTTCCGCCGGTTCCTTCTTCATCCGGCAAAAGCGCGCAGCATCCAGACGTGCTTCTCCAGCCCGCTCTGAATCGACAGCAGCAGATCGGCGGTCCCTTCATCGCCGGCCGCTTCGGCCAGCTCGATCCCTTCCTTCAGTTCCCCGATCAAAATCGCAAAATCGTTCGCCGTTTCCTCCGCCATTTTCTCCGCCGTACCGGCGCCTTCCGCTTCCTTGATGACGGAAAGCGCAAGCGCCCCCTTCAGCGTCGCCGTCGGCTTGCCCCCGATCGCAAGGAGGCGCTCCGCCAGCGCGTCGATATGCGCGGCCGCTTCGTTGTACAGCTCTTCGAACTTTTCATGCAGGGTGAAAAAATGCGGCCCCTTCACATACCAGTGATGATGATGCAATTTCATGTGCAGCACCGTAAAGGCGGCCGCCAGTTTGTCCAGCGTTTCATGCAGCGCCTTGCTTGCGGCCGGATTTCCTTGCTTCAGCATTTCGGTTGACATGATGTCTGATCCTCTCCTTTTTTTGAATAATGTCGGTTTTCCGCAAATCGCCTTGCGCCTTCTCCTTAGCTTGCGCCGCCGGGCTGCGCTTCATTCCGGTTTTAGGCGGCAATGCGGCTTTTCCGTTTCAGGATGGAAGGGATTCTTCTTCGAGGATCTTTCCTTTAACAATCAGGCGATGTGTGCTTTCTCCAATCGGGTGGCACGTGACCAACGTGATTTCCCGGCCAACACCGTTCCCCTTCAGCACCCAGACATCTTCGGGACTAACATAAAGCTTCTCTGTCACGATATATACAAATTGTTCGTATCCATTGTCAATGCGCACACGATCGCCTGCCTCAAGTTCATCCAGACGATTAAAGTTGCGGCCATATGTTCGGTTGCGATGGCCCGCGATTGCATAGTTGCCGATCTCGCCCAATTCTCCTGTACCTTGTATGCTTGCCGCGGCTGTCTTCAGATTCTCCTTGGTTACCCCTTTCAATATGGGCAGTTCGAGATCGATCGCATCAATGTACAGCATGCCTTCCATGTTCTCCAACAAGGGGGTGTGAAAGGCGGTCTTCTCTTGGTCCGCTCTCGCAACTTGACCGGCTTCATGTCCTTCCGGGCGAGGACCGGCCGCTTGTGTGAGTTCGGCATTCGCAGAAGCCGGCTCCGGTTCCGGATTGGGAACATTCGGTTCGAATTCAATGTCAATTGCTTGAAAACTCTCGCGCCATTCTTGAATCAAATCTTGCTGCCGGTTGTCATAGTAAAATTCCGACAATTTCGGATAGCTGATCAGGATCAATCCCATACACAACAGAAAGGTGGCGGCAATCTTCGTCTTCAAGTGCATCACGTCTCCCCGCTGCTGAATCGTAGTCGAAGCACCAATCAACGGGAGTACCCGGCCGCATTGCGGGCATGGAGGGAGGAGCATAAGCTCCTCCCTGCGTTGCATTTTCTGCCCGGACATTCACTTCGCCGCTTCAACGGCGAATTGGCGCGTGCTAACGGCTGAGCGGTCTTCTGAACAGATACAAAGCTTGCAACCAGGAAAGAGGCTCCGAGCACATAATTCCACATATAATGTGCTTCACCTGTCTTCGGAAAGACCGTTGAAATGTCTCCGCTGCCCGGTTTGTCTACCAGCACCGTTGCCGGATCCGCCTCCGGTCCCGGATCCGGCGTCAGCTCCGAATCCGGAGCCGGTTCCGGATCCGGGGCCTGCCCCGGATCAGGCGCCGGTCCCGGATCGGGGGTCTGCCCCGGATCAGGCGCCGGTCCCGGATCCGACGGCGGTGTCGATGAATTGCTTTCGGGATTCGGGGGTTTTACATACCTGATTGCAGAGACAATCGAATTCCCTCCGCCCAAATCAAGCACCCCTTGATTCGGAATCCCCCCAGCTCCCCTGTAATAGTTCAGATCCTGTGATGTGACATCTTCACGAATCTTGGCCCGTATGATCATGGTGTAGGTTTGATCGGACAAGTATTCATAGGAATTCGCAACTTGATTCGGAACGAAAGTGACCGTATTCGCAGCCGGATCGACGTTGAGCGCCCCGCTGCCCGACACATCGTTGCCATTCTGATCCATCAGCTCGACATTCGCGATTTTCAGCAACGGATTGACTTCGTCCTTCAGCAAGACCGAACTCCAGCCGCCGGTCAAGTTGCCGAAATGAAACTGAACCTGATAGGTGAACTCCTCGTTCAGGCCGGACAGCTGCAGGGGCTGGGTCTTGCCGTTGATCGTCTTGTCGACCCGGGGCGCCGAGGGGTCATATTCCATGTAAACCCCGACGGCATTCGGTTCGACCGGCTGTCCGTGATCCGTCGCCACGGCGAAGGAGTTCCAGGCCGCCCGCAAATTTGCGTCCGTATCGGGATCGAACAGGGACACATCCACCTCGAACGCCTGCGGCGCTTCCATCGTCCACAACAGCTCGATCGCCTGCCCCGGAATCAGCGTCGTGCCGTCTTTGAGCTCCAGCTTGAACGAACGGATCTGGCTCCAATCGGCCACGTCATTCTCCGATAACCAGACGGGGGAATCGGCGTCCGGGGGAGAAGTCAATACCACAGCCGTATCCGGATACAACGTGTTGCGCGTCAGTTCGTCGCGTTCGGGATTGGCGGCCGTGCTGTAGAAGACGTCCACCTTCCCCGCCCACGCCGCCGGAAGCGAGATGGGTCCCATCATCTTTAACTCGAACTGGCTGCCGCGCGCCTCGAGATCCGTAATGCCCAGATCGCCGGCGGAGGGAAGCACATCGATCAGCGTCATCGAATTCAGCATCTGTCCGGTGGTGTTCGTCAGCGTCAGCCTGTAATCGACATCTCCGCCCGGAGCGGTCTTTCCCATTTTGGAGAAGGCTGCGTCCAGCGAACCCTTCACCTCGAGATCGGTCTGCACATCGTACAATCCGCGGACAAAATACCGGTTGCCCGATCTCAGGCGGCGTTCGTTCGTCACTCCGTCTCCGTCTAAATCCTCGGGGTCCGACAACTCCAGGAGAGTGTCCGTCACGTCCGGTCCGACCACATCCGGCGCTTTCAATCCCGGATCGGACGAATACCCGTACACCTCGAAGTTCAGCACATTGGACGTCAGCTGATCGGAGATGACGACATCGAACAGGGCTTGCACCTTTTTGCCGGGAAGCATGGCCCAGTCGTCCCATTTGATCAGCACCAGTTGCCTGCCCGTTCAGTTGTAGTCGGGATCGGCCAGCGTCAATTGGCCTCCGGCCGCGTCCTCCCGCTTTCTGTCCGAGCGGCCGTCCGCGTCGATAAACTCTTCATTCGGCGCTCCGGCCAGTTCGACGCCGGCTGGCAGCAGGACGGCGGCTTGCAGCGGCTTGTTCAGGTTGGCTTCGTCGCCGCTCAGGTTGGACAGCGTCACCTTGACGCGGCTGTCTCCCGCGGCGACTTCACCGTTATGATGATCCAGCAATTCGATGTCGATCTTTCCGACCGGCTCCCACGGTCCGCCGGGCGGCACGACCGTGGCATGCCGCGGAGCGTTGTAAGTTTGGTGCGGATGCCCGGGATCGAAATCTACGTGGAATGCAACCGGAGCGGAAAATTCGTCCGGCCGATCCTGCCCGTACCAGATGACCTTGTTGGTAACCTGGCCCAGCGTGCCCGGCTTGACGTAAAACATGAGATCGAACAGTTGAAAGTCGAACATCCCGGCAGGCGCCTTGGTGAATTCCAAACGGACGCTCGACACTTCATCCGTATCCGCCAGCCCCAGCATCTTCCGCGTATAGAGCTTCGACTCCGCATTCGCGACATAGAGCTGCTCCACGCCGTTGACGGTCAGATGAATATTGTATTCGGCCGGTTCCGCCAAAGGAAAGTAATCCAGGTAAGCGTAATTTGGTCTGAACCGCCAATCCCCCGGCGCAACAAACTCTTTCAAAATGAGATTGGAATCAATCTCGTAAACAATATTCAATTCTTCATAATCGAAAAATTTGACGACACCGGAGTCGGGAAACCGTTGAGGCACGATATATTCCGTGAATACAAGCAGCGCCTGATCGGTGACGTCCGGATTCGGGTCCAGATTGTAGACGTCGGTGTTGAAGTTACCCTTCCCGTCCGGCGGACCAAAGTGTGTCGCTGGCCACCAATCCGCGGCGGGGATATTGCCTGCCGCTGCATTGGAACTGCGAACCGTTATGTTTCTCAACACTTCGTTGCTCAAGAGCGGGCTGCCATCGACCAGGGTTGCGCTGGCCTGGACCTTGTTGGTTTGTTGAATGTTAACGAGAGACAGATCGTTCGGAATCTGAAGCCACACGCGGATCGTCTCTTCGAACAACAAATCGGCTGCGGCTTCCTGTGCCGCCAATGACGGCGCCGCGAACGTCCAGATCAACTGATTGCCCGCCTCCGCGGGGTCGTCGCCCAAATCCATGCTGTCATACTGCAGACCCCCGGGAAGGGTATCGGTCACCGTGATGACGGAGCCTTCATCCAAATAAAGCTGCCCGGTCTCGGCTTTGGGAATGGCTACTTTGATCTCCCACAGCGTTCTGGCGCCCGGGTGCGGGACATTGAAGGTGCCCAGCGCCGGATCGACATGGAGAAAGCTCTTGGAAATGGTGATGCTGCTTTGCGCCTCGATCTCGACTGAGGCGGAGTGCGCCAGAGGCGCGAGCCCGTCCGCCGTCAACGTCGCCACGACGGTCAGCTCGGTGCCGTCCGGCATCATGCCGTTCTGCGTATCGACTTTGACGACGGTTTCCAGCGCTTGCCCGGCTTCCAGCGTGCCGAACGCATACGTCAAGGTGCGGGCCGCCGGATCGTAGGCGGGGATCGTGCCTCCCAGGGCAAGTTCGTTGACATCCTGTGTGAATGCGGTATATTGTTCCAGCGGTAAAGAAATGACTAGCGATGCATTTTGATAACGGGCAAAGATTCCGGTTACTTTCAAAGTTACGGTGAACATCGCGCTCTTGCCTGATGGAATTGACGTTTCGGCGGGACGGATGCTCAAATTGATTTTCAGATCCCCGACAGGCGCGGCCAAGGTAATGGTTGTGTTCAACAGCAAAGCCAGCAAAATCAACAGGGCTATTTTTTTCACCGTCATTACCTCCATGAAGTAAAATTAAACACGGCACCCTATTACCCCGCCGAAGCGGCAGATTCTCCCTGAGAGCGCTTGCAATTATCTATTTTCGGCAAAAAATCGTCGGCAACTCTCCTTTCTTGTTCAACTTGGCGCTGCATTCAACCGGGCAGCATGAATGACTTTGACATTTCCAAATAGAAAGGCTATAAAAGCCAAAGACCAGGAAGCCATGCGAAAATCGTCTGCGCAACCCCCTGGTCTTTTTAAGAATGCCGTCAATTATTTGTGAGGTTGTCCAAATTTGGGACAGCCCCGCCGCCTGCCGTCCGGCTTGAGTCGCTGCGCTTGATGAAGGGAACGGGGCTGGACGTGCAAGCCGCAGATTCGCCGATTCTGCCCCATTTGCGGAAAGTTCCGCATCGGCCGCGGAGGAGTCATGCCGCCGATATCACATCGGCGGGTTGTCCGGATGCGAGCCGAA